>JAAUYM010128487.1_pt1 | contig 19763 bp, 19 predicted proteins | sample 7278001 | NCBI WGS metagenome assembly JAAUYM01 (sample SAMN14350224, study PRJNA611818) | marine sediment metagenome | isolation source: surface marine sediment (1.8m) | place: French Polynesia: Moorea | collected 2018-08
GCCCGCGCCCTGGTGGTCAATCCAAAATTATTTCTGATGGACGAACCCCTGGCTGCGCTGGATCGGACCCGCAAGCAGGAATTGCTCCCCTACATCGAAAACCTGCATAAAAACCTGAATATCCCGATCATCTATGTCAGTCATGCGGTGGATGAGGTGGCACGGTTAGCTGATCATATGTTGTTGATGCAACAGGGCCGGATCCTCGACAGCGGCCAGGTACAGGATATGTTTACCCGTCTCGATCTACCGCTGTCGCATGACATGGATGCTTCGGCGATCATCGACGCCAGGGTCGAGCAGGTCGATGAACATTATCATCTGAGCTACCTGGAATTTGCCGGAGGCCGGATCACCGTCGGTGGTGACCAGCTCGCACCGGGCGAGTCGGTACGGGTTCGTCTCGCCGCACGCGACGTTAGCCTGACCCTGAGCCGTCAACCCGGTACCAGTATTCTGAATATCTTCCCTGCCACGGTCGATGCGATCAGCGAGGAAAACCCAGCCCAGGTGACCGTACGCCTGTTGGCCCAGGGCATACCGCTGCTATCGCGGATCACCCGCAAGTCCTGTCATGATTTGGCGTTGGCACCGGGCAAGCAGGTGTTTGCCCAGGTAAAGAGCGTGGCGTTGCTGTAACTTTCCGATGCCGGGCTAACGGGTAAACAGGCTGGGCAGGATCGCGCTCAACTGATGCTTGGTCATCAGCTTTTGCTGAATCGCCCATTTCACCGGCGGCAGGTTGTTACTCAAACGTAACACCGCCTTGCGCAACAGGGTGGCGGGAAAGCTGTCATTGGTGAACAGGCTGACGATTGAATTGGTGCCGTGATACAGCGGGCGGGTACTCAGCATGTGCTGTTGTTGGTAGCGTTGCAACAGCGCGGGGGTCCAGAAGTCCTCGCCTTTCTGGTGCGCCTTAATGATTTCCCTGGCGAGGATATCCTGCCCGCTCAGGCCCAGGTTGAAGCCATGCGCGGTGACCGGGTGCATACCCACCGCGGCATCACCGATCAGGGCATAGCGCCGGGCACAGAAACGATTCGCATGTACCCCAACCAGCGGGTAATGAAAACGCTCGCCAACCTGTTCCATCTTACCCAGGCGGCCATTGAGGCGGGCTTCGACCTCGCGCGCGAAATCATCCTCGCTCATGTCTAAAATACCTGCCGCCTGATCGGATGGTACCGTTGTTACAATTGATGATTTGTTACCGGGCATCGGCAGCACTGCCAGGGTACGCCCATACTGGAAACACTCAAAAGCGGTGTGCTGGTGGCTGAATTCATGCTCCATCCAGCACAGGATTGCACTGCGGCCAAAATCATGCGAATCGGTGGAAATGCCCATCTGGCGGCGGGTTGCGGAGAAGCGGGTATCCGCGGCGACAATCAGTTGGGCACTGATCTCGTTACCGGAAGCCAGTTTGATCAGGGCGCTATCATCATCGCTGTGGACCTGTTGCACCATGTTCTGATCGAGCAGGGTCACGTTATCCAGCTCGCAAAATTCCTCGTAGATCGCCTTGCGGATCAGGTGATTGGATACCAGGAAGCCCAGCGCATCGGTACCATCCTGTGGAGTATCGAAGCTCAGGGTATAAGGTGAGTCGCCGTCGAGAACCTCGGCCTTCTCGATCGGAGCAATCTGTGCTGGATCGATCCGCTGCCAGCTGCCCTGCTGTTGCATCAGCGAACGCGACAGGTGGGTCAGGGCGATATCGCGGCCGTCGATGCCGGGCGCTGCCAGTTCATCCGCGGACTGTTTCTCGATAATGACGATATTCAGCCCGCTGTCACGTAATGACAGGGCGAAACTCAATCCTGCCGGACCTGCGCCAATAATCGCAATATCGTAATTCATCCACCAGTTACCGCTGACCAAGGGATCTCAGTGTAGGGACGGTTTTCTCTGTCGCCATTGAGACAGGTCAATTAAACTCTAGTCTGAATCATTATAAAACGGATAAGCATTAAGGTTTATCTAGGATTGACCAGGTGGCTATATAGTTCCTATTCAGCCGGTTCACAGCTGCTCACGGCAAGGCATCGGCACGCCGCTGTAGCCATTCTACAGCAAGTGTTGATAACAGCGCCCGTGGGTAGCTGTAAAACGGCCTGGCTTTTCAAATAAAATATGGTCAGGGACTTCAAGAATTCGCCATTTCTGTGTTGCGGCTCTTGCCAATGAAGCTACCATTACCTGCGAGCCGCGCCTTGATCTGACAAATTCTTGAAGTCCTGAATAGAAACTATATAGTCACCTGGTCAATCCAAGAGAGAACAACAATATGCGCGAATGGGTCAACCAGGCAATTGCCCGCATCGAAGCCGATTTTCAACGTTCATCCGATACCCATCTGATCCAGGTTGAGTTACCGGCGCTACCGGACATCGATTTCTACCTCAAGGACGAGTCCACCCACCCGACCGGCAGTCTCAAGCATCGACTGGCGCGCTCGCTGTTTCTGTATGGATTATGTAACGGCGATATCGATGAGGGCACCCCGATTATCGAATCCTCTTCTGGCAGTACCGCGGTCTCCGAGGCCTATTTCGCCAAGTTGCTAGGGCTGCGCTTTATCGCGGTGATGCCACGTTCGACCTCGCAGGAAAAAATCGACCAGATCTGTTTTTACCATGGCGAGTGCCATCTGATCGACAACAACGATATCTACGGAGAAGCAAGACGCCTGGCGCAGGAAATGAACGGTCATTACATCGACCAGTTCACCAATGCCGAACGGGTCACCGACTGGCGCGGAAATAACAACATCGCCGATTCGATCTTTGCCCAGATGGCCCGTGAACGCTTCCCGGAGCCAACCTGGCTGGTGATGAGTGCCGGCACCGGTGGTACCAGCGCGACCCTGGGCCGTTATCTGCGCTACCGCAAGCATTCCGCCAGGCTATGCGTGGCCGATCCGGAGCATTCGGTATTCTATGATTATTATCAGACCGGTAATGCCAGCCTGAAGATCAATCAGAGTTCGATGGTTGAGGGCATCGGCCGGCCGCGGGTCGAACCGTCATTCATTGCCGGCGTCGTCGACCATATGATCAAGGTCCCGGATGCCGCCTCTTTCGCCACCATCCATTTTCTGCACAAGCTGATGAACCGCCAGTGCGGTGGTTCAACCGGCACCAATGTCTATGCCGCGTTTCAGCTGATGGCGGAGATGCATCACCAGGGCCAAAGTGGCAGCGTGGTATCGATGTTGTGTGACGGCGGCGATCGCTATCAGCACAGCTACTACAATGACGACTGGCTGCAACAACATGGTTATGACCTGACCGAGTACAGCAATCGCCTGGACTCGTTTTATCACTCTGGCGAATTCCCGGTGGTGTTCTGATGCGCTGATTCAGCGCAGATAGTTCAGGCAAGCAAGTCTGGGGCCGCACAAAAAATGGGCCAGATCGCTGGCATGTAATCGTCAGTTGCAAGATTAAACCTTTATCTATATGATCCATAAAGCAATTTCTTTATGCCCTGCTAATTTACTGCGATTTCATAGTCACTTCATCGTTCCCTCTGATTCCTCATGTTAATTATTAGTGTAAAAGTTTTTGCATGGTTCTCCGCCGCGGTGGGGATGGTTTATTTTTATTTTGGTAATACTCATGTCAGAGACACAAACCGGAACCGTTAAGTGGTTCGATAATGCCAAGGGATATGGCTTCATTCAGCGTGATGGCGGCAAAGATCTTTTTGTACACTACTCGTCAATCGTCGGTGACGGCCATCGTTCGTTAGCCGAGGGTCAGCAGGTTGAATTCACCGAGGTGGATGGCAAGAAAGGTCCCCAGGCCGATAACGTTAAAGCGATTTAACCCGGAATCCTGGCTACCCCAATCCTGGGGTAGCCATTCTAATCAGAAAAAAAAGCGCGTTGCGCTTACCTCCAGAAGTCCTTCAGCAACTGGTGTTTGGCTGAATCTGCCTCGCCCCGCTCATAACTCTGTTCGAAAAACTCGGCACTGCCCTCCCGGTTTACCAATAGCGCGGTGGAACTGCGGGTACCGTAATTGGTGGTGCGGATAAATTGGGCGGATAGAGATCTTTCATTCTCCAGTGAGATCCCGGTCGAGGGCAGGTCCTCATCAGCCGCTTTCTCGCGGCTATTCAACAAGCTGGCCAGGTGTTTGGCCGGCATCGGGTTATCCAGCCATTGCTGTAAAGCCTGTTTCGCCGCCTGGGTTTTCGGCCAAGGGGTATCCAGCGCTGCGTTACTCAACGCATAGAGACCTGGCTCGAGCTGTTGTACGCCACTGCCGTGATTGGAGTAATAGATCAGCGAATCGCCATCGCTGAACAGCAGGTTGAATCCGTTGTATAAAAAGCCCAGTTCTTGCAGGTGCTCGATATAGTCATCGACCGCGATATCCGAGACCAGGAAGTCACTGACCAATTGGCCGCGGCTGCGGGCGTTGTCCTGGTGGCGCTTGGGGTTACGCACATTGGTCAACGCGGCGAAGCGGCCGGAGGTATTGACGCCGAGCCAGCTGCCGCCACCCTCGAGGTCGCGTCCGGCAAAAACATTCGGGTGATCACTCCAGAAATGCGCGGGCAGCGAGGGACGCTTGTAGAACTCGTCCCGATTGGCACAGACCACCAGAGGATAATCCGTATGTTGTTGCCAGGAGATAACGAGCAGGCACATGACGCGGATCAGCTCCGGGTACCGATATAAACCCCGGCCGACATCATGATCGAACCGGCGACGCGGTTGAGACCCTTCATCGCGCGTTCGGAACGGAAGTAACTGCGCGCCCAGTCGACCCCAAGGGCAATGGCCATCAGGCCGATCATCAGACCCACGAAACAAAGCAGGCTAGCGATGAAGATGTCCTGCGCGGTCAACACGGTCAGGTCCATGAAGGTGGGCAGGAACGCGATATAGAACAGGATCACCTTGGGGTTGGAGGCGGAGATCAGGAAGCCCTGGACAAAGCCCATCCATTCCCCGCGCGAGGTCCTGGTCTTGGATTTCTCCACCAGGTGGGCGCGGCTTTTCCACATCTTCCAGCCCAGGTAGATCAGGTAGATCGCGCCAATAATCCGGATCACGGTAAAAAATCCACCCCAGTGCTCGGCGATGACCGCGAGGCCGAGGCAGGCCAGCACCAGGTAGACGATATCGCTGATCGCCATACCCAAAGCAAGGGGCAGGCATGACCAACCGCCGCGGGTCATTGCTCGCGCCATCAGGGCGAACACCCCGGGTCCCGGGGTAATCGAGAATATGATGATGGCGATGAAAAACGCCAGGCCACTTTCGAAAGTCATGCTGCGCTAGAAATGCGGTTAAAGCTTAAGTTTGGTATTCCGCCTGGATTACTGCAAGTATTTTTCTCTTGTTCGGAGGTTATTGGGTAAACTGCTGTCTCAATAGCTGATAATAACCGGTTGATAACATGAAAATACCCCTGATGATCGTGGCCCTGTGTCTAAGTATGCCCCTGCATGCCGGCAAGGCTGATGTTGTCGATGTCAAGGTACGCTGCCCGAGCAGTTGTACCTTCAATGTCACGGTACAGCATGCCGATACCGGCTGGGAACACTACGCCAACCAGTGGGATGTGCTGGCACCAGATGGCCAGCTACTGGGCACGCGAGTGCTGTACCATCCGCATGTAAATGAGCAACCGTTCACCCGCAGTCTGAGCAATGTCAAGGTCCCGCAGGGTATCGACCATGTCATCATTCGCGCCCAGGACTCAAAACACGGTTGGGGCGGGGTAGAGCAAAAGGTTGAATTGCCGCAACGACCGTAGAAAAAATTACCTGTCAAAAAAACGGATGAAATTTGCCGGTGAATGGTTCAGCATAAACACTCAACTAGCGAGATGAGCCATGACCTCAATCAACCCACAATCGGCAGATATTTTCTATCAGGCCTACCTGGAGCATGACCGTTCCTACGAGGGCATTTTTTTCCTTGGGGTCAAGACGACCGGTATCTTCTGTCGACCGGGTTGCACCGCCAAAACTCCAAAGCGGGAAAATGTCGAGTTTTTCAGTTCTTCTGGACAGGCGCTGCAACATGGCTATCGCCCATGCAAGAAATGTCAGCCCCTGGATTTGCAGGGATCGGTGCCAGAGTGGGTTAGCCAGGCACTGGAGCTTGCCAGTCGTGAAACTGAGCGTGTCAGCGACCAGGACCTGCAGCAACATAGAATAGACCCGACCCGCCTGCGGCGCTGGTTCAAGCAGCATCATGGTATGACTTTCCAGGCCTACCAGCGCCTGATGAATGTCGGCCGCGCCTATGCCCAGATTCGGCAGGGTGACAAGGTCATAGATTCAGCACTGGATAACGGCTTTTCATCACTGAGTGGTTTCAATGAATCGTTCCGCAAACTGATTGGCTTCGCACCGTCACAAAGTAAAAGTCAACAGCTGATCCCGGTGGCCCAGTTATTGACACCGCTGGGACCGATGATCGCCGCGGCCAATGATCAGGGTTTATGCCTACTCGAATTCATCAACCGAAAAAACCTCCAGCGGCAACTCGAGCGAGTGCAGAAACGACTCAAGGCCCGTTTCATCCCCGGCGAACATGAACTCTTTACAGTTCTGCAACAGCAGCTGGATGAATATTTTAATCATCAACGCCAGCAGTTCGATATCCCGCTGGATTTGCGCGGTACTGATTTTCAGTTACAGGCCTGGCAGGCATTGCTTTCGATTCCCTATGGAAAAACCTTGAGCTATCAGCAACAAGCGGAGTCAATCGGTAAACCAGAAGCAGTGAGGGCAGTAGCTAGCGCAAATGCCAGTAATGCGATTGCAATCCTGGTGCCCTGTCACCGCGTAATCAGCAAGAGCGGCAAACTCGCCGGCTATGCCGGTGGAGAATGGCGTAAACAATTCCTGCTCGATCTGGAAGCCAGGTAATCGATGAAACTCAATCATCTAATCGAACTGATTATTTTATCGGCCCTGTGGGGTGCGTCATTTCTGTTTATGCGCTTGGGTGCTCCGGAGTTCGGCCCGGTGGCGCTGATTGAGCTACGCTCAGCGACGGCGGCATTATTTCTACTGCCATTCCTGATCTGGATGGGTAAGTCAGCACAGTTGGCTCCCAATGTCTGGCCATTACTCACCTTTGGCGTTATCAGTACCGCTATACCATTCTGCCTGTTGAGCTGGGCGACGCTGTATGTCAGTGCCGGTTATGCCTCGATCCTGAATGCCACCGCACCGATATTCACTGCAATCATCGCCTGGCTATGGGTTAGTGAACGTTTGTCGACTTCAGGTTTCTTCGGCCTGCTGGTAGGATTCATTGGTGTGTTCGTGTTGGTGTTCGATAAACAGGGCAATACCGCCGAGCTCACCTTGTTGCCGATAGCCGCCGGTCTTGCCGCAACCCTGTGTTACGGATTTGGTACTAATTTTACCAAGCAAAAAATGGCCAATATCGATCCATTGGTTATCGCCTGCGGCAGTCAGATAGGCGCTGCTTTCAGTCTGCTACCTTTTTCCATCTGGTTGTGGCCAGAGCAGAACCCGAATGGTTCAGCCTGGCTGGGTGCGATCATCCTTGGCATTGCCTGCACCGGTATCGCATTCATTTTATTTTTCCGCCTGATCAAAAATGTCGGTCCCAATAAAGCAATTACCGTGACCTACCTGATCCCGCTATTCAGCATGATCTGGGGCATGATTTTTCTGGGCGAGTCGGTTACCCTGTACATGGCTTTCGGCGGACTACTGATCCTGCTTGGTGTGGCGCTGACAACCGGAGTTTTCAACCTGGCCAAACTAAAAGCATAGAAACACCCTGTCATTGCGATAGTAGCGCGGCAGGAGTGGCACATGGATGTGCCGTTCACGGACCAAAGGATGGAATCTTTTTTGCAGAGGGCATAAACCATGAGAATAAAAGTCATCATCACCGGCGGTACCATCGATAAGTCCTATAACATGCAAAACGGGGAAATGCACTTTATCGATTCGCATGTCCCGGCGATGTTGGCCGAGGCCCGCTGTAAGGCGGATTACGAACTGGATAAAATTATGCTCAAGGACAGCGGCGATATGACCGACAGCGACCGCCTGGAAATTCTTAACTGCTGCCTGCAGGCCGAACAGAATAAGGTCATCATCACCCATGGTACAGATGCCATGGTCGAGACCGCTCGTTACCTGGCGGAAAAGGACATCGATAAAACCATCCTGTTAACCGGCGCTATGGTACCTTATGTATTCGAAAAAACCGACAGCCTGTTCAACCTGGGAACGGCATTCGCTGCTGTACAGAGTATGCCGGTTGGTGTCTACATCGCGATGAACGGTAAAGTGTTCAATACTGACAACGTGATCAAGAACCGGGAAGAGGGCGTGTTCGAGTATGTTACCTAGACGCTAAGTTGTTGTGCTGTTGGTTAGCTGAAACCTGAAAAAATCAATTAACCCGGAATCATAGAAGTTGTATTATCCTATGACATACCGTTGTTTGCTATATTCTGGCTGCGCACCAGATCCATAGCTGGTTGCTTTATCGTTCCGTTAATATTTAACCAACCAACAGGAACAAGGATTATGAGAGCAAGACTTATTCCTATCATCGCCCTGGTTGTCTCGCTGGCAGCCTGTAGCACCACCGGTCCGCAGAACACATCGAGTCTCTTCAGTGCACGCGAACAAATCGTGGAAGTCGTGAACAAGCTGTTTATCTATACCGATGAGCAGGATTGGGAATCGCTACAAGCAGAAGTTTTCACCAACGAGGTTTTATTCGACATGGTTTCAGTCGGGGCGAAAGCGGTGGAAACCAAGACTAGCGAAGAGATCACCCAAATGTGGGATGCTGGATTTGCCGGTCTCGATGCGGTCCATCACCAGGCTGGTAATTACATAGTCGATATCGAGGGTGATAACGCAGATGTCAAGGCGTATGCGATTGCCAGTCATTACAAAAAAGCTGCAACCGAGGGCAATATTCGAGAATTTATCGGCAGCTATGATATTGGCCTGATCCGCGACAGCCAGGGTTGGCGTATCAATGAATTCAAATACAACCTGAAATACCTCGATGGTAACCTGGAACTGAAATAGCATTTCAAATTCCCATACCAATTAAACGTTTTGCCCTGGATCTGGCCAGCAGGACAATGACATGAATGTCACCGCAAACGTAACAATCGATGCCGCGAAGGAAATCGTGTGGCGCACCATCACGGACATCGAGCATTGCGATAGCGTGATATCCAGTATCATCAAGGTCAAAGTCCTGGAGCAACCTGAATCCGGCCTGGTTGGATTGCGCTGGCAGGAAACCAGGGAAATGTTCGGTAAGGAAGCGACCGAAACCATGTGGATTACCGATGCGGTCAGCAACCAATACTACGCCACCCGGGCCGAGAGCCACGGCTCGGTCTATCAGTCGCGGCTGGATTTACAAGAGCAGGGCAGCGAAACCGTTCTCAGCATGTCATTCTCCGCCAGCCCGCAGACCCTGGGCGCTAAAATATTATCCTTGTTAATGGCGCCCATGATTAAAGGTTCCCTGAACAAGGAGATCGCCAGGGATTTAGCGGACATCAAGCAATATATTGAAACAAGCTGAGGGTTTGAATGCTATAAGTTGCAAGGAATACAGTTTTCGACAGATCAGCCGATAACCTTGCAATAAACTATTGAACAGCGGATCTAGATCACGGACCATTGATAATTATACGCTGATATGAAGAAGCCAGACCTACCAGCAGACGAAGAGAAACGGCTTAACACCCTGAAATCTCTGAATATTTTGGATTCCGCGGCAGAAGAGCGTTTCGATCGCCTGACCCGGATGGCCAAGCGGATGTTCGATGTCCCCATCGCCCTGGTCAGCCTGGTCGATGAGAACCGTCAGTGGTTCAAGTCCTGTATCGGTTTACCGGTGCTCGAAACACCCCGCGATATTTCGTTCTGCGGCCATGCGATTCTTGGTGACGAGGTGTTTATCATTCCCGATGCCGCTGCGGATGTGCGCTTTGCCGATAATCCGCTGGTCACCGGTGAACCCTTTATTCGTTTCTATGCCGGGTGTCCGCTTAAATATACCGACGGCAGCAAACTCGGTACGCTTTGTATTATCGACCGCGAACCACGTGATCTGACCCAGGAAGATTTACAGGCCTTGAGCGACATCGCATCGACGGTGGAGCGTGAGCTTGCGGCCGTCCAGCTGGCAACCCTCGATGAGCTGACCAATATCCCTAACCGCAGGGGCTTCATGATGATCGCCCAGCACAGCATCAACCTGTGCGCCCGGCAAAAAATGCCGGCAACCCTGGTTTACATGGATCTGAACAAGTTCAAACCGATCAATGATACCTATGGTCACGCCGAGGGAGACCAGGTGTTGACAATTTTCGCCGAGCACATCAGCGCTATCTGCCGCGAATCGGACCTTTTTGCCCGGCTCGGTGGTGACGAGTTTGCGATCCTGTTCGTCAATACCTCAAAAAACTGTGCGGAAGATATAATTCGCCGTCTGCAGCAATCACTACAGGAATATAATCAACAGGCAGAACATGCCTATGACATCAGCTTCTCCTTTGGTATCGTCGATTTTATCCCCGGTAAGCATCCTAAGATCGATGACCTGTTGTGCGATGGGGACCAATTGATGTACAAGCACAAGAAGCATCATAAAGCCCTCGCCCAGGGTTGATACCACCGGGTTACACCCACACCTCTAATCCATGAACCGCTTGATCGAACGCTCGATTCAATGCCCTTATTGCGGTGAACGCATAGATGTATTGATCGATGATTCCATTTCTCAGCAAGCCTATATCGAGGACTGCCAGGTCTGCTGTAGTCCGATCAATTTCAGGGTGAGCTTGTCGGGAGACGATGATGTTGACATCAGCGTGAGCACGGATAGCGAATGATCAGGTGCTTTTGTTGCTATTCGTCGGTACCTGCCTGGCCGCCAGGGTTTTCGCCAGGCACTTGCTGATCGCATGCGACACCGCGGTGAAACCGAAGCAGGCGGTGACCCCGACAAATGACCCGAGACCGGTATCGCAATCCAGCGTGGTCTGCACATCGGTACCGGGTTTGGCATGGCTGATACAACCATCGGCTGCCGGGTACAGGGGTTGCTGGGCCGAGTAGACACAGTCGATGCCGTAGCGTCGCTTTGGATTGCGACTGTAATCTAGATGGTAGCGTAGCTTGGATCGAACCTTGGCCAGTAGCGGGTCGTTGTAGGTCCGGGTCAGGTCATCGACCTGGATCTGGGTTGGATCGGTCCGGCCACCGGCACCGCCGGTGCAGACGAAGCGGATCTTGTTGCGGCGTAAGTGGTGCACCAGCGACATCTTTTGCTGAACATGGTCGATCGCATCGATGACATAGTCGTATTGAATGAATTCGAATGACTCGAGGTTGGCGCGGGTCACCAGGTCATCGATCCCCCGGCATTCACATTCCGGGTTGATCTGTTGAATCCGTTCAACCAGGGCCATGACCTTGCTATGGCCGACCGTGTCCTCGAGGCTGTGGATCTGTCGATTGAAGTTACTCAGCTCGATATCGTCATGATCGATCAGGGTGATATGGCCGATGCCGGAACGAGCCGCCGCTTCCGCCGCCCAGGAGCCGACACCGCCGACCCCGACGATACAGATGCTTGCCTTGCGCAGATGCTCCAGCGCATGGATACCATAGATACGGGACAGCGCAGCAAATCGCTGCATATAGGCTTCGGTCAGCATAAGCTTTCACTACAAATGATGATGAAAGTGTATTTGAGATCACCCCCTGTGTCATTACAATAGCCGCCTACTTTGAATCGAGATAATCCATGAATCCTAGTTGCCTGTTTACCATCTCCGCGCCATCCGGTGCCGGCAAAACCAGCCTGGTCAGGGCGTTGCTGGAAAAAACCAGCGATGTTGCAGTATCGGTGTCGCATGCCACCCGTGCCAAGCGCCCCGGGGAGATGGATGGCAGGGACTATCATTTCGTCTCGATCGAGCAGTTCGAGCAGATGGTCAGCGACGATGCCTTTCTCGAGCATGCAAAGGTATTCGATAATTACTACGGTACCTCGCAGCAAGCGGTCGAGGACCTGTTAGCGCAGGGCAAGCACGTGATTCTGGAGATCGACTGGCAGGGTGCCCGCCAGGTCAAAGCGAAATTACCCGATACGGTGGCGATATTTATCCTGCCGCCGTCGCGCGAAACCCTGCGCCAGCGCCTGACCGATCGCGCCACCGATGATCAAAGCATTATCGAGCGGCGGATGGCCGATGCCGACCGCGAGATGTCGCATTTCAGTGATGCCGAGTTTCTTGTCATCAATGACGATTTTGATCAGGCTTTAGCCGACCTGGAGAGCATTATTCGCGCCCAGGCGCTGACCCTGGAGCGCCAAAAGCTTAAATATCCGGAATTAATTGCGTCAATTAAGCTTGAAACGGTTTAGAATGACCTAAACTTTGCTATTATTACCGGCTGTTTAACGAATTTTACTTAACTGGAGCCCCCGAATGGCACGTATTACCGTAGAAGATTGCCTGGAACACGTTGATAACCGCTTTGAACTGGTTTTACTCGCAGCGCGTCGCGCACGTCAGATCTCCAAAGGTGCTGATCCGCTGCTGCCCGAAGACAATGACAAGCCTACCGTCATTGCCCTGCGTGAAATTGCCGATAACCTGATCAGTAACGACAGCATGGACGAGATGGAAACCCAGCAGGAAATGGCTGCGATCGCTTCCGATGATGAACTGGTCAAGGAAATTGCGCAGAATTCCATGAATATGGGGTAAATCCCACCATGGCGAGTCCGGAAACTCTTCCCTTATCCCCTACTGTTCCGGACCAGCCAGCCAACGATTCGGACGAGGATCGCTATCTGATCAGCGATCTTTGCTCGGAACTCGAAGAATATCTAGAAAGTCCACAGGTCGCCGAGGTCTATCGGGCCTACCTGTTCGGTGCCCAGGCGCATGAAGGCCAGCGGCGCGTATCCGGCGAACCTTATATCTATCACCCGATTGCGGTCGCCCGCATCATGTGCGAAATGCGCATGGACTACAAAAGTATCATCGCCGCGTTGCTGCATGATGTCATCGAGGATACCCCGACCCTGAAAGAACAGCTGGCCGATGAATTTGGCGAGGAAGTTGCCGAACTGGTCGACGGGGTGTCCAAGCTGACCCATCTGGATGAGTTTTCCAAGGCCGAACAGCAGGCCGAGAACTTCCGCAAGATGATGTTGGCGATGGTCAAGGATATCCGCGTGATCATCATCAAGCTGGCCGATCGACTGCACAATATGCGTACCCTCGAGGCGATGCGCCCCGATAAGCGTCGTCGTATCGCCAGGGAGACGATGGATATCTATGCCCCGATAGCCAACCGCCTTGGCATTTACAGCATGCGTCATGAATTACTCGATCTGGCGATCAAGAATGCCTATCCGATGCGTTACCGCGCATTGAACAAAGCCTGTAAAGAGGTGGTCGGGCACCGCAAGGAAATTTTCAAGACCATCGAATCCGCGATCAGGGATCGCTTGAAATCGGTCCATATCAAGGCCAAGGTCAAACACCGGCGCAAGAATATCCATAGTATCTACGCCAAGATGGTGGAGAAGCGACTCAGCTTCAAAGAGCTGACCGATGTGTATGGAGTGCGCATCCTGACCCATTCGGTGGATGACTGTTACCGCGTACTGGGGGTCATGCACAACCTCTACAAACCGATACCCGGACGCTTCAAGGATTACCTGGCGATTCCCAAGGCCAATGGCTATCAGTCACTGCATACCAGCCTGTTCGGTCCGCATGGGGTTCCAATCGAGATCCAGATCCGTACCGTGGAGATGGAGCGGTTTGCCAAATCCGGTATCGCCGCCCACTGGTTGTATAAGAAATCGGAAGAAAGCAGCAGTGAAACCGCACAAACCCGCGCCCTGGAATGGCTTAGGGGCCTGCTCGAGATGCAGCAGCGCGCTGGCAGTTCGCTTGAATTCCTTGAATCGGTCAAGGTCGATCTGTTCCCCGACGAGATCTACGTATTCACCCCCAAGGGCGATATCAAGAAATTACCGCGTGGAGCAACCGTGGTCGATTTCGCCTACGCGGTGCATACCGATGTGGGCAATACCTGCGTCGCCGCGCGTATCGATCATCGCATGTCACCGCTGAGCACGCGCCTGGTCAATGGGCAGTTGGTCGAAATCATCACCTCCAGGCATTCGCGCCCGCATCCGGGCTGGCTGAATTACGTAATCACCGCCAAGGCCCGGACCAATATCCGCCACTTTTTGAAATCACTGCAACAGACCGAGGCTGAATCGCTGGGTCAGCGCCTGTTGCAACAGTCCTTCAACCAGTTACATGGCAAGGAGTACGAACCACGCCCCCGCCAAATAGCCACGGTGCTGGAAAAGTACAAACTGGGCAGTTATAACGAGCTGCTGGCGCAAATCGGGCTCGGCAATCGTACCGCAAGCCTGGTGGCCAAAGCGCTGATCGATGGCGATGAATTTCACGAGGACATCACTGAGCTTGATTATTCCGGCAAGCCACTGCCAATCAAGGGCACCGAGGGCATGGTGGTGTCTTATGCTCGCTGCTGTCACCCGGTGCCGGGCGACCCGATCATCGCGCATTTTTCTCAGGGCCGCGGCCTGGTGGTGCATCGCTATAACTGTAAAAACATCAGCGATGAACAACATAGCGATCGGATCCAGGATGTCCAGTGGTCGGAGAAAACCGAAGGCGATTTTCTGGCCGGGATTCGCCTCGATGTGCAGAACCAGCGCGGGGCACTGGCGCAAATGGCGACGACCATTGCCAATATGTCATCCAATATCGAGCATGTCAGTCAATCCGAGAAGGATGGTCTGATGTCGAGTAGTGAATTTGTCATCACCGTTCGTGATCGTATCCATCTTGCCCGGATCATGAAAAAATTGCGTGCCCTGCCGGTAGTCAATAGAATCTGGCGCACATAATAAATCAGCAAGAGAGACCTATGCCAAAACAAATCATTTCTACCGATAAGGCCCCGGCCGCGATCGGTACCTATTCCCAGGCGGTCAAGATCGACACCACGGTATACCTGTCGGGCCAGATCCCACTGGACCCTGCCAGTATGGAAGTGGTCGAGGGTGGTATCCAGGCCGAGATCAGCCGGGTATTCGATAACCTGACCGCGGTCTGCGAAGCCGCCGGCGGCAGCCTGCAGGATATCGTCAAGCTCAATATCTTCCTTACCGACCTGTCCAATTTTCCCATCGTCAACGAAATCATGGCCAGCTATTTCCAAACCCCTTACCCGGCACGTGCCGCCATTGGCGTGGCATCACTGCCAAAAGGTGTCGGAGTGGAAATGGATGCCGTTATGGAGCTTGAATAAGCATAGGTATGGCTGACTGGAGCAGGGAAGATGTCTCCACGCTCAACGGGGTAGGACCAAAACTCAGGGAGAAGTTGCAGCGCATCGGGATTCAAACCAAGCGCCAGATGCTGTTTCATCTACCGCTGCGTTATGAAGATCGCACCCGGATCACCCCGTTAGGCTCGATTCAATCCGGTCAAAGAGTCTTATTCGAAGCGGAAGTTCTGCAATCCGCGGTCAGTTTTCGTCGCGGCGGCCGCAGTCGCCGGGTGTTGATCGTCAAGCTAGCGGATAACACCGGTTTCATTACCTTGCGTTTTTTTCATTTTTCCAGTGCCCAGCAACAGCGCCTGGAAAAAGGTGCCTGGGTGCGAGGATTCGGTGAGGCGCGCCTGGTCATGGGTGGGTTGGAAATGATCCACCCGGAATACGAGGTATTTAGTCCGCAGTCACCGCCAGCCCTGGATGAGTTTCTTACCCCGATTTATCCTACTACCGAGGGGCTGCATCAATTGTCCCTGCGCAAAATCATGCGCCAGTTGATCGAACAATTGAAGCAACAGGGCATGCAGGAAACCATGCCCGAACAATGGCTAGCACAACATCAATTTCCATCCGTAACCGAGGCCCTGCTGGCCCTGCACAATCCCTGTGATCAGCAGGATGCCAGCCTGATCCAGGGCCGCAGGCATCCAGCCCAGTATCGTTTCATCGTCGAGGAGCTGACTGCCCATCGCATCAGCCTGTTGCAACGACGTCAGCAGATCCTGCAACGTGAATGCCCGCACATTGAAGCCGCCGCGGGTTTACAGCATCGCCTGTCATCCCAACTGGAATTCGAATTGACCGCGGCGCAACAGCGGGTGATTACGGAGCTGATGGAAGATTTCGCCAGCAACCGGCCGATGATGCGCCTGCTGCAGGGGGATGTTGGCTCAGGCAAGACTATTGTTGCGGCGATGGCGGCGTTGCCGGTAATCGCTTCCGGCTATCAATGTGCGTTGATGGCACCAACCGAAATCCTGGCCGAACAACATGCGCGCAATTTCACCAACTGGCTTGAGCCGCTGGACATCAAGGTATTGAGCCTGATGGGTGCGGATAAGGGTAAGGTCCGCCAGCACAAGGAGGCATTGATCGCTTCAGGTCAGGCGCAGGTGGTCATCGGCACCCATGCCCTGTTCCAGGCCAGCGTCAACTTTGCCGGACTTGGCCTGATCATCATCGATGAGCAGCATCGTTTCGGGGTCGACCAACGCCTGGCGCTGCAAAAGAAAGCCGGTGACGGCTTCATGCCGCATCAGTTGATCATGACCGCGACCCCGATTCCGCGTACCCTGGCGATGTCGATCTATGCCGACCTGGATTATTCCCAGATCGATGAACTACCTCCGGGCAGAACCCCGGTAAAAACCTCAATCATTGCCGAGAGTAAACGCGATGAACTGATCCAATCGGTACGTAAGGCCTGTGCTGATGGCCAGCAGTTGTACTGGGTATGTACCCTGATCGATGAATCCGAGGTCCTGCAATGTGAAGCCGCTGAACTGACCTATCAAAAACTGCAGCAACAGTTATCCGGAGTCAATATCGGGCTGGTGCACGGGCGGATGAAATCCGTCGACAAGGAAGCGACCATCCAGGCATTCAAAGCCGGAGAGATCCAGTTACTGGTCGCAACCACGGTGATCGAGGTCGGGGTCGATGTACCGAATGCCAGCATCATGATCATCGAAAACCCCGAGCGCCTGGGTTTGTCGCAGATTCATCAACTGCGCGGTCGGGTTGGCCGTGGAAACAAGGAAAGCTTTTGCCTGTTGCTGGTCAAGAATGACCTGTCGAAACAGGTGGCAAACCGGCTCGAGGTCATCCGTAACCACCAGGATGGTTTCGTCATCGCTGAAAAAGACCTGGAAATACGTGGTGCCGGAGAGGTGCTGGGTACCCGTCAGACTGGCGAGGCCAGTTTCCGCATCGCTGACCTGGTCGAGGACAAACACTGGATTGGCGAGGCCAGGCAACTGGCAGAGTTGCTGATGCAGGAGCAAAACCAGAACCAGAGCAAGCTGCTGCAGGATCTATGGATCGGCAGCCGGCAGCATTACTCGGAAGTGGGTTAAAGATTAAGTTAATTTAAATTAATTTTGGCCTTTGTCATCTGCTGGATCTGGAATAACAGATGACCTAAATCAACTCTTTTCCAGTTAGAAAATCCGGCTTGATTTTTGTCAAGTCGGGTATTCTGATCGCTATGATAGGTTCATCGGTCCATGGTAAATGTGAGACCGATATGAATATTTCTGCCATCCTTGCCGTCACCCTGCCGGAAAAACTCGACGCTATGGTTGCCACCCTCAACCAGTTGCCCGGTGTCGAGGTCCATCACATCGATCAAGACAGTGGCCGCCTGATCCTGACCCAGGAAGCGGAATCGATTGATGACGAAATCAACGGCCTGAAAACCATCAAGAAGCTGCCCGGCATCATTATGGCCGATATGGTCCAGCATTATTTCGGTGAGGATGAACACAGTTACCCACCGCATTTACCCGAAGAATTCAACGACACATCGGAAGCCGTCTGCGTACCGGCCTTTTTAAACGATTAAAACATAAGACCCAAACCCCGGAGGATCATCATGGAAATTACTCGCCGAACCTTATTGAAAGCCAGTGTTGCCGCCTCAGCCGCCGCCACCGTCGGTATCCCGATCAGTGAAGTCGCGGCCCAGACCGTCGATGCAGCGGAAAAAGACTGGCAATGGGATAAATCAGTCTGTCGTTTCTGTGGCACCGGCTGCGGCATCATGGTGGCTACCCAGGATGGACGAATAGTCGCAACCAAGGGCGACCCGGATGCACCGGTCAATCGCGGTCTCAACTGTATCAAGGGTTATTTCAACGGCAAGATCCAGTACGGTAAGGACCGCCTGACCCGACCACTACTGCGGATGACCGATGGCAAGTTCGATAAGCAGGGCAAGTTTCAGCCAGTCAGCTGGGATCGTGCCATGGACGAGATGGAAAAGCAGTTTAAGCAAGTCTACCGGGAACACGGCCCGCACGGGGTCGCCATCTTCGGCTCCGGTCAGTACACCATTCCGGAGGGTTATGCTGCCGCCAAACTGATGAAGGCCGGTTTCCGTAGCAACAATATCGACCCCAATGCGCGCCACTGTATGGCCTCCGCGGTAGTGGCATTCATCCAATCCTTCGGTATCGATGAGCCGTCCGGTAACTACGATGACATCGAATACACCGACACCGTGGTGACCTGGGGCGCGAACATGGCCGAATGTCACCCGATCCTGTGGGCCCGCGTGTCAGATCGCAAACTGGGCGATGTCGATAACGTCAAGCTGATCAACCTGACTACCTGTTCCAACCAGACCTCGGACATCGCTGATTCCGAGATTATCTTTAAACCAGGCACCGACCTGGCGATCTGGAATTACATCGCGCGTGAAATCGTCAAACGCGATGCGGTCGATCAAGACTTTGTCAGCAAGCACTGTGTGTTCGCCACCGGACCTTATGACATTGGTTACGGCATGCGACCGACCAGCAAGTATGCCTATGATGCCGAAAAGGATATCCAGGCCAAGGAACTCGAAGTGACCCTGGATGCGGACGAAGCGATCGCGCAACGACGCACGGCCGGGGAGCGGGTCAAGCAGAACAATACCAAGGCACCGGTCAAGCACTGGCAAATCAGTTTCGATGAGTTCAAGCGTGGAGTCGAGCCCTATACCCTGGATTTTGTCGCCGAACTGTCCAAGGGTGATCCGGATGAGAGCCTGGCGTCGCACCGGCAGAAACTGCAGGAACTGGCCGATGCCTACATCGATGATAAGCGCAAGGTGGTCAGTTTCTGGACCATGGGCATGAACCAGCACTACCGTGGCAGTTGGGTCAATGAACAGGCCTACATGGTGCACCTGCTGCTGGGCAAGCAGGCCAAGCCGGGCGATGGCGCCTTCTCCCTGACCGGTCAGCCCTCGGCCTGTGGCACCGCCCGCGAGGTCGGTACTTTCGCCCATCGCCTGCCCGCCGACATGGTGGTGGCCAATCCCAAGCACCGGGCACGATCCGAAAAGCTGTGGAAACTACCGCCGAAAACCCTGAACCCCAAGGTGGGCGCGCACATCATGAACATCCTGCGCGGACTGGAAGATGGCAAGATCAAATTCGCCTGGGTCCAGGTCAACAACCCGTTCCAGGCCTCGGCCAATGCCAATCACTGGATCAAGGCCGCCAGGGAGATGGATAACTTCATCGTCTGTTCCGATCCCTATCCTACCGTATCGGCCAAGGTCGCCGACCTGATCCTGCCGACCGCGATGATCTTCGAGAAGTGGGGCCTGTACGGCAACGCCGAGCGGCGTACCCAGGGCTGGCGCCAAC
>JAAUYM010007690.1_pt1 | contig 19697 bp, 17 predicted proteins | sample 7278001 | NCBI WGS metagenome assembly JAAUYM01 (sample SAMN14350224, study PRJNA611818) | marine sediment metagenome | isolation source: surface marine sediment (1.8m) | place: French Polynesia: Moorea | collected 2018-08
CTACCTCGTTACTGCGCTCCCTGTGCCACGCCGAAGACTCGGTCATTCTTGGAACAAGATTTCAGGTTAGTCTGCATTGTAGAACTGGCAATGTACTACTATAGTTAACCACAAAATTTGAAAATTGAGAAAAAAAATAATTCGCAACTTTGCTCCAGTTTACATACAGTACACTAGCAGATAATGCACGTCATTTCATTGCTGTTGTTACATGTTAACAGGACGCAGAGGAATCTGGGATAGAAGACCAGCTACTGGCGAACAGCGCTTCGGGTTCTGGCGCTCTCGAGCATGACCCCTGCAGCCTTTTTCGACAAGTACAAAAAGGTAGATAACAGTACTACACTACATAAAATTTGGAAATAGGACTTTATGGCACGAGGTATTTTGCAGCCTGATGGAAGGATTGCTGCCAAGATCCGAAGGCCACGATGACCCTTTGCAAATTTTACGCACGGAATTTTATTCCAGGCAACAAACAAGGCCCAAAAATTGAGAAAAAGTTAGTTTTATTCCGGAGTGGGGACACCCTCTTTGGGACAACTTTCTTGAACTATAATGTCTCAATATCTTTTTCATGAAAGTCATACTGAAATTAGCTTCATCCTGTTCAATTATAATCCTTCAACATCAACTAGAAAGAATTTATCTTTATTTCACAAAATCCAGCACGTTTGCTATAAAAAGTGTCCCGTAAACTGGAAATTCGCCATACTCTTCTTCTCACATAACAAGGCCGTAAAGTCAGTTGCCAGGAGTAAAAAATAACGAGCATGCCTATACCTGTGCTGTTGCGTGTACCATAATATTTGCTGCACCTAAAAATGAGCCATACAGTACTACTTGTTGATCCAAATTGCCGCCGCTATTTCTTTGCATGCTTTCTTCCTTTACTTTGAGGCTTTTTTGTTGGTTTAGTGACAGTTGTTGTCACCTTCACGGTCGTTGTCAAGGGCACACTTGCATCTGCAGCTAATTTCTTCACGGGCTGACAATCCCTCCTATGGGTGCGCCTTTGCGTGTTGCTGTCTGATTCTCCTAGCAGTTCGGTGCATTTTGTTAACACACTTGCTGGATTTGCAGTGGGTATGCAGGGATCCGTACAGTTGTAAATGAGTTCGTCACCCACTTCCAAAGCGTTGTTGGCCACGTGGACGCAAGGGTTCGTGCAGTTGTAAATGAGCTCGTCGCCAGTCTCGACAATGTCGTTCGCAGCAGCAAGACATGGACCCGTGAGATGGTAAAGGAGTTCATCGCCCTTCTCAATCGCTGCTTGCAAGACGTCCGTGCTGTTGATACTCAGTCCCCCTCCGGCATTGCCACCATCCTCGCCGTCGTTGCAGAGGCCGTGAAGCTTGCGGTCGATGCTGTCGTATGCTGCCGCGCACAGAACTTGTCCCCTGTCTGTGCATGCCGTGATGACGTCGTTGCCGTATGGACCTGGGCCTGCGGCAGCAGTAGCCTCTGGAACGCATCCTGCTTGTGGTGGACTCCCGGTCCCGTCGTCCGTGGGAGGGCCGCCGCCATCAACGGCTGGAGCCCCCGCCGCCGCCGCCGCCTTCCCGGAGCACTCCTTGACGCTGTTCATCACCTCGAGCCCAATGCCTTTGAAAAACTCTGTGCAGGCCAGGGCGCAGTATCGCCCCGCCCTGTTGGCTCTTTGTCCTATGTCGTCTGCCAGGGCGTCGCACTGGTCATCGACGGCACGAAGGTCTGTCGCCTTCTGGACTGTAGTAGGGCTATGCGTGACCTTGTCTCCTTCGGGTCGTTCCTCGCAAGGTGCCGCTACCTTGGTGGTCTGCACGTCCTTTTCAGATTGGATCGCTTTGGCTTCTTCTTCCTTAGCGCCAGCGTCGACAGGACTGACCTCGGTTTCTTTGGCGTGATCCACTTCGCCTTTTGGCCCCGCGTGGCTCGCCAGTTTTCCGCCAGGCCCTCCTCCTCCTTGGTCAGCCCTCCACGGCGGAAAGTCGCCCTCGACATCGCGCCGCTGCGAGGATCCCGGGCCACCATCCTGTGCCACGCCTCCCCCGCTGGTCTCGGCCGGCTGCAGTGGGTTGACCCGCCTGGCCTTCGCCCTGGAGATGGCGTGACTGACTGGTCGGGCGTCCCCTGGCGAAACCCCTTCAGATTTTGCAGCCTTCCTCTCTTTCGCCTCGGAGATTGCATGGCGCATGAACTTGGACATGCGCTCGTTGCGTTGCCTGGCCTTGGCCTTGGAAATGGCATGACTCACGACGGAAGGAGCTCCTTGCGGTTCCGGACGTTCTATCTGTCTGGCCTTTGCTTTGGAAATGGCACGGCTGACGGGAATCTTGAGGGTGGGTGGAGGTGTGCCCTTGGCGGTTCTGCTGTGCTCACTTGTGTCTTCGGATTGTTCCTGCGATACCTCTTCACGTTTGGATTTAGAAGGTGCTAAAGTCCAGTTTATTCTGGATCGCCTGCCGGAACTTTTTCTACCTGAACAACAGTTACCCATGCTGAATTTGGAATTTTTTGTGCAACTGCTTGTTTCCCAATAAGAATTTAAATTAAATTTTCTATTTATTACATCGGGGCAAGGATAAACACTACGTAGGAAGATATTTATGCTTTTGCGTAAACATCTGGTGGTTTTTTCTTTAAAAAATCTAACCTTTTCGAGAATGTTTCAAAGATATTCCTGTTGACGCATCTGCACTTATTTTAAGGTGCTGCCTGATTAGCCGTGTCTATTGACCACGCCATGTTAGAACGAACAATTTTCAAAATTCAGCAGGTGGTGATGAACATTTATGAGGACAATGTTCGATTTGTTCAATTACAGAAAGTTCCCAACAGTCCATGAAAATTTCTGTTGAAGTTCAAGTGGATGATACGTATTGTACTAACTGACACCTGTTCCTTTTTCTACTTTTAGATCGACTGTGTTCTCCCATTCCTGGCCCGCTTCCACTGGGTGTATCTGTGGTGGATCAGGCTATTCGAGTCTTTGGTCTCATATTTCCTCGGGTGGCCCTCAAGCACCGGCTTCAGATGCTACAGCACTTCTCTGAACATATCAAGCAAGCTCAAGGTGCCAAACCGAAAGGTGCTTCAACTGCGGAGGCAATACAGGTTGGTTTAATATTCAAATTTCGCCTTGCATCTGGATATATCGTAACTGCTTATCCCCAACAGATCAACATTTTTACTGCTGTGCTGTCAAGTCTCAAGTCCCTTGTGGAAGCAAAGGCAAAGCTAGGGTCGGAAGAGGTGAAAAAGGCAGCAGCAGAACTCATCATGGGTGAGTTGAATACATTATACAACATGTTGTGTACTTCTTGTCAATCTTGCATGGTACGTACGTAGTGGACAAACAACGGCAACATCAGTAGGGTGCTAATAATCCTACTGTTTGTTTGTTCAGGCGCTCTGACGTCTCCTAACGAGATGCTCCGTTGCGCGGCTGGCGAGGCCCTTGGGCGGATGGCGCAAGTCGTGTCGGACTCGCGCTTCGTGGCGGAGGTGGCGCAGGCATCCTTCGACAGGCTGAGTAGCGCCACCGACGTACGATCAAGAACAGGACATAGCCTCGCTCTCGGATGCCTCCACAGGTACAGAAAACGTGCTTTTACAAGTGTTCCCTTCCATAAAAGATGGTTGACTGACTTGGGTCGATATTATTTTGTGACTCAAAAGGTATGTTGGAGGCATGGGAAGCGCCCAACATCTGGGTCCGTCAGCAAGGATCCTCTTGGCCCTTGCTGAAGACGGTGCTTCACCAGAAGTCCAAGTCTGGGCTCTCCACGCGCTGGTAAGCTGTGGCTCGAGATCGTTAGCACGCTTTCAACTTTTACTATGATAACTCGTGGGGAGGTGTACCATGTAGTACGTACATTTTGTAGGTAGTTACTTACAACCCAGTATTGCCTCCTTAGGCCCTGATCGCTGATTCCGGCGGCCCGATGTTCCGCGATCTGGTGGAGCGAACGCTGTCCACGCTGCTTCGACTGCTCCTCCAGACGCAGACGGCTTCGCTGGAGATCCTCAGCTGCCTCGGTCGGGTCCTCTCGGCGATCATCACCACGGTGGGGCCGGAGCTGCAAGTGGCCGACGGAGGAGCGATAGAAGCCAGTAAGTTTATATTGCAAGTGAGACCGTATAGCTTGCAGAATTTAATTGCGGCGTTTTCTTCTTTTCTTTCAGTCCGGTCGTCATTCTTGTGCGCCTGTGCCATCCTCCAGAGCCACCCACACCCCGTCATCCAGGCTGAGGCAATCACGTGTTTGCAGCAGTTGCACATGTTTGCGGGGAACGTGGTCAATCCAAGGAGGTAGAAAAAAAGTGTTCTTTATTCTACTACAGTAGAGATATCTTGTAAGAGTCGTACACGTTGCTAATGTCTGTCTGTTTGTTTGTTTTGTGTAGTGCGCCCTCTGGCATGGACTTGATTCGGTTGGTGCCCACCCTCTGCCGCCTGTTGCGTTCGTCGCACCTGGTGTTGCGCCAGGCGTCCGTAGCCTGCCTCAGACAGCTCTCGCAGAGGGAGGCGCGTGAGGTCTGCGAGCACGCCATGGCGCTCATCAACGCGCAGAGCATAAAGGAGACGCACAGCTTGGAGGCCATGCACTTCACTGATTCCGGTATTAAGAGGTCATTCACCAGCGTTGTGGAAAGGGAGGAAATTACCTGCTTTTGGTTTTTTTTTTGCGTTGCCAGGTCTTCCCGGAATGCTATTTTCCGTGCTGGACCACGAGATGGACGCAACCATCCTGTCCAACATCCACGACACCCTGAGCTTCATCATGCACTCCATGGCCTCGGAGAACCTGACCACCTGGCTCAGTCTCCTGCGGGAGGTGCTGACGATAGGGTCTTCGGAGAGTCTCGAGCAACAGCAGCAGAATGCGGGCGGAGGAAAGCCGGACGACGACGACGACGCGGACGCGGCCGACGACGACGACGAGTTCACCACTGGAGAAGAGGAGGGCGGAAGGGACACCATCCAACCCAGATGGCCAACCAGGGTCTTCGCTGCAAAGTGCCTGAGAAGAATCATTGAAGGTATAACGGAAGTTACGGATGCGCACCCAGGAAGCAGGAATTCATGTCCTACACAAAGATATTTTTCTTCTTTCTGTAGAATGCTGTCAGGGAAATCGTATTCACTACGATCTCGGTTTGGCGAAAGAAATGCAGATGATGCAGGGTCGAGGTGACTATCTTGTTCTTCATCTCTCTGAGCTGGTCAGGGTGGCTTTCATGGCAGCCACGAGCGAGTCGGATCCTCTCAGGCTGGAGGGACTCAAAACTATGGAGGTAAATACTGTGTACTAAGTTGATCTTCATAATAAAGGGTGGTAAAATAGCGGCTCTTGCGCACACTTAAGCCTGATTAATCTTTCAGACAATCATAGGAAAGTTTGGAGAGACTCCCGAGCCCGAGTTTCCAGGGCATGTCATCTTGGAGCAGTACCAGGCTCAAGTTGGAGCCGCCCTTCGTCCCGCCTTCGCTCCTGACACCCCCGGTCACGTGACGGCCGCCGCCTGCGACGTGTGCAGCGCCTGGCTCGGCTCCGGAGTGGCGCGCGATCCTGTCGACCTCCGCAGGGTCTACCAGCTCCTCGTCTCGTCTCTCGGCAAGCTGAGACCCAAGGCGTCGCCGCTGTACAATGAGAGTGCTCTCACGCTAGAGAAGCTGTCCATCCTGAAGGCCTGGGCGGAGGTGTACATCGTGTGCATGCGGGGAGAGATGAGAGGAGGAGGAGGAGGGGACTCGGGAGGGACGGGTGCGGCAACCCCGAGCAGGACGGAGGAGGACGAGTTCGGGGACTTTGAGACGACGACGTCGACTGGGCTGAAGGCGAAGGAAGGTAGTCTTTCCACCCTGGTGCAGGAGGAGCTGCCGTCTCTGTCGAAGCACTGGCTGGCCGCCTTGAAGGACCACGCGCTGCTCACCCTCCCGCCCGAGTTCAAGTCGCAGCTGCCGCGCGAGGGAGGCGCCTTCTACTCCAACGAGACGGTGGAGAGCGCCCGGCCGCACTACCGGGCGACCTGGCCGCCGCTGCTGACCGCCGCCGCCGTATGGCTGTCCTACGGGCAGGGCTTTGACGACGTCAGCTCGGGGGACGCCGAGAAGCGCGGCGGCACCGACGTGGAAGGGGCGGCCAACCTTGGGCTGGGCCCGGCCAACGCGGCCGCCGCAAAGAGTCCGGAGGACATCAATGGGGACCGCTTCTTCCTGCTGTTTGGTATCTGCATGGAGGCGCTCTCGCACGCCCGTTCTGCAGACATGACGCGGGAGGAGACGGCCGCCTGCTTGAAGGCGCTTCAGGCGCTCCTCGACCATCCCTGGGCGAGAAAAGAAGTCCTGGCGAAGCACCCTGTTCTTCTGGTGGAACTGTGCAACGTGCTGCATCGCACCGTACTGACCAGGGACCATCCGGCCACCCACCTGATGGCCGTGGACGTCCTCCGCCTCGTACTGGAAGCTTCCAAGGAGCGAGTGGAAATGGAGCGAAAGCAGAGGCACAAGGAGCTGGAGCTTCCCGCCAACAGCGACTCGTCTGAGGCCGGCCACCCCGAGCTGGACCTCCTCGGCGACGGGGGAGAGAGCGGGGAACTGGACCCAAAGTCCAGTGTCGTCTTCGCCACCTTGGAGGTGTGCCTCTGCGTCCTGGTGCGGCACTACCCGGAGCTGTCGGAGCGCGCCGCCAGCCTGCACTCTGTGGCTGCCATACAGGCCAAGTCCAAGCGATCGGCAAGGAAGGGAAGCCACCACCACACCATGAGCGAGGACCAGAAGCGACTGGTGTCCGCCACGCTGGAGGCCCTCTCTGCTCTGCCGGCCCTCTGCTCTCCGGCGGGGGCTCTCAAGGCCCTGCCGTCGGTGCTGTGGCTGCTGACAGGCGTCGTCAGGGCAGAGGCCATGTTTGAAGGAGGAGGCGGAGGGGGAGGCGGCGAGAACATCGTGATCGCTACAGCACTGCGGGGACTTGGAAGGATTGCTCAGTTGCGGTACTCCAAAGACGAGCGGTGCAGGGAGAGGTGGTCCGAGCTCATGCAGAGCGCTCTACTCAGAATTCTCGACCTGGCGAGAACGGCTCCCGAGACCACGACAGAGGAAGAAGAAGAAGAAGACGATGAGGACGGGTGGCCGCAGACAGGGTTGGCCTCCTCCTCCTCCAACAAGCCCGACGAGTTGACCCTTCTCCTCGCCGTGGCCGTGTTTGTGCTTCACTGCCCACCGGAGGTTCTCTGTCACTCCGATGTCCAGTATCCTTCCATGAACGCCTTCACCATGGCCTTCCAGTCGGCGGACCCGTCCGTGCGGTTTCGCGCCGTTCAGACCATGCAGGCCATCTTCCAGCTGCAGGATCGTCGGGTGGCGGTGCCTTACATTCACAGTCTGGCACCGCGCGTCTTCCAGTACCTGGTCGACGAGGACAGCAGGGCCGTCAAGACCGACTCCGACCTGGCGCTGACCCAGGAGTGCGTGCGCGCGGTGGATGTCCTGATGGCGCTCCTCCCCGACCAAGAGAGGAAGGCGCAGCTGCTGGCCTTCCTGGTGCCGGTGCTGGTCAGCCAACTCCTGGTGGACGAGGGAGAGCTGAAGGACGCCGCGCCGCCGAGGTTGCGACTGCACGAGTCGGCGCTGGCGTCCATAACGAGGACGGGACAGGCGCTGCCCACCGAGTTTAGGGCGCTGCTGGCAGCGAGGCCGGAGTTGAAGGCGCGGCTGGAGGCGGCCGCGGTGGCCAAGGCTAAGGCTAGATCTGTCAAGGAGAAGGCCATGGCGAGTTCGGCGGAGCAGCAGAGGCGTTCCCAAGAGCACACTCCCACCATCAAACTGTCAATGGACTTCAGCAAGTTTACAAGTGCCAAGCAGTGACGAGAGTGAAACAAGGAAACAAATTTCTGTTGTGCCAGAACATAATTATAATGCTTTAAAGTGATAATAATGTCTAACTAGGTAGTACATTTGAACAGTACACTCGTACTAGGTACTACTCGTACATACCTAGGTGTGGTGCAGAAATTAACAGGTAAGTTGTAAACTCAGTCTCAGGTACAGGTACCGACATCCTTAAAGCTGATCACAATGCGGCAATGCAGTCAATGTCCGCGGAGGCTGCCATCTGGCACCCGCTGTTCACGTGCTCCATGATCTCCCGCTTGAGGTTGTGCACCGTCTCCTTCAGCCTCCTCACCATGCCGGCCTTTTCCGTGTTCTCCACCTTCAGCTTCCTCACTTTGGTGTCCAGGTAGGCGATGCGCTCCAGCTTCCGCCTCCGGCACTTGGACGCGGCAACCCGGTTTCGCATGCGCTTCCGCTCCAGCTTGACCTGTTGCTGCGCCTCCATGTCGATGTTGCCAGGTTTGCCGCTTCCTCCCTCGTCTTCCTCTCCCGCCTCTCCGTTCATCTTAACCGTGTCAGGGAGAATGTAGTTTTCACTAGTGGCCGCGGATTTGGATGTAGTCCTCGTGGAGGTGGAGGTGTGATGCTCTCCATTGGACCATGCGTCCAATATCAGCCCGACATTGTCGTCGTTGGTCCCGCGGACTGCTGCTTTATTGGTCTCTGGGCCTCGTTGTTGCAAGACTGTCGCCGTCGTCGCCGCCGTCGCTGTCGTTGCCGCCGTCGCCACCGTCGCCGCCGTCGCCGCCGTCGCTGTCGTTGCCGCCTTGTAGCCCTGTTGCGCGTTTCGCAGTGCGTCCTCAAACCCTCTGGCGTAGAGTTCGTGCTCCTCTGTCACCGTCTTGGGGTAGTAGATGCACCCGGAAGGCGTGGTGGGCGTCGGGAGGCCAGCGCTCCCAGACAAGAACTTGGCCAGCTCGGGCGACGACAGTTTCAGCATTTGGACGTCCGGGGTGGTGAGGACAGGAGGAGCCACGGGCACGACGACGACGGCGTTGTCGCCCACAGCCGGGAGGCGCTCCGTCTTGCCTGCGGGAGCGCAGTTGAGGTCGAGGGTGAGACATCGCTTGTGTGGCTGCTGCTTGGACATGGCGTCGATGGGGTTCGATCTCTTCGAGAGGTCTAGGGGAAAGGCAGAAGGGATGGAGGTGTCGGAGAGGGAGGAGGGCACGAACACGACATGGGAGCTTGTCATCGCTAGCAGAACTGACAGAATGAAAGGAAAGGATAACGCGTAGTGATGTCAACTACTAGTACTAGTAAGGTAGTTTTCCACACACTCTAACCCTCCCTCTTTTTTTCCTCCCCCCACCCCACCCCGCTCTCTGCAGCCAAGGCCTGTTGAAAAACACCTGTGAATGTGCTAACGTCATAGCAAGGAAGAGGATGTCGGTGTTAAACAGTGACGGGTACACTTTGTAAAAAAAAGTATGCCTACGGTTACACACTTGTTCTTATTGTATTTATTGCGGGCATTGACGTAATAGTAGGTACACTATCCGTTTAGAAAATGAGAACCTGAGAAAACTTTTCCTACTGGGAATCCATACTATCCAAACAGGACCTTGGGACAGCCATGGAGGCCATGGAGATCAGGAGGGGATCACTCAGGGCGCTCATCACGGAGCACAAGTAACTGTTTGAGTGCAAAGAAGATGAAGGCGCTGTCGTTACCAACTAACTAAAACAGTAAGAAACTGTAACATTTCCCCGTGATTAGCACTATAGCACGCCAGTACATCAGATTAGGTCTCAAATTACTTTGCTATTATGCGCATGTGTGCTTTCCTGTATTTACACTTTGTAAAAACAAAACCCGTGTATTCCAAAATTAGCCTCAGAATGGCAGAGATGCTTCAAGAGCATTTTCTCCGCCATTCATCATATATATATCTGGGCAACACGAATGTTTTCCTCGCACAGAAAAAACTACTTTAGGTGCTTCTATGTATTACTCTTTCTTCTTCTTCAGTGACTCCACAGCCTTCATCACTTCATCTACGTCGCAACTGTCCCCGAAGGCACCCTCCCTGTGCTCGTAGGCCACCTCGGTGTCTGGCCCTAGAACGAAGACGCCACCCAACAAGGTCCCATCTCCCTTCAGGTTGCCGGGCACTCCCGCCTGGATGGTCTGGTAGAGGCGGTAGTAGACAGAGGCACGAAGAAAGCCCGTCAACAGCATGCGGCGCTCAGTTGGGCCAAAGAAGCGGTGCTCAGGATCAAGGTAGAGATCGCCCTGTGCAGAGAGAGAGAGAGAGAGAGGGGGGGGGTCGCTTCTACAAAATTATGCGAGGATGAAGATGGTACGGAAAGCTACCTGGAAGAATTCCCTGAATTCCTCTACCTCCTCCGGTATGTCCTCGTGAAGGACGGCGACGAGCCTGACGTCGGCCTTGTTCAGACGAGGCAGCAGCTTGGACAGCTGCATTGCCTCGTCCCTGCACAAACCTCATCCAGGTCGGCGAACCGCCATCACCACGGCACCTGTTTCAGGAGCATGTGAACGTACAGCATGCACCATGTGATTTTTTTTTCTTGGGGGGGGGGAAGAGAGACCATTTAGAAATTCTCTACCGGCATGATCCTCCCACAGATCTCCTGCCTTGATTTCCATTTTCGCCTCTGGGGAGATGGTCTCCAGCGTGGTCTCCTTCAGCCACTGCGCTGTAGCAGCGGTTGCTGGCATTGTCCACGAGGTGGGCACGTTGCAGTAGGCCACCAGTGCCGCCACCCCCCCGGCCAACAGCCATGACCAGTTTACTCCCATCGCCATAGGTCACCTATCCGATATTGGAATCTTTGGCGCCTGCTCACACCCTGCTCACACCTCGCCTCTCTGCCTCACCTCTGAGTGCCTGTCCCCACACCCTGTTGTAGGGGTGGACCCCACCTGCTTCGTCGCCGTCCAGTAGCCTCCCCTCGTTGGCCCACTCAAAGATGCTCCCGTCTAGATTCACCACCTTCACGTCAGAATCAAGGTCCAGCGCTGCAAGTAGCCTGGAGGCAGATTGACAACAATGGAAACGCTCCTCTGGTACATAGCAAATCTACTACTAAGTTTTGGTGGTGGACTCATCGCTCACGGGCAAGGTTAGTAACCCAACCAATATTGGTATCGCCAATTTAATGCTGCGGTAAAACAAAAAAAACACAAGCTATTGGGTGCTAACCCCAAGTGGTATTTCTAGCGACGGCTGGTTAGAGCAACCCAAAGTATGACTCCCCCACCCCTAGTGTAGTCGTCAGTGCGGCTCTAGTGGTACCAAAATTGGTTGGGAAGCGAATCATTTCTCACATTGGCATTGCAATTGCATGCGGATGTGTCGAGGTCTCTCTTGTCTGTTCACTCAGTGCAGTCTCAATTAGTGACATAAAAGATACCTATTTGCTACGATGGCAGATCTGTACCCAACGGAGCAGTAGCAGACGACGGTGGTGCCAGGCACAGGCTCGCTTTCACCAAAGACTTGTTTCTTCAACTCTTCAGGGTCGCGCGACGCCAACCTAGACCAGATTTCATAGGGATACTCTCGTTGAAAAAAAAACCCGGGTTCCCGACTCTCAACACACCGATCCCCACCTGAGTGGCAGGTTCTTCGCGCCGCCAAGTCTGGAGACCGCGAATTCTGCCTCCGACCTGTTGTCCAGCAGGAGCACCTGTCCGCCTTGGTCCTGCTTCTCCTTCTCCAGCCGGGAGTGAAGTTCCTGAGTGCTGATGTCGGGTGCGGCAAACTTCCAAGAGACGTACCGCTTGATCGAGGACAGAAACATGTGAACTCCGCCTCCCAACTCGTGCGCAAACGCTTATAACTGCCGTCAGTCGGACCTCACAGGCTTCATCACACAGGGTGCCAAGCCATAAAATCTGCTAGCTTTGAGTCCTGCCCTGACCTGGCCTCGCCCGCTCTACGGAAGACGGCAGGGCATGAGGGACAGCAGGCAGGCAGGCGGGTGGCAATGTTAAGTGGGGATTGTTATCAGTTATTTGTTCAGTTTAATTATCCAGCACAAGCTGACAGCTTGCGCTACAACAACAGCGCTACGATGTTTACTTTTGTAGCTCTGCTTTTAGCGCCATCTATTGTCATCAATTATGAGCAAGATCGTATACGTACAACAATAAGAATGGTAGTAAGAGTAGCAGAAGCAAGAATAAGAGTACGATGGTAGAACACACTAAAATATATGAAAAGTCTAGAAGCCAACAATGTCGACAACAGCTCTGACAAAGCTGCTGTTAAAAATTGCATAAAAAGAGAGAAACCTTTTTCTTTATATAGCTCAAATTTCCCTCTTCTTAATTGATGGTGGTCTTGAACTGCATGAGGACGATGAGGTATGTGCAGACGGCGGCGGCGGTGGACATGAATGCGGCGTTGTTCACGGCAAAGTAGTCTCCGGGCGCGATCGGCCCTGGCAACCCGAGGCGCCGGACGGCCACGTGGCACTTGAACGAAACGGAGTCCGGGCGACCGGAACAGCCCAAGAAACGCTTGTGGCGGTCCTCGATTGCCTGCCTGTGCAGACGAAAGAGCGGAAGGGAGGATTGACGGCAAATTTGCGCCACCCAGTGAAAAGGGGCCTGTAATAATACATGCACGTCTACTGTGTAGCACCCACTTGCAGTTCTGGAGCTCATCCTCGATGCTCTGCCCGACCCTGCAGGAGTAGAAAACCCTGAGCCCCATGAGGGCGACCGACAGGATGAAGGTGAGCGAGTAGAGCGCCCTGGTCAGGTAGACGTCGGCTTCCGTGTCCCCCCTGAAGGCGAAGATGATGCTGGCCCCGCAGTACGCGCAGGCGCTCCCCTGCACCAGGCACCCGCCGAACTGGGCCAGGAGCAGGGGGCCCTGCAGCCAGGACATGTCCTCAAGCAGGCTGTACAAGCTCAGGCACCTGTCGACGCCGTCGGACAAGTTCCCCTTGTCCTTCTGAATAAAGAACTTGCTTACGCGTGCTAGTACGTGTCATGATTTAGCAGTTTTTAACTTGGTACCTGTTCAAGCTGGTCCCCTGCTGAAGCCGGCGCCACCCTCGTCCGTAAACTCCTGGGCCATATCTTAATATCGCTGATGCTGCCGTTCTCTTCCTTGCCCTCGTGACTCACTGCGAGATCGGCAATCTGGATTCATGTGCCGGGGGTAAAAGTTTGTGAAAGCGTTTCTTTGATAATTATTATGGTCATCTTAATGTTACACATGAATAATGCATCGAAACCTGATCTAGGGGAACGAGCGAACTTTCTTCGTCAGTTGCTATCTGGAAATTCTTTCTCCAGACTTCTAACATCTTGAGGTACAGGTTCATCTGCGACCAGACCACGTAGTCGGTGCCCACATGCATCGGACTGGATGGAGCATTTAAAGAAATTTAAAAGAAGCTTGAAAAAGCGTAAATTGTACCGCGTACATATACTGTACCCTATGTATGGTATGAACCTGTATATTCCAACGATAAAGGAGACGGCGGAGACCACTGCCACGAACCAGGCCCACTCGCCCTCCAGCCCGCCGCCCGTCTCCTCGTAGGTGCTCGATAGGCTGAACTTGTTGGTGACAAGGTTGAGTGCGAACGACGCCAGCGCCATCAAGACGCACGATCGGACAGACTGGTGCAGTACGAGAGACAGTGGCACCGAAACTGTGCAAGTGTCCAACTGTACAGTACTACCTACATACTCGACGACATTTGGAGTCTCTAAGTAATAGTCTACAGTACAACCCGTACAGAGAAACAAATTTATGGTCCTAGAGGGGTTGTAGACTACTTAGAGACTCTAACTGTTTCGTTGGGTACGTGTCGAGACTCCTCTCACCTTCAGTGTCGTCAGCAACGCGTCCTTGACCGCCCTGGCCGTCTCCTTCCCCTCCCCGACCACATCGCACCTGCCAAAATACCCCAGGGTCCTGTTGGCAAGATCCTGCATCTGCTCCCTGCGCCTGATCATGTGGGCGAAGGCGATGAGCGCGCACGCGTCCCCGAAGTAGGGCATGACCGTGGTCACCCAGGCGTCCATGGACGAGTACCCGTTCTCGATCGAGGCGGCCAGCAACACGTCCAACAGACTGCCAGAGAAGTCGTCGTCGCGCTGCAGTTTTGCAGTAGTACCAAGGACGGGGGTTGAAGACGGGGGAGGGGAAAAAAAAGCTTTCATCCTTACGAACCTTGAGCCTGAGGTAGAGCAGGACGTAGGCGACGAGACCCCCGCTCCTGACGAGGACAATCCAGAAGAGGACTTGTAGGACGACGACGGCAGGCCTGAGCAGGAAAGACCTCTGGCCGTCGGCCACGTCTGTGCGGAACCAGACGGGGAGGCCGCCGATCAGGTAGATGAAGTTCCAGACGCGGGTGAACACCCACGGGTGGATGAGCTGGATCGACGTCATGACCACAGCGGACGAATGCACAATGCTATATTAACGGGGAAATAATGGGGAAATAATGAGCGGCGGCGTCTTTCTAACACTGCTCAGTGCTGCCAAACAATGGCGCAGAAATGCGCGAGATGCGCCATGCCTAATTTTTTTTTATTGGACTGTTTCACTTTTTAGGGTTGGTTTTCACGTACTCTTGATAAATCTGGCGATGCCAAAATCTTTGAAAAATATGTAAGGGATTGTATTGCAAACAGTATATGGTAAAATTCTGTGATTTTATAACGGAGTTAAAATGCGCCAGTTTCGCGCATTTGCGTCACATCTGGCAGCACTTACACCAGTGGTGGTTGAAAGGCCTTTCTTCCCAACTTCTCTGTTGAGCCGGTGCTACGTACTACGTACTACCAGCAGGCTCCGTATGTAATTAAGTTGTAATTGTAAATGTAAGGTGCTTCTTTTGTCTCAATGAATGACTATGGCAAAAAAATTCTTTATATTGCTCTGTTTCGAAAGCTAAAGCCTCTGTTTTTTTTTGTGTTGCAACATGTGGTACTTTTTCTCCAATAACCTGTTGCTGTACTTTTTCCAGAAAGGGAGATCAAAGAATGTAATACGTATAAAATATGTGTTTGATCAAGGGGCGAGGCGACTTCAATTAAGTTTGTTTCAGAACTTGCTAAGTTTTTTTTAAGCAAGAAGGTAAAAAAAGTATTGTGTATAGCATTTTTCTTTATTTAAGGCACAGAGTTTTTTGCTTATAGTACATAACTTAGAAGAAATGACGATTGTCGTTAGAAGACATAACGGTATCGCTGAGTGAATCTAGTGGGAAAGGCGGCGGGAGCGGCTGCGGCTGCGGCTGCTGTGTAACTGTTGTAGTATGGCCTCACGAGTCTGAAGAAAGGGTTGGCAACGTATGGCGACGGCACCAACAGCCTCCGACCGGGGAAGCCATAACGTTGCCCGGAAAGGTAGGCGAGGGAGGGCCACCTTGTAGAGGAGGAGGAGAAGGAGTGCCTACCGGGTGGCAAAGGAATTCTGTAGGTGGACGCCGGGGTTCGGTAGAAGGCGACGTTTCGCCTCCCGAACGGCAGAGGCGGACTTCTCCTCTCCCCGTCTTCGAACAGGTCAAAGTTCTTGGTGGTGGCCGGGAGCACCTTTTTCGCCTTCTTGGAGCCCCTGGCAGAGTCTGGGGAACCGAAGGTGGGTCTGCTCTGAACGTGGGCTTTGGTCGGGATCGGAGCTTGCTCGCCCAGTTTGCCCCTGAGCAAGGACACGGAGGAGTACGAAACCGGACGGTCGCCTTCCAGGTGGTTGCTGTCCACGTGCAAAGAGTCGTCGAGAAGACCTTGCCAAGTCCTCGTTGTGCTGCCGGTTGCTTTCCTTGTCGGTGTAGCGGTTGTACTCGTGGTGGTGGTGGTTGTGGTTGTGGTGGTGGTGGTGGTCGTCGTTGTCGTCGTTGTTGTCGTTGTCAACATGGGCGGCACTTGGACGCCTCTCTCTTCCAACTCTCTCAACTTCTGCGAGGGCCTGGCGAAGTCGACGATATATTCCGCCTCGGGAGCTTCCCCCAGGGGCTCCACCCGCCTCCTGGTATTGGCGCACTCGGCCCCGGAGGCGTCCACCACCGTGTCTACCACCGTCTGGGCCACCCGGGACAAGAAGTCCAGGTCCGCGAATCCTGCCCTGCTCGAGTTAAACTCCATGGAGTCGCAGGCGCGGTGGTAGCACTCGGTCATGACGCCGCGGGATGGGCCTGCACGGAACCATGCGAGGGGAGGGAGGGAAAGACTTTAATTAAAGTATTAGTTATACGAATGCTCCCATCTTCCGCCTGCCTGACCGGTGTCGGTGAGGAGGACCGCCTTGAAGGAGGAGAAGTAGTCCCTGTTACTGGCGAACCAGAACCTGACGTGGTCCGACCTGAGGAAGTTGGCGTAGTCGACCAGGACGTCCTCGCCCGGTCGGTCGGTGCCGAGCTGGGCCAGGCGGAGTGGGCGGAGCTTGTACTTCCTCTCTGCTCCTCCGCCTCTGGTGCCTCCTCTCCTGCCGTCCTTTGGCCTCTTTCTCGGCGTCCGAATTTGGTCGCTCTGCCGGTCTGGGGAGAAAAAAGAGAGGAGAGAGGATGTGGCAATTGCAATAATTTAGGTAACAGAATTCTGAACATTTCTTCGCTATCGCACCTTCTACTTTCTCTTCCTGAACCCTGTCCCAGTGATGCCTGATTCTCCTGGCCAGCTGATCCTCGAAGGGCCTGTGGAAGACGGCCAGGAAGTCCCCCCTGGCCCCGTCGGCCTCGATCTCCTCGCACTCGGAGGGCAGGTGGGCGCGGTAGTCCACTGGGAGGAGTTGGGAGCCCATGGAGGCGTTGAAGTTCATCACAGAGTCCAGAACGATGGCGCCCTCAAGGAGAAATTCAGAGTTTCCCACGTCTCAATCGTATTTCACGTATAGGTGCTCCATTTGTCTCAGAATTGGAGAGATTGTAATTTCTCAATTCGAGATTGTAACCACAAACAATTACAGGCTCTAAAGAGCAAAAAACGATCCTGCCGTCCATGCAGACACACTTTCTCTTCCTCCCGAGCTCTGTGTAACCTCATGCGTGCAAGAAGAAGAAGAAGCTCCTCCCACTTCCTCCCTCTCATTGTGCTTTATGAGATGTTAAAGCTTGCTTCCTTTCCTGCCATTGCATGTATATCCCTTCCTCACTGCTTCCCCTCTCTTTGTCTTTCTTTTTAACCACTTTCTCCCTCCTTTGAAAAAGTGAATTACGAACTTGCTTGGGTTGCGATCTTGCCCTCAGACCCCGACATGTAGTAGTATTTCGACAAGATTTTTTTCGCCCTCCTCACTTTAGTTTGTTAACCTGAGTTCCGAAGTTCCCAATTTCAATTAACACCCAGACGATAAGGCGCAAAAGAAGCCGTGAATCCCTCTTACCCTTCCCTCTCCATACCTGGAATCCCGGATAACCCATGGGTTCTAAGATCCTTCTGATGAGAAACTCCTGGACGAAGGCGAGGCTGCCCTGGGTGCCGTACTCCTCCATGTCGAGTGCCGCCAACACCACAGTGAACTCCGGACGGCACTCGGACATGGACAGCGCCCGGGACAGCTCCAGCAGGACCGACACGCCGGAAGCGTTGTCGTCGTATCCTGTGAGCAAAAAAAAAAAAAAGAAAAAGAGAGTCAGGAAGTTCAAAAAATAAACTTTTTGAAAGAAAAGAGGGGGGAAGTTGATATTTTAGCTAGATTTCCCTTTTCTCCTCCAACCTGTCATTTCCCAAATTTCCGGCCGTGAAAGAGATCTACTTATCTTACCCGGCGTGCTTGGCATGGTGTCCCAGTGCGCCGCGATGACCAACACCTTATCCTGTCTGGTCCCCCACCTCCGCCCGGGGATGATGGACATCATGTTGGACCCTCGCGGATCATCCGGGCCGCCCTTGTGCTGAACAGTAGAGAAAAAATAAGAAAGACATAGTGGTTTTTTTTCCTTTTTTTTCTCCTCCACCTCTATTGTGGAAAACTTCATTTTGTGCTGGATTTTGATGGGATCATCTCTCTCTTCTTTCTTCCTTCTCATCTCCTCCCACTTTCCCGTCTTTCCGCCTCCCAATTTCAGATATGTAGGTCATTTCGTACGTACTATACTAGATGAGAGTGATCCCGCCTCTGTCAACAGATGCGCTCTATCTCTGCGTGAGAAGAAGGGAGATGGATGGTTGAATGGACAGATAGGTGAAGGGCCCAGGTGGGTGAAATAAGCAACATTCTTTGGAAGTCTAGAAGAGCACAAGGAGGAGAAGGAGGAAGAAGACATTCCTCTTTCTCCGAAAGCGATTTCTTTTTTTTTTTTGGATCTTTAGAATCTACGTAAGACGGAGGGAGGGAGGGAGGGAGGGAGGGAGGGAGAGAGGGAGGGGGAGAGAGAAGGATTTGAGAGAGGAAGCGAAGTTTTTGGAAAGAGTAATAAAAATCCCTGGGTGGCACAAACAGGGAGGAAAAAGAAACGAGAAAGTGTTTCCAGCAGCGCATCAGACGAACCAGTTGTAGGAACTGCTTCGGCTTGAACGTGTGCGCGCCCGTGACGTGTCCCATCATCCCCATCTTCTTCCAGATGTATGCGCCGGCGTCGCTCTTGTGGCTCGCCTTCTTGTACAGGTCGTGCTTCAGACTGCGCGGGTGGCGGAGGGCGCCCTGTGACAACAAAGAAGAAGGGCCATTTTAATGCGGTTCCTTACCCCCCCCCCCACCCCACCCCACTTCTCCCGTTTGCTCACCTGTAGGATGAGGCGCAGGTGGTCCTTGTTGACCACCAGGGGGTCGAACTTGTCCGGTCCCTGCGCAACGAGTCGCCTGCAAACAGAAATATGCCAATGGTGGTAATGGTGCCAGTGGTGCCACTGGTGCCAGTGGTGCCAATGGTGGTACCTGAGCATGATTCCCTCTTTCTGCAGCACGAAGTTCAGCTCCGAGCTAATCGGGACCACGTCCTGGTCGGAGAAGTCGATGGGCACAAAGTTCATGTGGAACTCGGCAAACTGGTCCTGGATGGCCCGGGACAGGTTGGAGCCGGCCTTAAGTGGAGGGGGGGGAAGAAGTTGAAGCGTATGAGAACTAGGACGGGGCTACTTGACAGCACCTGCTTGAAGAACGCGAAGCTCTGCTTGTCCTTGTCCGTCGGCTTGACCCTCTGGAAGTACTCCCGCGTGTACTCCCGCATGAGGTCGACGTAGGCCTCCGCCGTAAGCGCGTCCCTCTCCGCGCCCAGGAAGGAGGTGTCCAACCCCACCATGCTCACCAGGGTCTCCGGGGACAATTGGCTGGGGAGGAGGGACTTGGGAGCGTCCCTGTTGGCTGCCACGGCGATTCCGACGGCGACAAAGACGGGAAGGACTGAGGCGGACGAAAGAAAGAAGCAGCTAATGTGACATGTTGATCCCCATAAATGTTATGTACCAGGAAATTAGACGAAAGTGATCCAAAAGTCTTGTTTTCTCATCCTTTTTCTCTCTCCATCCTGACGCTTCTAGAAGAGAAGATCACTCGCTAGATGCAGAGCGGCGTCTTTTTTTTTTTCTTTTTTTTAGCTACCGACTCTCCAATTGTTGTGTGGCTGATTCCTCCTCTCCCCTGCCCTCCTTTTCTGGGAGAGTGGATTTCTTCGGGAAAACGAAAGAAGAATGGTTTTAAAAGGTCACATTCTTTTCCAAAGGGGAGATGCCTTCCCCTGGTTTATGCTGCAATTTCTCTCTCATTGAATTCAATGCCTCATTACGTTGCGAAGAGGGGAGTGAGGGGGTCATGCAAAAAAAAGCATTCTCGTTTCTTCATCGACCTCTTTCTTTGGCGGGAAAAAGGAAGGGGGGGAGGATAATTGCGTATAGTCCACTTCGGATTAGCGGGACGCCTTGGGAGCCAAGAAAAAATCCCTC
>JAAUYM010005272.1_pt1 | contig 19656 bp, 22 predicted proteins | sample 7278001 | NCBI WGS metagenome assembly JAAUYM01 (sample SAMN14350224, study PRJNA611818) | marine sediment metagenome | isolation source: surface marine sediment (1.8m) | place: French Polynesia: Moorea | collected 2018-08
TACTTGCCCCCCCCCCCGGCGGCCCCCCGTGGCCTCACGTTGAGCGCGGGGGGCTTTTGGGCCTGGGTGGGGCGGGGGGGCCGGGGGGGGGGGGATGAGACAGGGCGACTCTGGGGAGTTTTCCTTCCGACACTCGGACAAGAGAAGGAGGAATAGTGTACGAACAAAAAAGGACCACAGCAAGGGACGAAGGAAGGGAGAGGCAACAAAAAGAAATCTTTCCAGGAGGAGGAGAAGGAGAGTGAGTTCACCTCTGCTCCTTGTGTGCGGAAAAATGAATAATTTATTGGCGGAAAAGGGTCTTCGTTCCTTTTTTTTCTCTCCTTCCTCTTTCCTCCCGAGATCCAGAGTGTAGCATGCATAACAGCATAAGGACAAATTCTATTTCGGTCCTTCGGCCAACCTAGCAAGCCCCTTCCTTTCTTTTTCTCCTTTCTCTCTCGACTGAAAGTTGGTGCAGATTTTTTTTTTGGGGGGGGGACCAACTTTTCTGGTGTGTTTGTTGCGACTTAAGCTCACCCTCGCCTCTCACACTCACTTGCTCCTTCCTCTTGCCTTCCCAGGCGCACTCGCGTTCATTCTGGCCATTTCTGGTCGGCCGCGCCCGTCTCATGAATCCAACTTAACCTGACTTAATGATCACCGTCAGTTTTCGCCACTGCTTTCAGGTTGTGGTGGCCAGTCGCACCGGAGGAAGAAGGAAAGGACGTACAGTACGCAACACCGAGGAGGAGAAGGAGAGTTGGCACCTTTTTTTTTAAATTCTGAGAGGACATTTGGACAACTTCCACCCTACCGCACAATATGCGGCACGGAGGCGACTCTGCTCTGATCTTTCTGTGAAGAGGAAGGAAAAAAAAACTAGGTATAAAAAAATCAGATCAGAGTGAAGGAGGAGGGGGAGGAGGAAAAGTGGGTGATGGAAACAGACGTCTGACCATCACCACCACATCACGCGAGAACAAGAATGCACTTTCGTCGCCGCCGCCATCGTCGTGAAAGCCGCGCGCTCCCCTTCTAGCTCTCCTCTGTTGCTCCCCCTTCTCTCTCTCTCTCTCTCTTTCTTCTCCTTCTCCTTTGCTTCTCCCTCCATCAACCATCTTCGTATTATCCGCGTGGACCTCCGATCGAACGGACGAAAGGACGATTCCCCAATAATGTCGCAGCAACCCATCATCACCGTGGAGAACTTCTCCGTCTCCTCCGCCTCCGCCTCCGACAGGCTGGGCATCCGCGAGCAAGGGTCTCCCCCGCTCCAGCACCCCGGGCGGCGGAAGAGCAACAGCGGATCCGGGCCCTCAGGCGACAGGAAGCCCGACGCCGGTCGCAGCCCCGGAGCGGACGGAAGAAGGATCAGCAGGGCAGACTCGCAGCAGAACCAACAGCAGCAGCGCTTCCTGCTGGGCGAGTCCTCGCTAGGGGCCAACCTGGGCGGGATGAACCTGCACGTGAGGCGCAAGTCCTCTCCCTGCATCGGGGGCATCGCCCTCCCGGGGAGATCTGGGTCATCGTCGCCGTCCAAAGGAGGAGGAGGAGGAGGAGGAGGAGGAGGAGGGGGAGGACATCACCATCACCACCAGCAGCAGCAACAGCAGCACCACAAGGGAGGAGGGCACCATTCCAGGAAGCTGGAGCTGGTCCCTGGCGACGGCGCAAAGGGGTACCACGGGCGCCGCCGCCTATCGTCGCCGCCCTCCTTCGACCCGTCGTGTGGAGACGCATCGTCCGGAGGGTACAACAGCGGAGGCAGCAACCACTCCAGCGGGCACGGGTCCATGCAGCACCTTGCTATCGGCGGACTCAACGCGTCCAGGTAAACGATGGTTAATTACTCTGATGCGACTGAAAGGGCAGAATGGTCATGGGTGGACATTAACTGGGCTATTTTTTTGGTTTTTATACGCCATTCATAACTACTTCTAGGCAAGCCAGATTCTTCATAGCAATTACAGTAGTAAAACAGTCGAACCCCCTTGAGTGGGGAACAGGGAAATTTTTTCGCTTCCGAAATTTTCACTTATTAAATAAAATTATACTACAGTTAGAACAACTTCTTCAACTGTTTCTCCCAATTTTAGCGGGATTTCCACTTATCCGATTCCCACTTATGCAGGTCCGACTGTACAAACGTTTTTTTCTGAATTAGTGCTTCTCGATCGAGATTCAGTCGGGTCTACTAGTACATACCTTTATCAGAACCGTACATGTCGCGTCTTTTTTTCTTCGCATCTTAGGTACTTATAATGCCCCTAGGGACACACATTAAATTATCAGTCTCCTCATTTCATGTAACGCACTACTTGCTCGACTTTTTTTGTTATGTACCTAGGCGATTGATCTTTTGCACAACTTCAATCTTAATTCCGTACTAGTACTTCAATGATTGGCCTCAAGAGAGCGATTACGATGATGCCCGCAAATGCAGAGAAGGGTGGATGACGGAGCAAGAACGTTGCTCTCTTCTCTCTATTTGTTTCTCTACCTTCTGCCACTAGGTATTCGCGCACGTACTGTACAGTACACAGTGTTTGACTTCTGTCTTTTCTGGCCGCCTTTGCTGCTGCTGCTGTCTCGCTCCTTTTTTTCGTTTATTTTTAATCTTCCTTTCTTCTTTCTCGCTGCCACATTCTGAAAAAAAAAAAAAGAACTGCTAGGAGACGGTAAGTCAAGTCCTTTATCGTAACTACATACCCCTCTCTCTGTAGACAAAGAAAAGGCTTCTCACACTCAATGCTTTTAAGTTGCTGACCCAGTGAGAACTACTTCTTTCTCTTATTTTTTTCTTCCTCTAAAGGACAATGGATATATGCACTCTATCGTAAGTTTTAATCAAGGAAATGTCCTAGTTTTGCCCGCGGTAGAGCTTTCAAAGAACCTTCTTGAATAGATTTCTTTGTGTAAGTGCATCTGGCAGCAGCAGATGCAGTACGTATTAACAGATATATAGACGAGATATGTAGCATCTCTGCCATTCAGATGATAAGATCCTTTCCTGCCCCCCTCCCTCAGCTTATCACAAGAGGAGCAAAAAACTGGGAGGAGTGAAAGAGACAGCAGGAGGAGGGAGGAAGAGACTGATCCCTCTTTTTCTCCCATTTCTTTTTAACCGCAAGCGTCGCGGCTACTAAGAAAGATCTTAATGTAGTTACAAGTACCTAATAGTTCAAGTATCCTAGAAGTAACAAAGCATTCCGTAGTATTCTACGTAGTAATACGTACACATAGTCGTACTCAACTGTAGATAACTCAGTACATACACAATCCCTCTTGCTTTGTACCAACACTTTGAAAGCATTAGGCAATGTGTGACACGTAAAGTAGTGTACGTACAATGTACCGGTACCAAGCTATCACCTCTTTCTCCTTGTTCTTTCCTTTTCTTTGGGTTTATGCAAGGCAAATGCAAAAAAAACGAGACTGAGAGGAGGAGCCCTAAAAGAGAAGAAGTAAGAAGGATCTCAAAGGCCAAGCTGCACAATTTGCCTTATCCTCCCTGCTTTCAATTTCCGGCAGCATCTCCTCCTCTTTCTTTTCTCGCGCCGTGGCTATCGGGGAGGAGGAGGGGGGGACTGACTGCCCTTTGTGTCACACATTTCAAAGGAGTCCATCTATCTCTTCGTTCAATCGACGCGACCGACGAAGTGGCCCAAGCGACCCATCCAAACGACGACGGTGACAGAAGGAAGAAAGGTCTCTTTTTTGGGAAAAGTGATAAGAACTTTCAACACTATACAGCGTGTAGCTGAAGAGCAGTAATAATGATAGTACGGAGCATTGTACGTAGTATGTACATGTACAGTACGTAGAGTTCCGTTCCAGCAGAGAAAGATGTCGGTAGAGTCCGCCAAGCTCGTGAAGAGGACAAACGCACGGCATTGTCACTTCCCGGCGTAGACTTTTAAACTTACGAGCGTAACAAATTCAGCTTTAAACATGTCATATGACATGTCATTAGAATACCACATAAATGTCACAAGTTCTTTCGCCAATTTGTTACGCTTGCAAGCTTAAAAGTCCCGTCGGGTTACGAACCTTTCTCATTCGAATTGTCTTCCTCTTTCCTCCCTTCTCTTTTTACAGCACGGACATCCGCGAGAACACAGTCCGCTCCGGCCACCAGGAGATCCGCACCTTGTACGCGCCCAACAACGTGACCTATCCTCCCGAGCGCGTCTCCATCAACCTGGTGAACGCGCCCGACGACTCCACCCTGCAGTGCGACTGCGGGCACATCAACTGCCCGCTCTGCAACCTCATGATGAACCTGGAGATGACCGACCCGACGCTGCTCTCGTAATGACTGACGATGTGCCAGCGCCGCGCCCTCAAAGGATTGAGGACGAGATTAGTCATCCTGTCAAACTTTTGCTGTGTGTGGGGAGGGGGGGAGTTGAGTGTAGACTTGACAGGGGAACTAAGAAGGTGTCTCTTGTTTTTGAAGGTTCACTGAGGGTGAAGAAGCAGGAAAAAGAAAAAAACATGAAAAGTTGGGTAAAGAGAGAAAGATCAGACACCTATTCGACACGTTTAAAGCAGAACGAGGCGATACAGCAGTCTTCAGTGAAGAGACAAACACATCAGACAACCACTGCGGAGAGGAAAGGAAGCGTTTTTAGCATCGTCCCACCAAGAAGTGGACAATAATCTTGTCATTTTTAACCCTCCTCTTTCTCCTACCCCCTCCTTCTCCCCCTCTGCTCCTCTGCTCCTCACATGTTAGGAGTGAAAGCGTGAGAGGAAGAAGGAGAGATCAAACGAAATTATCCCTCCACTTCTCCCTCACCCTAGTCTGTCGCGTCTCCTTCCTCTCCAGGGGAAGCAGAATTAGGGAGACTGACTGGCGCACCAAGGGACTCTCGTAAGGGAGGAAAAATGGGAAGACGTCGGGAGGCCTTTGGCTTCCCCCCCCCTTTGGGTGCAAAGAAGAAGAAGGCAGGAGTCATGATTAATGTGACGGATGACGGCGTCGGTAGAAAGAGACCTTGGTGCATCTGCATGTTCGTAAACTACGTTGTTTCGTTTGTCAGTTTTCAATTTCCTTTAGTCCCGAAGCAGCGGCGGCGACGGCAGAAGAAGAAGGGAATGATTTCGACTAGCCCTGTGTGCATTCAGTAGTGGTGGGAGTGAGGAGGAAATGTTGGTTGCAGCAACAAGCAGCAAAAGGCGACGTTTTGCCCGCAGGCAGAGGAAAGAGGAACCAAAGGGGGGGGGAACAACAGAGAGACGGAGAGAGGAGAGAGAACATCCGTCGTCGTGAGAGAAGGAAGACGCAGAGGATGGAGGAGAGGATACCAGGATAGTCATATCCTCTTCTCTCTTTCTCTCTCTCTCCTCCTGGAAAAATCTGTGCGGTTCGTGTGCAAAGTCACGCCCGGCGGCGTCTAAACCTCCTCTTTCCCTCATCCCTCCTCATCCTCAGCTTCTTCAGCTTTCTGACTCCAATTTCACGGCATTTTTCACGACTTGTTCAGTCGGGGAGGGAGAGGGAGAGGGGGGCCAAACTTTGGCTTTTGGATAGGATGTGTTTCGCATGGACGGAGAACTTATTTGCATTGGTTCTGGTTCAGGATTCTATAATACAGTAGTACGTACTGCCACCAAATAAAGTGCGTGTGTACGTACTACGTAGTACGTACTCTGTCTTGCGACGAGGGTGGCAGCGGCGTTGTCTCCCCCCCTCCGCTGCTTGAAGGAATGACAAATGTCTTTGGTGGCGGATGCGGCTCACTCCCCTCTCTCTCTGTCTCCGTTTCTCTCTCCTTGTCGCCCGCGCCCTCAGAGAAGGAGGCACTTAAGACGTGAGCTGACTGGAAAGAGGAATCTTAAGAAGAAGTTCACACAGTGTTAGTATGGACTGCTGCGCTACTGGTTGCCGCCCATCCCCTTGCTTCGAGATTATAATAGTCCTCTCCTCATCGAATTCTCTTACGTACGACCGCATTAAAAAAAAAGAAAATATGTTGATTGACGTCAGAAGGTATTGTGCGTATATTTTTTGCTGGATTTCTTGTGGGTAATAAATAAAGCAACTGTGTGCCAAAAAAAAATACATACCCGGGTAGCCAAAACGCGACTCTTTAACAACGCGCATAGTATTTCCACGAAATAAGAGATGGAGAGGGCATTTGTAAAATTGGTCGTAACTTGTAATGCTGATTGAACTGCGGAAGCAAAATGTGCGCCGTAAAAAGAACTCCTCGGCAAGCCAAATGACGGACATAATCCACTAGCAAAGCACTCAAAGGAAAAATATGGGAATTTTTTTTTCTCCTCGATTTCCTTCGTCCTATATCAGCAGCCCCACAGCCTTTTCTAGGTTAAAGGTGAAGGCTTCTTTTTTTATCCCACTTTATTTAAATCCCCTCCCCTTCTTCTGAAAGGTCGACTTTGCCTCGTCTGCAGAGAGAAAGGATGAAAATGGTTGAATTTGTCACTGCTCTACTCCATATTACTACGATATACGTACTACACACATTGTACGTTAGGGCTGCTCCTCAGTTCAATATGTCATGTGCACATCCCTTTCCCTTCTTCCAAGAGAAGTGCGCACTCTGTAAGAATAAGAAGAGTAATGCCTTCACGCCTTCACCACCACCCGCTGTTTCTCTCCCTCTTGATCAAAGAGATTCTTCATATCCTGGGGGCTTCTGCCTTTAGTCTCGGGGACAATGAATAGAACGAAGAAAGTCGCCACGAAGCAGACAGAGGCGTAGATAAAGTAGGCCCCAGATGTCCCAATGGCATCCTCCACGTTCACCTCGAACTTGGTCACGATGAAGGCGCAGAACCAGTTGAAGGCCGTGAGGATGGAGGAAGTGAGACTCTTGGCCTCCAGGGAGAAGAACTCCCCGTTCATGGCCCAGGGAAGGGGCCCGTACCCGATGGCAAAGAAGAACTTGTAGACGATGAGAGAGGTGAGCGGGAGCCAGCCGAGGGAGTCGATCATGTCAAGGCTGAACCCATCCTCCTCCACGCAGGCAGTGTCGCCCAGGGGAAGCGCCGTCGTGGTAGAGAAGTCGTCGCAGACGACCTCCTGATGCTCGTCAAAGTAGAAGTAGAGGCCGAGCGACAGGATGGAAACGCTCATCCCGGCGCTGGAGACCATCAGCAGGGGCTTCCGACCCGTCCTCTCGACCAGGAAGATGGAGGCGCCCGTTGCCACCATCTGCAAGGATATATAGTACACCGATAAACTTGAGTTGTACTATAAAATTCATTTTAGTTAGGGCACCCTCCTTTTATTTCTTAAAGTCCATTTTCTTTTGAAACTGTGTACCGTACATATTGATGTAACAAATTTTCTTGCTAACGTACCTACGTAATTTCTCCCGTGTTTACTACAGTAACGGTAAAGAAGGTTAAGTTCGTACGTTGGTGCTTTCTTTAAGTCTCGAGAGAAATTTCAACAGCAATTATTCTTGGACGGAGCAAGTTAGAGCAACTTCGAAATAACTTTATGTGACAGCGTGTACAGGGCATGCTACCGTATACTAGTACATCTCAAGCTGTGTCAACCTGAGTTAGGGAGACCAAGGCGGCGTTCGCCAGGCTGTTGTCGACATCGAAGCCGGCCTTGAGGAAGATGTCGGTGAGGTAGAAGACGACGGCGTTGATGCCGGAGAACTGCTGCACGAAGTGTACGACCAACATGATGGCAAAGGGTTTCAGGTACACCCCCTTGGACAACAGGTCCCTCAGGGCGATGGACTTGACGGCCCTCGTCGCCGCCACTGCTTCCCTCAAGTCTTCCATCTCCAGGCCGATGTTGTAGTCCTTCCCCCTCAGCCACTGCAGACTCTTCGCCGCCTTCTCGTCCTTGTCTCTCGATAGCAGCATGTACGGGCTCTCCGGCATAAACCACACCATTACAGCCATTAGCACTGTGGAAGAGAAAGCGTGTGCAGTACGTGATTAGTGCTTTTGTTATTCCTAGCTATTGAGATGAAAGCATCAGATGCATTTTATATTCTTGCCAGGAAAGCCAAGAATGATGTAGGTGAGAATGTCCCAGTCGAGGACGCTTCCAATCCCGTTGGTGAAGACGTTCCCTGACGTGACCATGAACTGCATTAGGATGGCGAGCGATCCCCTCACCTTGGGTTCAGAAACCTCCACGATGTAGATCGGTGCAGCAAGACTGAATGAGCCAGCGCCAAAACCTGAAAAGGAGGGGAGGGAGAGACTAGCGCCAATTTTCGCAAAGCCGCATAACTACTGCAATGTCTACACGACCAGTGAGCGCCCTTCCGATGTAGAGCCAATACGCCTCCGTCAGCTCCAGTGGCGACACCAGCGACAGCAGCAGCCATCCCGCAGTCATCGGCACCGCCATCCACAGCATCGTCCACTTGCGACCAAGTCTGAGTTAAATCGTCGCAGGGGGGGAAGGAAGTAAAGAAAAATTATCCTTGGCACTGGTTCAAGCCAAAAGAGATGCAGAGCTTCTCCGGCTTCTCCGTCAGGTCCATGTTACTTGCCTGTCCAAAAGGAATCCTGTGGCCAGCCCCGACGCCATCGCCCCAAGAGTGTAGGTGGATCCAACCCAGCTGGCCTCGTTGTCCGTCAGCTCGTCCCCGGGAAAGGCGCACCCGTCGTCGCAGTCGGTCAGGTCCGGGAGCACGGGAGACGTCCACGCCAGGCCGCAGCCCAGCGCAAACGCGCCCACGGTCGCTGTGTATGCGTTGTACAGAGAAGTAGTACTCGTACATAATAGGATCTGTTTAATTTTTCGACTTTTCTTTTCTTTTCTTTATTTCAGGAACTCATTTTATTTCAGAAACTTAGTAATGTCCCATCTTGTATCCTTGAACTTCTGACATACTCGTAGAATAAAATGATAAGATAAAGGACAAATGTAAACTACATGCGCAAGGGCAAATTGGTGCACGTCACCCCTCCCCATGTGCGTGATAATGTCATTTTCAATTTAAGCGGAGTAATTGCCTAGGGACTCACTAGACACCGCCGCCAGCACTTGGGGCCTCAGATTCCCCTTGTTGCCGTTGTCGACGTCGAGCCTGTTGCCCTCCTCGCTCTCTTTCTTGGTCTGGTTCATGTCGACGTTGCTGGATGACAGGACAGACGCCGACTACTAAGTCGAGAGGAATTAACGAGTCGCTGATGCTCGTTTACCAAGGGTGTTTGGCCTAGGATCATCGAGAGTCTAATCATTATACAAGCATCGATGGCATCCTGTACAGCACCACGTACATACCGGTATGTTTTTCTAAGACATTTTTTTTTTCAAAATTATTACAGTGATAAGATATCACACACTCTATTTGGAGCATACGGTATATGAGCAACAAATATCGTGAGGAATTACTTGGTCTTCTTTGCAAAATGAGCTTTCATGTCTTCTGGACTCTTTCCCTTCGTTTCTGGCACCAGCACCAGCACGAAGACCACGGCTACTGCGCAGATCGATCCGTACAGCCAGTAGGCACCAGACGTCTCAATGGCATCCTCCAGGTTCACTTCAAACTTAGACACACAGAAGGCGAACAACCAATTGGTGGCACAGGCAATGGTGGAGGCCAGACCTTTAGCCTCCAAGGAAAAGAACTCTGTGTTCATCATCCAGGGGAGCGGTCCGAACCCGATGGAGAATGCAATGACGTAGATGATGAGTGAGGTGAGAGGCAGCCATCCCAGGTCGTCCACTGTCTCGGGGTCAATGTCCCCATCCTTGTTGCAAGGCTCAGGGGTGGTGGTCAGTCCTGGTGCCACCTCCACATACTCACATTTGCGGTTCTCGTCCAGGTAGAAGAAGGTTCCCAGCGCCACAATAGAAGCGCTCATTACCAAGGCTGATGCAATCAGCAGCAGCTTTCGACCGAACTTCTCCACCATGAGCACAGCCAGGCCGGTTGCCAGAACCTACCGACAAAATAGTCAAAATTATCACAAACTCTGCCTGTCATCTGTGCAATACTCACCTGAACAAGAGTGACGAGGGTAGCAGAGAGTCCAGAGCTCATTCCAGTGTCAGCCTTGTTAAATATGTCTGTCAGGTACATGAGGACAGCATTAATGCCCGAGTACTGCTGGAAAAACATGAGCGCAATCATAATGAGCCCAGGTAGGAGGTAGACGCGCTTAGTGCAAAACTCCTGGATGGAGATGGTGCCGATCTCCTGCTGTCTCTGGTGGGTTGCTACCATCTCAGCGTACTCGTCCTCAATGTCATAGTGCCTCCCACGCAGCCACTGCAATGCTCGTCGTGCCTCCGTCTCCCTCCCCTTTGTCACCAGATAGAAAGGAGACTCTGGCATCAGAAGCATGATGCCAGCAAGCAAGACTAGAAAGAACAGGGATCGTACAAGTTACTATAGAGTCCAACAAATTAGTCTTACAGTTGAACATTAAGAGGAGAAAAAGCAGACTCGCTTACTTGGAAAAATGATACAAATTCCAGTCAGAATATCCCACTCAATGAGGGCACCAATTCCGTTGTTGAAGAGGACTCCGATGGTCAGCATGAACTGCATGAGGCTGCCGAGGGCACCACGAATAGACGCCTCGGATGTCTCTGATATGTAAGTGGGAGCTGCTAGGGCAAAGGCTCCTCCTCCAAAACCTAAGAGTAATCACAAAAAAGTTTCTGTGTACGTAGATCAACTTAGAAGCATAAGACAACTTCATCAACAACAGCACAAGTAATTTTAGAAGAGTTAGAGCAACAACAACGACCTCAACCCTTAGCAGTTTGCGCTGGCTTGGAGCGAACCTGTCAACAATCTTCCAGTGTAGAACCACCAAGCATCTGTCAACTCCAGCGGTCCCGCCATGGTGAGAATAACCCAGCCTGCAACAAAGGGCACCACCATGGCGATCATGGTCCACTTCCTCCCGATGTACTCCATAAGAATTCCGGTGACCAGGCTGGATAGGACGCACCCGATGGAGAAGAGTCCAGTGGCCCAGCTGGCCTCATCTGCTGTCATGGCATCGTTCGGGTTGTCCCAGTAGCACTCCCCATCCTCATCAGCACACTCGCCATCCGAGTTCTCCGAGATGACGGGGAGGGCAGGGGAGGTCCAGGCGAGGGCGGTGCCAAGACCAAAGGCGCCGAAGCATGCTCCGAAGGCGGCGATGATCTGTGGCACCTTGCTGGCCTCCTGCTTTATTCCAGCACCGAAACCCATGTTTTAAAATTTGTGTGACAAGAAGGAGATGGAGAGAGTGAGAGTGAAAAGTCAGATCTTGCCGCTCGAGAAGCTTAGGTGAAATTGAACGCTGACAGAGAGACAATAATTTCTGAGCAATTAATTTGTCTCTTCTGACATGAAGTGACCTCCTCTTTTCTCTTTCACCTTCGGTTAGCAAGAGGCAAACACATACCTACTAATTATAAAACAGAATACATTACGAGACAAGCAAACGCTGTCGTTATGTGAACGTTTTTCCTCATTGCTCAATTCTGCAGTAGTATGTGTGCGTGTACAAAGTACTAGGTAGGATGTACCTAGGTCTGATGTTTTTGACGTAGTACTATTTTGTTCAAGTTTAACCAGTCAGTGAATGCTGCCACTACTTAAGGTGTCATCTTACTCTTTTTCCTTTGCAACATACCTACATTGCTACCTATGACGACATCGACTCATTACTGTGTACGTCTAAGAAATCTGAGTACGTACTCTGCCCACTTCATCATGCGTACACAAAGTGCTTTGCTACTACAGTACTGCTATTACAGTACGTACGTACATATGGCAGAAGTGTTGCAGGCCAGCAACGTCAGTTCCAGTGCCGTCAACGTCGAGGGAACTGACAGCTGGTGACTGTGGGAAGAGCATCCACCAAAAGTGCTGATCAGGAGGTGAGAGAAGTAGGCTATCTTCAATTACTGCAGGATGATTTTTAAACAAAACACCTGGTAGCTTACTAAGTAACATTTAGTTAATTCCTTATGTACCTCATTCTGGAGCTTTTACTATCACCTTATGACTAATACGCAATGCAGTGCAAAAAGTACCGTATTCAAACAACAGTTTCTTTACATCAATTGTGGTACTACCGGTAGCAGCACACACACATTGAGCATGCGAGCTCAATTCTAATTTGCAGAGAGATAAACGCAGACAGACACAGACAGATCAGCTCCAACATTCACACAAAACGATAAGATGCCCATTCTGCTCCCTCCTTTTCGATTTTACTGTTGAGGAGGAGGAGGGGAAACGACGGACGTCTTCGAGCGAAAAGAAACCCATTTTGACATCTCTGCCCCTGGGGGGTTGTCGAAGTCAAAGTCGAACCAATGAGGAAAGAGAAAAAAAAAATCAGAAAACTAAAAATTAACCGGGGAGTTCGTTGGAGTGAAGGGAAGGGGCAGGTTGATTCCATGCGAAAAGCGAAGGGGAGGAGTAGAAGGATCAAGAGAGGGGTTATTTTGGACAGTTCTTCCTTCCCCCGTTGCTATAGCGATGGCGGTAAGAAAGAAAATGAGTTGGACCGTTAGTTTTGAGCGACACGTCTGTTAGAATAGGAGAAAAAAACTGCAGCTAGTTTTCTTTTCGCTGCAGTTATCTGCACCTATTTGAGTTGTGTTGTGAACGCGATGAGCAAACTGCAATATCATCACTGAGAAGGGGACGGAGATGGAGACGTCTTTGTACGTAGTAGTATATGTAGGTACTAGTAACTCGAAAAGATGCTGATCGGTCTTGTCGTGATGTCCCTCCTTTCTACCTCCCTCCCATCCAAAGTCGAACGTCCATTACTTCTGGGCAAAGAGAGATGGATGGATAGACTTTGTGGATGCACCAACGCGCAGGACTAGCCAGATGACGGTCAGTAGACATTTGTCGGTTTGGATTGCCATCTCTTCTCGAGTTTTGCTCAAACTGTTTGTGTCATCTGATATCCCTGTCTGCCGGGAAGCACTTTGCCGATATTAAGACTGATCCTCCCGCACTTTCTGAACCTTTGCAGTCGCATCCCGGGTGCAAGATAATCACGTAAAGGCACCTATAAGCAGGGATTCCCAACCTTTTCAGACCTCAACCCAATCTTCCACGGAAAAATATTGCGGAGAAGAAGGCACGTGTCTAGGTACTCTTTTGGTAGCAAACCTATGGGTCGCGACCCATAACTAGGTTAGACACCTCCACACTTAAGCAACTGTACAGTACAAAAAAATAGTGCAAAGCGCGTTGAACAACTTACTGATAATTTATCGGGCTGCATTTAATTATGCCTTCCTTTAGCAACAGCAGACAAGTACTCAAAAAGAACAGTGCCTCAAAAAGCATTTTTTTTTAGCTAAGTTCATCTGTCCCGCCCACTGCTACTTTAAAGAAGACAAGAGGGACAGCAGGTGTTGGCGTTGAAGAAGAAGAAGCTCCGATGGATCTCATTGGCGGGCAATCATTATACTGAAGAGTGGCGGGATCTTTGCAGCAACGACAACAGAGCAACAAGGAGAAAAACAAAACTTGTGTGCCGGAGGGTTTTAGGTATGAAAAAGCGGACAAACAATTCTGCGGCGATAAAGGAGAAAGAGGAGGAGGAGGAGGAGAAGGAGGAGAAGGAGGAAGGAGGGAAAGGAGGAGGAGGAGAAGGGTCAAGTTTAATGAGGGTTCCTCCTCCTCCCTTCATCTGAATTCTTGTCCAGTAGCTGAGAATCATAAATCAAACGAAAAAGGGAAGAGGTCAACTGAGCTCAAAGCAAAAAAAGAGAGTATTTGTCAAATTACTGCCCGAATCAAATAAAGAGCAGTTTAGTGTAATCTCCTTATAGGTTTTTCGTTTGGTAAAGAAGCAAACACTTTTTTGAATTTTAATTTGTTGCCGCTTTTTTAATGCCAAAATGGTCACGTACTTCTCTCTATCTGAGAAACCAAAAAAAACACATTAAAATCATAATCAACAGCCTCAACATCTTCAGCAACTCCAGCTGCATTTAAGCGGTCGACAACGAGCCCCAGAACAATTGCTCAGTTTTGGGCCAGATTGGGGTTGAAAGAAGCATTAAGAAGTCCATTAAAACGGAAAAAGTGTATTTAAAAAAATCTATAGACATTACAACTTTTTTTTGCCATAGTACTTCAAAACATGTAGTAGGTTTGTTCGATTCTTTACTAAACTTAAGACCCGTGAGGCGTTATGGCTACTAGAAACATTAGTTTCTACCTACTGTGCTGCAGCAGTTGCACATAAGACACATCAGCCCTCCCTCCTCTTAATAAGGAGCAAAAGTGCGGGTTCGACTGAAGGGAAGAAGAGAGAAGGTGGTGGACCGTAGCAGACGAGCGCTGTGGGGCCGTGGCCTGTGCGGAGGGGGGAAAGAGGAGGAGGAAGGGGAGCGCGCGAAGAACCAAAGAGGAGAAGGAGGAAAGAGGGGAAAAAAGTCAGTCTGAGAAGGGCGGCGGAGGAGGGAGCACACGACACAATCGCTCACACTCCAGTGGAAAGTTTGTGTGAACCGACACTGGCCAAACAATAAGATACCTTTGTTGAAAACGAAAGTTGAAATTCTCTCTACTAGACTGGTGGAAAACTTGGAATAAAAAGTTCCGGCGGCCGCTCCAACAAGTTTTTTCCGACCTTGGACGCACCTGCTGCACGAGGAAGGAAAAGAGAGAGAGAGACAGAGAGGACTCTTCTCTCCATCCCAGATAGAAAGGGGGAAGAGGAGAGAAGAGGAGAGGGAGAGAGAAGTTTATCTCACAAACGCCAAGGACGTTTGTTCATCTCATCTCCTAGTTATATATTGGTTGAATTTCAAAACCATGGTGAAGGGTGCCAAGGCCCTGGAGCTGTGGTGCGCCCGGCAGACCAGCGGCTACCCCGGGGTGGAGGTGAGCAACATGACCACCTCCTGGAGGGACGGGCTGGCCTTCTGCGCGCTCATCCACAGGTTCAGGCCGGACCTCATCGACTTCGCGGCGCTCAGCGCAAAGGACGTCAGGAAGTGAGTTGGTCTCGGACAGTGATAAACTGCCAATTTCATATTTAAAAAAAACTTGGTCCGAATTATGGATACGGTTTTTTTTACAACTATCCAGATAATATTTGGGTTTTAGCCCGATTTAATAACGGAGTGGATGTCCTATGGATTGCTGAGAACATTTTCATGTCTATCTGCATGTCTGTCTGTGTCCTCATTAGGGTCGAGGACACCATTGCCACCAGAAACCCCTTTCTCGTGCCGACACTCCATAAATTCCCAAATCTCGTGATTTCTTCTTTTCTTTCGCCCCTCCCGTTCTTTCTTTTTCTCCTCTATCATTTTTTGTCTGTCCTCCTTTCTGCCCAGCATGGAAGAATATTCATTCGCTCCCTCCCTCCTCCCCGCTTCTTCTCTTCTTGACCAAGTATAAGGTCATCCACCTTTATAGCAGCTACGTGTACAAGGAGAGAGAGACAGAGAGAGAGAGGAGGACAACAGAGAAGAGGGCTTTCCCCTCTCTTCCTCTCCCCTCCCTCAAAGGAGGCCTTTTCCCCTCCTGCTGTTGCGCCCCGCTGAGAAGAGGCCCTATTTCATTTTCATGCTCCAACACTCCTCTGCATCATTCGTGAAGGCTGTACTTACTACTAAGAATGTATTGCTGTGACCTTGGCTAATACGATAGCAACAGCAACTTGCTAAAGTTCTAATTTACGTGCAAATTTTCCCATTTGTACTAGAACTATCTGCCGTTTTGGAGTCACCAGCCAGAGGGGAGAAAAGACCTTATTTGATGAGCAAGCAATGATGAACAACAAATCTCTGATGTTAGCACCTTCTGCAGCCCGCAGCCGAGAATTTGCCTTGTTTGCGGTTCTCAAACAGGGGAAAGGAAAATTTTGCAACGTACCTAGAGTACAAACGTGATTGTAGTATTTGGGCTGTGGCGGAAAAGTCACTTGTGTTTTCCTCTCGTCACTTTTGTTCCTCCCTCTCTCTCTTGAAATGTTTTGGCGGTTAATGGAAGGAGAGTGAGAGAGAGAGAACCTTTCATCAAAGCGTTTGAGAGAGAGAGGGGAAGAGGAAAGGAAGTCAAATAAAGTCGGATAGTTTTATGACCGTTGCCCTCCCCCCTCCTCCATCTCCGTGGCCGTTGTAAATCCGTCCTACCCCCACATATACTACGATTGTGCTTCCCTAAGTCAGAGATACTGAAGAATCGAACTGTCAAATTACACAGACGCCGAAGTAAAAAGAAAGAAGGGGGAGGGGAAAGAATTCCCGGAGGGAGGGAGGCAGAGGCGACTTCAGAAACTTTAGAACCCACGCAGGCAGCTTCCCTCCTTATCTCTCTGCTGCACTTGCCGAATTCGGCACTCTGTGTCCCTGGAAAATAAAAAAAAGAGAGAGAGAACTTTTTCGTGCAGATGGATGATTGTTGTCTGTAAACATTTTTTTCCCTGCGGTACTCAATCCATCCGTTGATAGAAGCGGAGAAGAGAGGCGGATTAATCCCAAAAATGGGGTCAGGAAAAAGTGGGGCTTACAAGCACAGCGAACAAGTCCGCTTTTATTGCAGCAGACCAAACCGACTCATCACTTAAGAGTTTATTATTTTTGTGGTTTTTTTCGAAAGACTGTTTGAACTGCATCAAGGCAGCGAACACAGCGAAGGAACAGCAAGGCCGTTTGTAGATAGTGAAAGTCTGTTTAACTTCCCGTCTAGATATCCCTGCCTCCTCCCCCTCACCAGCTTGTTCTGTCAACACAATGCAAGGCTCAGTCCCCTTCCACCCAATTTTATGGGCCTTCCTCCTCCGTTGGGCGTGGATGTGGGTTCCATGCATGCTTGCTTGCCTTTTTTTCAAAAAAAAATTCCATTATGCATATTCCCAAATTATTCTCCCCGAGCTATTGCTACAGCACAAACAACTCACTCCCCCTTTGTATGTTCAAGATGTCACGGAGAACAAGGTCAGCACGTGGATTATGCACAATCATGATTCATCGACCGGATATCCACTTTTTTTAAGAGAGAAGGGAAGCTGTTGTTGCATTTTGTTGCTCCAGTTCTTTTTTGGGATCATGTATGCACGGACGCAATGGATAGCACAACACATTTGGGAAATCGTCTGCTGCCGAAAAACACTTGTTGCACGCTGCAGCGAACGCGATGTTTCTCCCTTCCGCTTATATTTTACTACTGTGTGAGGCGGGAGGGAGTCGGAGGTCTTTGACTCTTTTGGCGAGCACACAGTCACATCTGTTGATGCGTGACTTGATTTGGGAATCGTTATTTTATGCAACTAAGCGTCGGTCCCGTTCCCACCTTCTGCGGTTGAGTGACAATTGAAATCACTGCTGGAACAACATAAAAAAGGAATAGCTTTGTAACTTCACATTAATGTGGCGAAGTTAAAAAAACGCGTTGTAGTGCGTCGTGCGATGACTCAACACAGGTAGTATTATAATGAAACAGATTAGTGTGTTGTTGGTAGTCATGGCATTGTCAGTTTCTGTGCTTGAACAGTCCCTCTTCCGTCAAACCACCAAAAGAGATTGAATCCGTTCCAGGCCAGCCAGAGCGGCAAAAGTGTTTTTATCTATCTCTCTTTTTCCATAAAGCGGACTTGTTAACGAGGGGCTGAGTGTAGTATGGAGAGCCCAACCCGCTATTGTGGATCACACAAAAGAAGGGAGAATGACAAAAAAAAATGGAAGTTGCCTGTTTTTTCTCTCCATGTTCTCCCTCTGGCCAGCTTCTGTTTCAACCCCCGCTCCTCCTTTTCAATCAAAATTTGAACTGAAACCGCATTTTCCCCCCTCCCTCTCGATAAAAAAAGAGGAGAAGGAAAAAGTGAAGGGGAAGGAGGTGCAATTGAGGATTATTAAGACGTGTTTCTCTCTCTCTTTCTCTCTCTCTGTGTCAAGGGCCTTCGTGCAATAACACAAATTGAGGTCCAAAAAAATCGTCCTTTTGGCCTTGAGATTCTCCCTTCTATTTTTTCCCTCTCCTCATTTCGATTCGCCAAATTCTTCGCTCAGCAAACAAAGAAGGAAGGACGTACACACAAAAAAATGGTTCTCCTTTCTGCACCCGCTGTCGAGAAAAGTTATTTCGGTCCTGACAAAAAAAGGGCACGAAAGACTATTTGTTTGCCGTCCACAACGAATTAAACACGCCAACACGTCTCTTTCCCACACGATGAACATTTGATTGCACTGAATAGAGATGAGGTGGGGGAATTTGATGACAGCATCAGGAACAAAAAAATAATGGAACAGTTTAAAGAAGTCTCGTTGGTGCACGTCTTGGAGAACACAGAAATCCCTCGCTTCCAATTGATCAGTCGAACCAGAAGAAAGAACCATTGTTTAAATGCCCCTCTCTTTGCTCCAGCTGCCATCGCGATGACGAGATGAAAAAAGGAAGCGTTGTTGAGCGTTGCAAAAAAACAGGAAAAAAACGGTTCCAAACTATCTGTTTCTGCACCGAAAAAAAAAAGGTTTTTCTTTTCTTTAATCAGCTTTGTGAGCATCATCTGGCCGCCGCTTTTTGTCTGCTTGTGCGATTATGCCGAGAGGAAGAATCTTTTTTCTTCTTCGGAGTTGTGCAATCTTTCTCCTCCTTCTTCTTCTTGGCATAATCTCCCTCCTCCTTCTCCTCCTTTTCGCCGTGAATGGAGATTTTTCTCTCTCTTCTACCTTCTTGCGGATGGACGGACCAAGAATGAAGAAGGGGCCGTAATTGATTAATTCCGTGATTGCAGCTTCTTCTCCTCCTCTTTTCAAGCGACCTTGGCCCACTAAAAACGGCGAGGGAAGAGAGGGAGGTATCATCTTCACCATGATTTTTTTTATAAACTCTGGACAGGATTTTTTTTACTGCGGAGTAGTATAATAATTTGGATTGAAAAAGGTTGCCTGCTGGACATATCGAGCATTTGAGTGCGTGGAGATAAATCGATTTTAGGAACGTAAAAAGGTTAAAAGCTCTAAGGAGGCTCTTGGAGCCGTATTCCCATGAAATTCCTTGCTTATAAACAGGTAGGCATTCATATTTTCAGACGGGCTGCAACAGGAAACAAGAATCAGCCATTCAATCAATTCCCCCCTCCCTCCCTCATCCACCAGATTGAAGAACCACCTGCCTCCTTCATGTTTACTAGGCAGGAAACGGGGGGGGGGAGAGGAAGGAAGAGCATTCTCTACATACTCTTGCTACAAAGACGTCGACATAAATTGTGGAGTGGATTTGTCAGTCAGACTAATGAACTGACACTCTCGCAAAACAGAGTAATTGACGCTGCAAAAAAGTTATTTGTCTTTTTTGTACTTCTCCTTGAACAGTCAATTTCTCCTAACAAGCAAAAAAGCACAGAATGTTTCTTCACTGATATGAATGTAATCCGCATCTCCTCCCATATCTTTGAGCTTTTCGGCATCTCCCACCTCTTCGCATGTTTAACGCACACCTTTTCTGACCGCCACCGCAACGTAGAGAATGAGATATTAGAGATGGGATTTTGATTTCGAAGCTGCCATTGCCTCTGTTGCTGCGATTCCTTCTCAGACGGAACAGACAAATTTGAGGAGGGGGAACGGAGGGAAGAGCAGCTGCAAAAAAAGCCATGGTGTTTTATCTCATCCTACCCCAACCACCAAGGGACGCTTAATAAAGCACCGTCTGAGCATTGCATGAGCACCTCCAGATTTTTTGGAGGAAAATTAGGACTTATTAACGAACATAGAAAAGAGTAGGA
>JAAUYM010023268.1_pt1 | contig 19649 bp, 24 predicted proteins | sample 7278001 | NCBI WGS metagenome assembly JAAUYM01 (sample SAMN14350224, study PRJNA611818) | marine sediment metagenome | isolation source: surface marine sediment (1.8m) | place: French Polynesia: Moorea | collected 2018-08
AGGAAGGAAGGAAGGAAGGAAGGAAGGAAGGAAGGAAGGAAGGAAGGAAGGAAGGAAGGAAGGGGCCTGATGCACACAATCCAGAAATCGTTCTTCCTAAACGACTTTTTTTCCCTTCTCCCTCCCTCTTCTCCTTTAAGATGGTAATGAGGGAGAAGGGAGCAGAGGATGAGAAAGCTCCGTTTTGTAATAATAGTATGTACGTAGAAGGTTTCTCCAGTCTGTCGCCGGGGCCGGAGAGAGGAAGAGATCCACCAGACTATAATGTAATTTCCTTTCCTCCTTTCCCATACAATACATACAATGAGAGTCATCCATGAAGAAAGAGATCATTCATTATGCGAAACTGCGCTGAGCACTGCTCTTCAATCTTGGCACTGATGACTTAGAATGACGTTTGCAGGACCGCAAGTTCCGTCTGGCCGTTCGCCGCCGCCTCTCCTGCTGCGTCCCGTCCTGCCTCTCGGCCTTGGCGGCCTCCGTCGCCTCCGCCTCCGCCGCCGGCGTCTGCTGCAGGGGCTGGGGAGGAGACGACTTGGAGCGCGGAGAGGGGGACGAGGAAGAAGAGGGGGAGGAGGAGGAGGAGGAGAACGGCGGCTTCATCAGGAGGATCCGGAGGAGGAGGAAGAGGATGAGGCTCGGGTGGTCGTACCGCTTGCACTCCCTCACCTCCGCCACAACGCTGGCAGCCCGCGCCGGCGAGGGAGCCGGCGCCGGCGCCGGCGCAGACGCAGACCCCAACGCCACCTGCACCCTGGTGGGAGAAGATCTCGACACCGTGGCCACTCCCAGGGAGAGGCTGATAGCCAGGCTCCTGAAGGAGGAGCTGGAGGAGGAGGAGGGAGAGCAGGACAGGATGAAGGAGGAGGACAATGAGGAGGAGAAAGATGAAGTAGGTAAACGTGTGCTCTAGTACGTACATAGCTTCTTTTTTTGGGTATGAAAAAGTGCCTTGATTGACTAGGTCGGCACTTTCTTCCTTTCTCTATGTCTGGAAACGAGTCCGACACCCTTTCTTTTGATAAAAAAAACACCCTGGCGTGTGTTCAACACGCCAACCACCCCCACCTCCCACATACTCAGGAGTACCCGAGCAATATTGGCTCGGTAGAATTAGAGTCAAATCCGCGTCGATTACCGAGGCCCTTCCCCCCCCCCCTCTTTTTTTGCCTGCATTTTTTTGGTTTACCCCCGGGGGTGAAGGGTTTCCCCCCGGGGGTAAATGGTAGTAAGGTAGAATTCAGGTAGATTTGAAGAAAAAAAGTCCTATTTCGCCAATATGATCTGAATAAGACGTCAAAAGTTGAGGTCGATTTCGGGTCGAATACCGAGCGCCAATATTGGTCGGGACAAAAGCTGGCCTCTATAGTAATAGGGTAGATTAGTATGTCTACTATGTATGTACCTAGTACAACATGCTTCTACAGGATTTTTCCTAGTGAACCCCACTTATACGTACGAGAACACTCCGGGTTTAAGAACAGGGTTTTTTTTAAAGAACAAAGGTGATCCTTATTGCTCAGTAAATGCTTTGGCTGTAAGAACAGTCCGGTTTTAAAGAACAGTTTGCCCTCGTCCCAAGGGAGCAGATAGCAACCAGAGGAAGAAGAAGAAGAAGAAGAGCGTGGGGTTCTTCACTCGAGCGGAGGAGGCGGCGACGGCGACGGCGACGGCGACGGCGACGGCGACGGCGAAGCAGGCGTCGGGGCCGGAGGGGGCGGAGGGCGTGGTCGTCTGCGACCCGCACTCACGCTTCTCCGACAGCCGCGTCTCATACGGGCAGGACTGGCGGGTGACTCCCAGCGGGAACTACAGGGGAGAAGGAGGAGGAGGGAGGAGGGGCAGCGCCCTCAGGTTGATGACGACGACGACGACGACGACGACAATGACGCAGTCCGAGGTGGCGCAGGCGGCAGCGGAGGCAGGCCATCCCGTGAAGAGGTGAGGGAGAAAAGATATGGCGATGGACTTCTCAGATAACGCAGAAAAGATAAATGGAAATGCAATATGGGAAAAAGTCGAACGGGCTGAACAAGCAGGGACGAACGGCCACCGTGTAATCGAGGGGAGGGGGTGATTAAATGGTTTACTAAGCTGTAGGAAAACTTTATTCAACATCCCAAATTAAAAAAAAAGTAACTCCCTCCCCCTCCCCCTCCCCTTCCACCTTCCTCCCCAGGCTGTCCGACTCCATCCTGATCGCCGACAGCCGCATCTCCGAGTCTTGGGCGCCGTCGGTGCCGCTGCTGCTGCGCAGGGGCGTCTGCGACCGCCGCAAGATGGAGCGCAACGGAAGCATGCAGCGGTGCCGCGCCGGGGAGCGCAGGGCCAGGAGGAAGGCGATCAGGGCGGGCAACGGCGGCGGCGGCGCCACCGGCGGTGCCGACGGCGCAACCGACGGCGACAGTGAGGAGAGGAATGGATTCTGTCCAGAGACTGCTTTCTAACATCGGTGTTACCTGTACATGTAGTACCTACTACAGAATGGGAAGAAAAAAAGCTGTTTTTGTGTGTCTTTGCAAAGCAATCCGTGACGTGTACCTGTGTCCTCATTAGTATAACAATACTAGACAATTCTCTCTACTATTTGTCGTGGGTGTTTTGGATATTTTTGTACTATGTGCGTACATAGGTCCATTCATTCAGCAAGTAAACGTGGAAAGAGATGTTGTCTTGTAAAATCCTGGTAACGCAAGTACACTGTAGTTACATATTTTTTCCTGCTGACCAGCAACATCGTGTTATCGAGATTCCCGAGGTAGTGGCTTCTTGCAACTTTAAGCGAGAAACGGTTTTTTTTCCCACCGGACGTAATGATTACGATAAATTTCAAACTTTTTTTTAACCTGCTTTGATAGGCTCCCTCCACCCATCCAATAAATTACATCACTTTCTGGGAAAGAAAAGCCATCTTCTGCGTCCAGCGTTGGCACACCTGACGAAATTCTGCCAAACTTTCAAATTTGACACTGAACAACTCTTACCAGGCTTCTGCATATTCTAAGGTAACCTTTACAGACGGGTTAAAGTACCACATATGTGTACATGTATGCCCAAAATTACGATTTGGGGAGGTATTATTCTCGCACATTTTACTACACTGGCTATATTAATGTATTACTTAGCGAGTTGTAGAAACGATCCTGTGGCAACTCTGTTAGCATCGTGTAACTTGACAGAAAAAAAAGAAGGGTCAAGGTCACAATGGCTCTTGAGCAAATTTTGTTTGGAATCTCGTACCTGGTCTCCTACCTCGCACTCTTCGCCTACAAGTACGCCTACGCCTCCCCGGTCGAGTCGATGGCCTCCGCACTCCGCTTCCTCCAGGTCAAGTTCTGCCCGCCGTCCACCCCCTTCTCCTCCGGCGTCAACTCCGCCGCCTGCAGCCCGGACTCCTACCTGGTCCGCGCCACCGCCGTCCTCCTCGTCCTGGCGGCGGCCGGATCTATGTCCTACCTAGTCAGGAGGCTCATCGAACTGGGCCTCCTTCTCCAGGGCTGGTCGGGCGGGGCTCCGGAGATCCCCCTGGGGGGCGGGCAGGAGGAGGAAGAAGTCACCGAGGAAGAAGGGCGGTGCAGCCTCTCCCCCTCCCCCGCCTCCTCCTCCTCCTCCTCCTCCGTTCAGGCCTGCGACGCGCTGGAGCCCTTTGTTTGGCCAAAGAAGGGAGTGGAGAAGACTGAAGAAGCGTCTCTCCCCCCTGCCTTGTCCGTGGACGAGGACCAGGACGAGGACGGAGGAGAGGTTGTCGCCTCCTCCTCCTCTTCCTCCTCCTCCTTTGTGACAGAGGAGGAAGAGGAGGTTGTCGGTAAAGGGATGGAAGATGAAGAAGGAGAAGGAGCGTCATCGAGTGCCTCTGTCCAGGATGTTGGGTCGACCAGCTCGAGGTCCACGGAAAAGAGTTCAGACTCAAAGGATGGGGAGGAAGAGGAAGAAGAAGAAGAGGAAGAGGAGGCGGACGTCGAAAAGAACGAGGAGGAGCTTAAGGCAGGGCCGGAAGCAACGGAGGAAGCAAAGATGGAACAAGAGGCGCCATCAGCGGTGCGACTTGAAGCGGAGTTGTCGTCGGTGTTGAAGGAGGGAGGCGAGGCCGAGACGGGCGGGCAGGTCGCCCAGAAGGGAAGCACCCCGCCCACTGCCCCGCAGTGCTCCACGCACCAGTCCTGGGAGACGAGGAAGAGGCGGAGGGGACAGGTCGTGGAGCGACTCATCAGGGAGCTGCAGCAGAAGGGGCTTAGCGAGAGCACGGAAGGAAAGATCAACTACGTCTTCGGACCCATCAAGGCCCTGGCGGAGACCAAGATAGAAGAAACCGTCCCTTTCCTCTCGACGCCGGCGCCAGGCAAAGCCAGGGTGCAGGCGGCCGCCCCCAAAGACGATCCTCAAGAGGCCACGGGATCTTTGGCAGGGCTCCTTAGCCAGCTGAGCAGCAGGTTAGCCGAGGACGACGACGACGACGACGGCAGCTTCGTCACGGAGTCGGACGAGACCGAGTCCAACGGGTCGGGCTGCCTCAACGAGTCGGCGACGGAACAGAGCGACAGCTACAGCGAGTGCCCAGAGTGCCTGGCCCTGCAGAAGGAGTACGAGGAAGACGACCGCGGGCGAGGAGGAGACGAGACAGACAGTGAGAGGGGTTCGGCTCAGCAGATCCACCTACCGGTCGAGCTCTTCGGCATGCTCGACCCCAGAACGAACAGGGCCTTTGCCGATCAGATGGACATGCTGGAGAGGGAAGAAGGCAAGGACAGAGAAAGGATCCAGCGAGAGACATTCAACAGACTGATTGAGCTCGTCAGGCAAGTAGAGGATATAAATTAAACACAGAGCGTGACACCATTTCATTAAGCATAGTCGCTTTGGATGGTATGCACGGTAGCAGTAGTGTACAGTACTGTACCGTAAGTGGCAACATACCGAGGACTGGCTTGTCTGTCAGTGTACCTGAAAAAAAAGGAAAAGGATGTTTACTTCACACTCCAACACAACTTTTTTCTTAGGAATTACAACACTGCATGTACGCACGTACGCATTTTAAAACACTTTTAATAGCATATAAACCAGCTTTCACATCAGCTTTTGCATCATTAGGTCAATATTTTTTTTTACTTTTAGCTAACATGAAAGGGGCATGGTGACCTTCTTGGCCTTACAGAGAAGAAATACTTCTAGACAACACAGGGCAGTGCTATTAAGATGGGAAGAAAGAGTTGGAAGGGAGGATTAAGCAAGAAGAAAGGAGCTCTCTAATGATGCTCTGACAGACAGACAGAAAGGGAAGGGGAAACAAGCAACGAAGATTGCATGAGGAGCAATGATCTTTACTTACTGTAACCCAAGCTGAGGACTCGACTCTGCGCCGTCCAAGATAAATAACTGAATGTGTTTATTGTCACTCAATTTCGGTAACAAAAATTATCTGGGAAAAATATTTGGGAAACCAGTGTGTGACTAACCACGGTCAAATCAATATGCCAGTAGAAAATGTACCTAAGATATCGATTGTGTTTGGAATTGAATCCAACACAGCCTTCTTCGTGGCCTGTTTTGTACTGATGTGTGCCTTAGCGTGGACAATTAGGGACCATCGACGCAGACAACTGGAGATGGCTACAGCAGAACAGGAAGATCATCTCTACCTGGCAGTGTTAAGCATCCTCTTCATCATTTGCACTATGGGAGCCTATTATGCCTTCAAGAGGACTACTGCTCAGAGACTGCTTGATGTGTATGGACAGCCTATGGAGAGCCAGATCGAAGAAGAGATCGCAGAGAAGCTGAGGCTGTACCTTCCAGACAAGCTCAAGGACAGGGACGACAAGGACCTCTTTTACATGGCTCTGGCTGCCATCTTCATCATAACGCTGGTGGTTGGCGGCTACTTCATCTGGATGAAGCGTGCGGCATGCATGCAGACCCAGTACCCGTCTCAGAGCAGTGGGCCAGCTTCGCAACCACCGCCGTAGGTCTCAGCAAATTTGGAAAGGGTGTCTTGTTTTCTTCTTCTTCCCACAGATCACTGCTCTGGGATTCACCAAAATATAATACATGGGGGATAAAAAAAGGTGCATTTTTCTTCTTAAGATTTTTTTTTCCCGCAGAGGTGAAGGTAGTTCACAAGTTGATCAGTTTCAGTGTCTTTCAATCTTTGCCCCTCTCGTCCTCCTCTATCTCTTTTCCGCCGTGGCTGGCTGGGATTGCATTTTTCGTACTCTCCCTCCTCCTCCTCCTTCAGCTGCAACCTGCCAACGTGGCAGTAGCACCACGCCGACGTCCCCCCGGTGTGCGACTCGGTCACCACCTTCGCTACACCCAAGAGGGCCTCCTTGCTGGAGCTGCTCTCCAAGCTGTCGGAGGAGGAAATAACCTTGGGGGATCCTGCAACACAGACCGAGCGAGTGAGCCCTGCTCCAAACCGACCCAAGGACCGACCTGTCACGCGAGTAGAGAAGTTTCCGAGAGAGGCCACGATAAATGACGCTCCCAACTCCCCCCCCCTCCCCCCGTCGGCAGATGAGGAAGAGGAGAGCATCCGAACGTGACCTTTCTTTCCCGTGACTCTTTCCTGTTTTTTTTTGTTTTTTTAAGCGTGCCTTCTCTCCAACCTTCGCCAAACACATCTCCCCCCACTCAGTCGCAGTCCACTCTATACCTCCTTTACTAATAAAACATTCATGATGTACTTTGAGATCCTAACTTGTGCAGAGAGGGGGGGGGAGAGAAGGGAATTTTCCGCACAAATGTAACCCAAGTAGGAGTAGCTTTCTTCCCCCCTATGCCCCTCCCCAGTCACGTTGCCCTAATCTTCACCCGAGCTCACCTGAAAACCTAAAACTGTACTACCATTTGTCTGCGGCAGACACCCGCTAACGAGCATCCTTTCCATACTAGTAGATGAGAACAAAAGGGTTTCTTTCTACCACAGACCTGCCTGTAACTGTGTGTGTGTGTGTTTTGATTGTACGTACTATGTACTGTACGTACTATGTCCATCCTCCTCGGCACTTGTTCCAGCCATGGCAAGATCCAAATATCAAAAGTCTAATAGGGGGGGAGGGGGAGGGATATTCAAAGGAACTTCTCGCTATAGTTGGTTGCCGATAGCTACAGTCTAACTGGCATTCATGGACGCCTAAAGGAATTTCTCTTATTTGCTAAGAAAATAAAGCAATAATAGTTCTCCCATACTACAGTACATGTACCGGTACACCGTACCCGACCGTACATACCGTACCTAAGTACTACATACGTACGTACAAGATGTCGTTGGATTCTCCCAACCTCTCGTAAACAACAACAGTACGGACGGACGTTTATGTACGTAAACGTCAACAACTGAATTTGTCTGTACGTATGGTAGATTGTAGAAGTACATAGTACACAGAATTCAGGATGAGTGAGACGTCGGAGAAGTTCCCAGGCAGCACCGGCAGGGCTCCCCCCCTCGTCCGCCTCTCCTCCTCGTCCCCCTTCGTCAACTACCTTGGCCCAGGCAGCCAGGAGTTCGGATGCACCGCCAGGTGCGTCGACGCCGTCATCAGGACGGCCGACGGCCAGGCCAGGGCGCACAGGTGGTGCTAGTACCATACAGTAGGATTTTTTTTTATTTTTCAATCGAGAAAAATCACTCCAGTAGATTTTTTTTCTCTATTACCACTTCAGGGCTGTCTTGGCTGCGGGATGTGATCTGCTGCACGGCAGTCTTCTGCCCGTGGAGGAGACTTCCTCCTCCCCCGAGGAGGAAGCCGTCATTCTGATGCCGGACTTCTCCCTCGCGCAGGTGCAGGACTTCCTCACGGTCCTGTACGGCAGGTCCGACAGGTTCACCTCCAGGGCCGTGGTGGATGTGGCAACGGTCCTGCGATTCAGGTGGGTACCCCTTGCACTAGGTATAGAAAGCGATATCCCGACGGAACTTTGAAAAACATATTCCGCTTGAAAACATGTAATGGAACATGGCATTAGACTACCCAAGGAACATTCTGAAGACGTGCAAGTACAAGTACCACACATTAATGTCGCAATTTTTGTTCGGGAAAAAATCCCGTCGGGATGTGTCGTCAAAATCTTGGACCTTCTTTTCTTCATTCAGGTGGCTGTCCGCGTTGGAAAGAGTGAACCACCAATCTGAATGTGGCCCCTGCGTGGTCAAGCTGGAGACTCTCAAGGGAGGAGGAGACCAGCCAGCCGTTCAGGTCCGGCCCAGAGGAAAGACTGCCTCCACGCAGACGAGAGACAGGAAGAGCGAGAAGGGCGCCCACGAGGAGAGGAGGGTGAAACAGGAGGACTCTGGAAAGTTCCTCAAGCTTGAAATGAAGATCTTGAAGTCGGAAGACTTGGGCGAGGAGGACGTGCTCCTCAACAATGGCAGTGCGGGATGGGGCGGGAAGGAGGACACCCACTATGGAGACTATGGAGACGAAGGTGGAGGCGGACGAGAAGGCAGCGATGATGACCTTATGGACGAGGACCTTGTCGTCGCCGAGGTAGGCAAGGACCGGAGGAAGAAGAGGAGGAAGAAGGAGGAAGACAAGCTCGGCCACAGCCTCGCGGAGAAGCCAGGCCGTTGTCCGAGGTGCCTCCTCGAATTCGGGGACAACCTCATGGGCCACATGCTGACCCACCGAGACAAGTTTGAGGAGATCTCCGGCAGGCTGGTCTGTCCGGACGAGGGTTGCTGGTACAGCCATCCGGAACGGCAGGTGGTCGAGGCTCACCTGAGGTGGCGCCACGACAGGATGTACTGCGTCTACTGCGGGACGTACTTCTCGGCGGAGGACGGGGGGCTGGACCGCCACCTGGCGACGGCCCACGGGCCGCTCGGCAGCGGCAGCATCGTCTGTTACGTCTGCTCCATCCCCTACAGGCGTGCAGACATCGCCAGGCACAGGAGGACGCACGGCGAGGACGCGCGCGCGGCCCTCGAGGAGGACCCCATCGAACCGGGGAGGAACAGCTGCCTCAAGAGGGACTGCAGCTACTCTAGCAAGGACAGGCTCGAAATTGTCAACCACCTGGCCCAGGAACACCAGGTACCTAGCAGATGCAGGGCCTATGTAATTGTTTTAATTACACCTAGTGCAACAGTGTCTTTAATGTTCTGTTTCAGAGGCCCACGTGTCCCGTCTGCTTGATTCACATGAAGGACGAGGTTGTCTCCGGTCACCACCTCCACAGCAGCCACGGGCCGACCGTCAGGCGCCAGGGCATCGTCCAGTGCAAGGTCTGCACCTTCTTTTTTGCTAGCGAGGCCGAACTGAGGCAGCACAGGAAGGACAGCACGTGGCACGAGGAGGAGGCCAAGAAGCAGAAGGTCGTCTGTCATCAGTGCGGAAACGCTGTCATATCGGGGTGAGACTACCCAACCAGACAGACGTTACGATAAATTTGTAACCTTTATGATCTAGTTAAGCTTGCTAGAAACTTAGTATGCTTAGTATGTGGCTATTTTTTTATACTGCCACTCGTGTCAGCTTTGTTTTTTCCACATAAAGGGATGATGGCACTTTTTTGTGTTTAATTAATTGACGAGACAAAGGGTATGTCTGGTGGGGGAAGCTATTCCAACCTTTTGTTAGCTCTGACACCCACCCGCTCCCGCCTAAACGTTGAACTCTTCTAGACACTTGAAGAGGCACGTGGAGAAGTACTGTCGTCGCGGAGAGAAGATGAAGTCTGTGTACCCCGCCAAGGACCCGCGCCTGTACATAGTGAAGCGCGATGCCAGGGGGCTCTTCTGTTGTCCCCATCAGGGAGGCTGCGAGGGCGCCTTCCAGACCAGGGTGGCACTGGTGCACCACTTCTGCACCAAGCACGACCGCAGAAAGTGCCCCTACTGCTTCAAGGTCTTTTCCTACCTGTGGGTAAGTGTGGAGGAGGTTGTTGTGGGTGGTGGTGGTGTTGTTTACCATTTGGGGGGGATTCAAGATCTTACACTCCACCCCCTCCTCCCCAGATCAACGAGCACATCGCCTTCAAGCACACGGGCGAGACGCACAACGTAAAGTGCCCGCAGTGCCCGGAGATGTTCTTCAACAAGACGTACGTCAGGCGTCACGTGGAGGCCGTCCACGTGGCCAAGCCCATCCACACGTGCCAGTTCTGCGGGAAGGGCTTCACAACTGCCAGGTGAGATGCAGGAAAACACGTGAATCGAACACATCATGCAAGGTCGGCCTCCCCCCTCCCACCCACCTCGACAGGGCCTGCCAGCAGCACCGCTTCGAGCACACCAGGGTGCGCCGCCACCCGTGCCCGGTCTGCGGCAAGATCTTCCGCAGCGGCACCCTGGTCGCGCCCCACCTGCAGGCAGAGCACCCGTGGTTCGACGCAAAGGCTCCTCAGGCTGTGCTACAGTGATATGTAGTCATTAGTAACACAATTTTTAAGGATTACGCACTAGTACAGGTATATATATATGTATTTATGATTTTTTTGCAGTTTGCTGCCTTAAGGAAGATCTGTCTGTATTATGCCTACGGACAGAAAAAAAAATGGCATAAGAGGTTCACCAGTCCGAGCTGGTGCGAGACCAGCAAACAAAAATCTAAGCGAAATTTTTTTTTAACAGTACTACGTCCTGTTCCTGACACCCCCCAACCCCCCCGAAAAAGTATATAAAAAAGAGAAAGCCCGACCCGACAAGTCGAACTCAACCTTTGCCCGGCCCGCACCCTCATATCAGCAACATGGTAGGTAACTATCCCATAAATGGAAGATATCGGCTCACTCATTTACTATGTTCCTCTCCTTTAATCAACAAGCCGTCCTAATAAAAGGTAAATAGTCAACAAAATGTTCGTACTTATTGTACATACATAGTATAGTACAAGTTAGCACCTGGCAGCGCTGCATGCCACCGTTTCTCCTCTTTTTTTTTGTCTTTTTGTCACATGCGTACTAGTGCGAGTATAATGCTATTCCCCCTCAGTCGGAGTCCGGTTCTGGCTCCTTCTCCGCCTCCTTCTTGGTCTTCATGAGTCCGTGCTTGCGCGCCGCCTCCAGGGCCTCCTCGCTGATGCAGCGGATCTTCTTCAGCGTCGGGTCTGGCTCGTACGAGCCCTCGTCAACTGAGGGGGGGAGGGGGAAAGGGGAATTTCTTAAAATGGTACTTCAGTTTAGCGACAAAAGAAATTATTGTCAAAAAGTTTTCCTTTTTTTTTCATAATGAATAAGCTCGAGTGAAAAATCTCATCCAAACTGTCAAAGTACTGTGGTCTGTGAAGTGTCTTGCAATGTATTGTGAGTGTGCAAAGCTACAACCTCATGTGAAGCATTAAAAACCTAATACAGTAGTAATTTTTGAAGAATGAAAATTTTGACGGGAAAAATAGGAACTTTGGTTCAGAGGGATTTCGGATTGGAGGGAGTTTTTCTCCCAAGGAGTCCCAGTAATTCGAAGTGGACTATAACCCTAACGGGAGCAGCAGCAGCAGCAGCAGCAGCAGCAACAACAACAACAACATTGCCAGCATTCGATGCGTACTCACGTTGCGCCTTAAAAATGTGAGCCTGCATGCACTCTACGATCTGGGTCTCAACCAGGCGCTCCGCCACCGACTGCTCGGAGCACATCAGGTTGCGCACCACCACGCAACCCCGCAGGACGATCTCCAGGTCGGTGTTGGCCAACAGGTTCAGCAGGCAGTCCGTCCACTGAGTGCTCTGACAAAAAAAAAAAAGCAACAAATTTTGCTGCAAATGCTTTCCCGAAACATGCTCCAAAAAAACTGTTTCTGCCTTTCTTCCTTACATCGAAGACCTTCTGGCAAATCTTGTTGCTCCGCGAGGTGAGCATTGCCAGCGCGCCCGCGGCCGCCTTGACCACCTCAGCGTCCTCGTCGTCCCCGCAGAGCAGGACGACGTACTTCACCTTGTCGTTCTTCCCCTCGCAGCGCTCCACCTGCAGCTCCGAGGAGCACAGGTTGGTGAAGCACTGGACGGCGGCGCGGCGGATCAGGCGGTGCTCCTCGAACATGTAGTTCTCCACCTGCATGACGAAGTCCTTCTCGTTCAGGATCCTCTTCCGGGTGGACTCGCCCAGGGAGGCCAGGTTCCCCAGCGCCATCAGCGCCTCGAAGTTCTCGATCCCGGAGCACTCCACGTTCAGCAGCTGGCAGATCGGACGGATCACGTCCACGGACTGACGAGACAGGACAGAAAGTTGAGATGAAAAGTTCCAAGTTGAAAGAGTTTGAAATCTAAATCTGTCTTCCTCGTACCCTCTGTCCCGGAAATGCGATTGCCGGGTCCTGCGTGATCCCGATCCTGGCCAGGCCGTGGGCGGCCTGTCGCTTCCCCTTCTCGTTGCCCTCCAGGGCCAGGGAAGCCAGCACCTTTGTGCCTCCCTGAGAAATGCAAGGCTCGAATTGGCAATCCCGAACAACGGGTTGAAAGGTTCTTTGCTTGCTCTCTCCACCTGCTGCACCACTTTTCCCCTGAGGTCTGCGTGCCTGCAGAGCGCGTTGAGGACTCGCGCGATGAGCTCCCTCATGTTGGGGCTCTCCGTCTTGCTGAGGGCCACCAGGGCGGAGGTGACGCCGTAGCCAGCAACGGTCTGTTATGGGAGAAACAACACTTGACGCCAGCAACCAACATCTGCAGCACCTAGGCATGGTACCACTCACGTATATCCTCTTGTCAACAAAGTCGGCATCGTCCAGCTCGTGGTCTTGCGGGATGTGGTGCTTGGCGAACTTGGCCAGCTCCAGCATCTCCGGCATGATCTCCTCCTTCTCGAAGGAGTTGGTCACGTTGACCAGGAGGGTGACGATCCCGTAGGTGCAGTCTTGGTTCCCCTCCTTGGCCAGCTCGATGAGGGCCCTCATGGCCTCCTCGTCCTCGCACAGCTTCTCCTTGACGTCGGCGTCCAGAGTAAGGTAGGACAGGCCCTCCGCAGCCCACTTTTTGAGGTCCCTGTCCTTGCCCGGGTTGATGAGGAACCTCCTGCAGGCCTCGGCCAGTTTCTCAGTGGATCCGTCGGCGAAGGGCCGGAGCGAGGCGTCGTGGCCAGCGGAGGCGCCTTAAAAAACATTACGGTAAGTAGGTGTAGGAGGAAGAAGAAAATTCGCAAAGGATAACAATCTCACCCATCTTGCACATGGCGACGAGGGCGCGGACCTTGATGTGGTTGTCCTTGGAGTGGTAGAGCCGCTTCACGATGTCAATGCCTTGGCTTATAAGCTGTTAAGTAAAAAAAACCCTAATTGATTAGAATGGAACACTTCTACCAACACTCTAAACTGACCATGCTAGAGTCCTTCTTCTTCTGCGTGGCGGCAATGATTGCCTCCGCCGCCACTAGCTGCTGGACGTACTCGTCCGACTTGGCCATCTCTAGAGTCATCTGGAGGATGCCCTCCTTGGCGATCTGCGCTTGCCCCACCTCCACGGCGTGCTTGAGCAGGGTGGTGATGGCGGCCATGCAGCGAACCTTGGTCTCCAGGGACGGGTTGAGCAGCTGATCTTGCACGAAGGCGTCAACCTTGTCCAGTAGAGCGTTCCGCCTCCTGTCGTCGTACATGGCGGCGTAGCAGAAGCTGATGCAGACGCCGGCGATGGCCCTGGTGTTGGCCGTGATCTCCATAGAGGACTCGTGCTTGTATTCCATCATCTCCGACGCCACCTCCATGATCCTCTGGTACCCGTCCGTCTTCAGCATCATCTCTGCCCACCCGAGCTCGTCGTACTTGCAGTTCTTCATTATCAGTTCCACGATGGCGTCTCTGGCCTCTCCCGTGAGTGTTCTGGACGTGCTGTTGAAGGCCAGCACTTTGAAGATAGAATCCAATTCCTTGCTCTCTGCAAAGTTAAAAAACACCGTAGTTTTTTTTTAAATACCGTTGGTTTACGAAACATACGGTATAACTTGTACACACCCTTAATGATCTTGGCCCTCTCCTCCTCCTGCTTAATGCACCACTTCCTGTCCTCGCTGGACATCGCCCGGGGGTTCTTCCTCTTCTCCTTGACCTCCTTGGCGATGTGGAAGTGCGACAGCGTGTCCAGGATCCGCTGGATGAGGAGGGTCACTGCGTTGACCGTCTCCTCGTCTCTCGTGTTGAGGATATCCAGGAAGAAGGGGATCCCGCAGGCGGCCAGCACCGCCTTGCACATCTCGCCCCTCTTGACAAGCTCACTGACGCACCTGATGCACGACAGCCTGATCTTGGCGTCCTTCTCCACCTTCATCAGCCTGGCAATCTGCTGGATGACTCCGTCCTTGTGCAGAGCTTCGGCGCCCGCCCTCTCCCTCGTCAGCACGATCAGATTGTCCGCTGCCTTCCTGCGCTTTTCCAAGTCCTACGGTATTGTAGTAAATCAAAAATTTGACAGATTCGTCCAAGGCGACACCCCCTTTTGTCATCACTTATAAATGTTCACAGAAGTTATATCGTTTGCTTTGTTGCTGCTTAAACTTTAGGGAAGGCCTTTCACGTACTTGTTTCTTATACTACTTCCTCACTCACCTGAGTGGCGTCGAAGACGATGTCCACCATGCTCTTGGCCTTGTTTCCTACTCGAGACATCTCTTGCACCTAGCAGAAGAATTTGAACTGCACGTTGGTAAGACCCCATTGCGAAGCACAAGACGGTTCGCTAACCTTTTCGCTGACAGCCTTGTGGAGCTTGACCAAGTACGGCTGGATGGCTTTGTTGCCAGGATCAAGCCTGAAAGTTTTTATTAAAAAAATTTAAAAAACAAGAATCTCAAAAAGGCATTAGCAGTAACCTCTTTTTTGCTTAGTGCTATTGCTCGTACTTGTGCACTTCTCTGGCATCTTTGTAGGCCTTCTCGAACTGTCCGAGACTGTCGTAGGCCTGGCAGCGGCGGTAGAACGCCTTCGGATCGTTGGGCACCTCGTCCAGGGACCTGGTGCAGTCGTCGACGGCCTCCTCGTACGCGTCCTGCCTCAGGTGAACCGCAGCACGGTTCTTGTAGAGCACGGCCAAATCTTTCGTCTGGAAAATTCGGAAAAGACCCCTCTCCATTTAGTCTAATTCTAAGCAGTATTGCTAGGGTGGATTTAGTGATTGGTTGTCCTAACACAGGAGCAGGTGTTAAAAAAGTGGGAAAAAAGAAGCCTTAGAGCAACCCAAATTTTGGACCCCATCACTAATTACCACTAGTGACATAGCCATTGGTGTGGCTCTAGTGGTACCAATATTGTTGGTTGGGACGTGATAAAACTGGGCCTCAGTGTCGGTTACCTGTCCCTTGTCGGCGATCTGTATGGCCTCTGTGTAGAGCCTGAGCGCCTCCTCCATCTCCCCCCTCTTGAAGGCGTCGTTGCCGCGCTCCTTGAGCGAGAGTGGGTCGCCGTTCGAAGCCGCAGGAGGCATCTCGGCAAACTGGACACTGACCAGGTAGCACCCAAGCACCTGCTCAGATCAGATCAGATCTGAAACTGATCAGAAGGCCAGAAGCCGTACAAGTGCTTGGGAGGAACTGTGCTAGTAGGTGTCCGTCGAAGCTTCTCGCGGTTTCTGGAGCATTCCCGGCCTTTCACCGGCAAGAACTTTCTCGCTCTCGCCAGCGAGGTCTATTTCAGTCCCCGGCCCCCTTGGCACTCTTCCAGAATGAGACCTTGGTGGCGCAGTCAGTCCCCCCCCCTCCCCTTTCACTACCTGTGCTGTGCTGTGCTGTGCTGTGTGTCTGTCTCCTTTTGTTATTGTTGACAGTTCAGTGTGACCAGTTCGAGTGAGCCGGATTTCGTCCAACGGGGTGACTTGTGTGCGAGGAGCGGGGAAAATGCGCCGCTGGACATCCCACCAACTGGTCACATTATAGCAGCGTCGTCCAGGATGAAAACAAACAAAAGAGAAACACGTGAAGTGAATAATTCAGTGCGTTATAAAAGTCGCAATACTTGCGGGTTGCGGCTTAAATCTGACCGTCTGACCCGAATTGCCACCAAAATTTAGCTTTTGCGACTTTGGGACTTTGCGACTTTTTACAGTAGGCAAAACTAGCATTAAAACTTAGAAAGACGAGACGACCAAACTTGTTTGACGTTCGGTTGGTTTGGTGTTGATCACGCGGTCACTTCGATCGAGTGTTCATCCCACCCGTCAACGATGAAGGTGAAGATGCTGAAGCGGAACCCGGCCGACCACGTCCGGGAGACGAAGCACGACATCCGGAAGGTGCACAGGGACTTCTCTGCGAACCTCCACCCGTTCGAGGCCGCCAGGGAGTACCAGAGGGCCGTCAACGCAGCAAAGCTCGTGAGTCAAGTCTGTCAGGAGGAGGCCTCGAGAGATGGCCCAACCAATATCGCTAGCGTGCATGTAGTGATGGGTTGTCCTAATGCCAGAGCAGGTGTTAAAATAATGGAAGAAAAAATAACCCTTAGAGCAACCTATGTAGAGCAACCCAAATTGTGATGCCATCACTAGTTACCACTAGTGGCATAGCCATTGGTGTGGTGCTAGTGGTACCAGAATTGGTTGGGTGGATACACCTCATCATCCTCTTCCTTGTCCTCCTCCTCTTTCCTCCCCCTCCAGGAGCGTGTGTTCGCCAAGCCGTTCTTGGGCGCCCTCTCCGGCCACTCCGAGGGCGTCTCCGCCATCCGCTGCCACCCGAGGACGCTGTCGGTGCTGGCGTCGGCCTCTTACGGCGGAGAGGTCAGGCTTTGGAGTCTAGTCAACAGGAAGTGCGTGGCAAACTTTCAAGGGCACAAGAAGTAAGTGTCAGCGCGGTGACCCGACCAATATTGCCTAGGTGTCGAACGATGTAGCATCCAGGTATATGTCAGCTCCCATCCATGGTAAGGTAAAAAAAAAATCAGTCATAACCGAGACTAGAGCGACAAAAAATTGTCGCTCTAGTCTCAATGGTGTCTGATCCCTACCTCAGCGTTTTACCTCTGAGGTCGCCAATATTGGTCGGGAAATTGCGTTCAGGGACGATAAACAAGACATGCGCTCTGACCGCTCTTTCGATGCAGGAGCTTCGCCCGCGGGATCACGTTCGACCCGAGCGGCGACCGGCTATTGACGGTGGGAGACGACAAGCAGATCCTCATCTGGGACACCTCCAGGGACTTCCTGGAGGAGGAGGAGGAGGAGGTGGAGGGCCGCACGCTCCCCTTCGTCGACCGGATCCCGACCAAGGCCGTCCTGATGGGGGTGACCCACCACAGGCACGAGAAGAGGTTCGCCACCTGCGGCGAGGCCGTCATTCTGTGGGACGCCGACACCCGCAGCCCCGTCAACCAGTACCAGTGGGGGGTCGACAGCGTGCACTGCTTGAGATTTAATCAGGTAAGGGAGGGAGGGATATGGACGATGGCCTATACTACTTTTTTTTTCTCAGGAAGATAAGAAGCTCTTGTACCTGTAGATCGAACACAACTTGATGGGGGCCTGCGCCAGCGATCGGAGCGTCATCCTCTACGACGTGAGGGAGAACAGGCCGATGAGGAAGATGGTCATGGACCTCAGGTAACTCAAAACTCGGTCAACCCGACGGGACTTCCAAGCTAAAAGTCCCGTCGGGAATACGTATCTACTTGGTACAATATGTTTACGCGCCGATCGGAGTCCTGGAAATGCGCACTCTTCTCTTCCGTCAGGTCCAACGAGCTGGCCTGGAACCCGATGGAGGCGTTCGTCTTCGCGGTCGGGAGTGAGGACTACAACACCTACGCCTTTGACCTCAGGTGAGGCGGGCTAGCCATACGCACTTATACAGTCACTCTCTGCAAACTTTTTTTGTGTGTGTGTTCCAGACGTCTCAAGCGTCCTCTGAACATCCACATGGACCACACGTCGGCCGTGACCTGCGTCGACTACGCGCCCACGGGCAAGGAGCTCGTCACCGGCAGCTACGACAAGACCATCCGGATATACCCGACCGGTACTGATAAAGAACGAAAAGAGGTTAATAGACGGGAGATTGACGCCGTGATCTTAAAAAAAAAAAATCGTTTCAGACAAAGGCCACTCTCGCGAGATCTATCACACGAAGAGGATGCAGCGGCTGACCTGCGTCGCCTGGACCAAGGACAACAGGTCTGTCTCATCTCACACTTTTGGTGTTTTTTTTTATTTTGCTATCCATGGAGAAAAGTAATGGACTTGATTGCGCGGCACCAAGGTACATCCTGTCCGGCTCCGACGAGATGAACATCCGTCTGTGGAAGGCCCGGGCGTCGGAGAAGCTGGGCCTCCTGAGCGAGCGGGAGAAGGTGGCGCTGCGGTACGCGGACCGGCTGAGGGAGAAGTTCGCGTCGCACCCGGAGGTCCGCAAGATAGCGCGGCACCGCCACGTGCCCAGGCACGTGCTCAACGCGCAGCGCGAGCACAGGGTCATCCGCGACAGCAGGAAGCGGAAGGAGGCCAACCGCCGCGCGCACTCCATGCCGGGCAGGGTGCCCCACGTGCCGGAGAGGGACAAGCACGTCCTCAGAGAGGACGAGTGAGGATGTGGATGTGGCTGGTGGTGGCTTTTTTTGGGGGGGGGGGTGACTACGTACTATGCTGGTAAATGCATGTCATTTCCTGATGATGCTGTTGAATTACGATCAATAGAGACAGTAGAAGAAAATGAGAGAACAAGCTCTGTTTGACAGAGTGAATGCCATTTCAGAGACTCTTCCAAAGGCGGCTCTGGAGAAATCCACTCAAATAGGTAGTAGGCTCTGAAAGGGGTGAAAGTTTTTATAGGGTGCCCAAAGGGGTGCCCATGTTAAGCTCAAAAATGGAGGATGAGGATGTTCAGCACCTTCAAAATGTGGATCCAGACCTCTTGAAGTCAGACCTGAGGCTTGTAGTTATTGGTATACTAGGAGTACTGGCGAGCGTCCTACTCTCGGACCTACTCTTCGGGACAAAAGTCGAAGAGTACGTATGTAGGTTGTAGGTCCGGGAGTCGCAAGCAAACAAACAAACTAAGAAGCACGCGTTTTCCCACTTTTCCCGAAAATTGCAGTGTTTTTCCCCTAGTGAAACTTATAAGTGCGCATGCCAAATTTACGCGTCGAAAAGGAGTGGAAGGCATGGGAACGGTGCTCGGAAGATTGTCTGGACTCTGGCGCAGGGAGGAGTCGGAAGGGAACCCCTCGTTGCTGCTGAGCTCCCAAGCGCCTCCATCAGGGTCTCGAGGCGGGGGCGGGTCAAGCAGCCAGTCGAAGAGGTCTCTGGATCGCCCGGATCGCCCGTCGCAGACTTGGAAACTGAAACAGCTCAGAAAAGGGTCGCAAAAGTCCCAAGACTCAAGACTGAAGACGAACTCGGCGAAGAAGAGGTCTGCAAGCGCGAAATCTCACAGCACCACCAGCAGCAGCAGCAGAAGAACGACGAGGAGGGGGAGGAAGACGACGGGGGGCAGGAGGACGAGGAGGAGGTCGCACTCGCACAAGAGCACGAAAAGTCGGTCGACGACTTCCGAGCCGTCCAGCCACGCGCCTCGGCACGAAAGGGGAGCAGCTCCTCCGTCCACCGAGCTGAGCAGGGCGACGTCGCACAAGAACCACGGGAAGAAGACGGCGACGCCATCCTCCTCCTCCCACGGGGAGGACGCCCACGCCGTCGCCGCGCCCACCCACGCCACCACGACGGGGCCGTCCTTGACAGAGCCCGCCAGGGGGGAAGAAGGGCGCCGCCACGAAGGGACGAGGAGCGACAAGAGGGGGGACAACAGGGAG
>JAAUYM010097546.1_pt1 | contig 19624 bp, 20 predicted proteins | sample 7278001 | NCBI WGS metagenome assembly JAAUYM01 (sample SAMN14350224, study PRJNA611818) | marine sediment metagenome | isolation source: surface marine sediment (1.8m) | place: French Polynesia: Moorea | collected 2018-08
GGATGGTAAAGAAGTTGATTGGCTGTCAGAGATACGTCCACCATCTCAATTTTGTGCCTGTTTTTGCTTGATTTGCTTGGTTTTGATGCTTCGTGTCCCTCCCCCCTCCCCCCTTCCCCCCGCATCTTTGCTGATAAGTCCGCGTCGACCGAAAGTGTCCGAGTACTCGTCCTGGTCCTGACGGGAGAAGAAGGCGTCGCTTCACCCAACTTTCCTGGATGGAGGAGGAGGAGGAAGTCACCTCCGTCTGTGATCAAACGCGAGCGAGAAAAAGGACTCAGACTGGAGTGCTCAGAGGCGAAACCGTTGCTGGAAAAAAACTCCTTTTTATATTTTCGAATCCTTTTTTAGGAGGGGGAAAAGGGACAGGGACAGATAATTGATGGCATGGCGATTCTGCATTTTGTTTTAATTTGCGTTCTTGTGCCTTTACCATATTTAGTCGGTACAAAATAGGAGAAGGGAGATGGGTAGGAAGATTATATGTAGTATGTAGTATTCTTACTATAGGAAAAACCTGCCAGGCCAGGGTTTGAAGCCCTGGGACTGGGATGCAGGGTGTCTCAGGCGTTTAGAGCTTCCTTTTGCTAAAAGGAAATAGTGGCAGATGAAACGACTTGGCAGAAAATTTTGATGGCTTAATTTTTTTTTGTCGCATCGATCAGCATGTACGTATAAAAAAAGTTTGGGAGGAGGAAAGCTTTTTTTCTTTGAAATGTGTTTATGAGGAGTTTGAAATATTCGCACATTTACTTTTCTGAGGAAAAAAGATTATCTTCTCGTGTACCTACGTGTACATACTTGTCAAAGTACACTGCTAACACAGTTTACAACGCTACACAAGAAAAGAAGGAGAATTATTTGAAGAGTTTTGGGATTCGAAAGGGAGGAGAAAATTTTGGGAGCTTCTTCTTTCGTGTTCACATTGGGGAACAGAAACATCTGACAAACTGACATATTTTTATTTACGGGCAATACAATTGGGAATCATGGGGAGGGAGAGAAGCATGTACTCGTAGGACTAGAAAAAAAGCTACTTATGGAAAAAAAATCCAATTCTACAAAGTTTCCTCTTCCTTTTATTTATTTGAAAGAATTGATGTGTGTGTGTGTGTGTGTGTGTGGTCTCTGGAACCTTTTTTCTCTTTTTCTTTGTTCGCCTATATATGGGATTGATGCTGCCTTGAAAAAAAAAAGCTTTGAAAAAGCAGTGAGAGCTCTTTGTTCCCCGAATATTTTGTAGCAGACGTTCTCTTTTCTTTTTCGTATAGCTGCCTTCAACAATCTGGAAAGCTGCTCCTCCTCTCCCGAAGTCCCCACCTTCATCGCAGTCTGACCTTCTGGCTGATGTTGGCCCTACAGAGGGGACACTCGGAGACACCCGGGTCGCAGCGGAAGCAGACGCAGACGTGGCCGCACGGGAGAAAGATGATGTCGCACTGCGGGCAAACGACAAGACCAAAACATTGTGGGAAAAGAATAATTTTTCGGGAAATACGCTTGCTTGCTCGTTCCAGTTTACTAGGCGGACCTTGTTCTCCAGGCAGACGACGCATTCGGTGGACTGGTATGTCTCCACGGGCGGCGGGGCGGAGGGCGCCGGGGCAGGTTCCGCCGGCTCGGACAGCTTGGACGCCGGGGGGGCGGACGGCACCTCTCTCGCGCCGGTAGCCGCGGCGGCAGCGGCGGCGGGCGGCGCGGAGGGCGCGCCGGCGCCGGTGTCGGAGGCGCCGAACTGAGCAGACAGTCGCTCCTGAGCCTTGGCGTGCTCGTCGGCGCACATCAGGATCTTCTGGCGCAGGTAAGTATTGTGTACTCCCATCTGCAAAAATGGCGAAATGTCAGTTTTGCGTTTTGTATTTGTCCCCTCTGTGCAGTTGTGCAAGTCCTCCTTTCCACCCCTCCCCTCTCACCTCTGACAACTCCTTGTCCTTTATGTAGGCCAGCTGCTTGAGCCCCACCCCCTTGAGCGCGAACACCGGGATGTAATCCTCCGCCCCGGCCTCAGTTAGCATCTGCTTCAGGGCAGGGTCGACCTTTGACTCAGCCTCCTGCATGCCCTGCTCGTACATGAAACAAAAAGTAGATTTAAAAAAGTAAAATATACGCGATAGGTCAAACTCCAATCGAGCAGACCTTAGGCTTCATGTCGAGCAGCTTCTGGTATTGTATGAGCCAATAGTTGTCCGTCTCCTCGCTCCTGGCCCCCTCCATCTCCTTCATCCTTTTCTGCAGCTCCTCCGCCCTCTCCTCCTTCTGCTCCATCAGCTGCACCAGCAACTTGGTGAGAGTCTCCCTCTTCTCCGCCATGACGTCTCTCTCGAACTCCAGCTTAAGGTCCTTCTTGGTCATCTCCACCATGGTGAGGCTTGCCAACTCGGACTGGATCTGCTCCACCTGCTGCGAGATCTCCTTGTGCCGCTGGTCCTGGCGCAGCAGCAGGGAGGAGAAGGCCTCCCGCTGGAACTTCTCGTCCTCCACCAGGTCGGAGATTAGCTCCTCCTGGCGGCGGCCCTTGGTGGCCAGCACCTCGCCCACCGCGCGGCTGTTCTCCAGGTCGCTGGAAATACGTACAACGTGCTCGTACTGTGCTCGGACTTGTCTGTACCTACGTACAGATCTGACAAACGGGTCTCACTTCGAAAGTGCGTTATCCACGATGTTCTTCTTTCCTTCCTCGTATTGCGTCCTCAACTGCTCGCGTCTCATTTCTTCGGCCAACATGCGCTGCATTTCCCCTAAAAAACACAAACCGTTAAAATTAACTGTTACAGTTCATTGCGACATGGTTGGCACTCTTCGCCATTTCCCATGAAAATGTTAGAAATAAAACGTAGTTTATTGCTGAGTGTGTGCGAGACATTTTGTTGTGTGCACTCACTGCGAATCTCCTGCTCCCTCAGCTTTTCCTCCTCTCCCGCCTTGATGGAGAATATGTCCTCCATCTCGCGCCGCTCCCGCTCCAGCTCCTCCACCACCTTCTGCGGGTCAGAGTTCCTCGAGTTGTTCTTCATCAGCTCTTCGATGAGCGCGTCAGTGCGGTTCTCCGCTACTCAAGCAAGTGGGAAAAAAACGGACATCCATGTACGGTATGTAATTTCCTGGAAGAGCCATTTTGTTTCTACAGATCTCGCTCGTAAAATGTGGAAACGGTCGAAGAGAGAGAGAAAGGTAAAGCTTCTTTGTCAGTCCTTGGAAACTCTTGTTGCAAAAGTTCCGACTTTGACATGCTGACAGCAAATTTGCTTCCCGAACTTGGAAGGGGGGAAAACAAGCAACAAAAGCAGCAAACATTTCGCCCCCTTTTCTTACCACTGTAAAGCGAGTTCATCAGCCCCTCCCTCTCCTTGTCCTTCAGTTGCTGCAGCTTGCGCACCTCATCCTCCCTCTTGGCCTCCTGCAATTAAGCGAACGGACACTCGGTAAACTTGGGAAACCGAATATTTCTTTCTTTATTTTGAGGGTGGGCTACTAACAAAACTGCACTGCCACTACAACTTTGCTTTCACGCCAGGCACTTCCACTCCTTGGTAGTTAGGCCAGTTCCCCCATTATGGTGTGATACTTTCATGTGGTCTAATTTGGACTGCTCCAAAGGTGTCAAAAGGTTAATAACTACAGCTTGGTCTGGATGAATTTGGATGACTCTGGAGCATGAAGACAGTAGAAACTGCTCTCCTCCCAGCCTAAGGACAATTGACACACAGGAGTGCATAATATTGTTTAATATATGCTTCTATCTTGCTTAGCACCAGGCCCCTCTGTGTTGGCAGAGATTGCCACATTCACCATCCTGACTTGGATTTTGTACAGAATGCAATAATACTGATGTCAAGTCACGGTCCACCAAGACAGTAACAGTTTTATGTACTGTCTGGTCACCAAGAACCTGGTAAGCTCTTCACACATCCAGGCAGTTGCCACACTTTATAAAGTCTGGTCTTGTTTATGCTATGGGGTGCTCATGCATCCAATCCAATATTTTCCAGACTGAGACAATGGCTGAATCCACAGACTTTGGATTTTTTTTTCCCTGGTGTCATCAGAGTAGTTTCTTTTTGTTGCTAATTTCACAACGTCATGCGATTTCAGACTCCCCTAGCACCGCATCAGCCATTGAGATAGGACACTGGTGGTGTTTACCTTTTAGGCAATGAGGGAGTACCCGCCCTGGTACGGAACTCCACCACCGTCAACCCAACAAAGACCCTGAACTCCTTGGACTCCAGGGTCTCCAACCAGTCCTTGCTCACCCCGATGCGGAGGAACCTTCCAGCCCCACCTCTCCTCGCCTCGCATGAGCGGATGACGTAGTGCTTCTCCTCCTCCGTCGGCTCTGGGAGTTGATTGAGTGTGGTGACAGCCTGCAACACCTTCCCCGTGTGCAGCCCATCGAGCTGCTGGGGAAGGACCGCAGTGAGCGGGGTGTATTTCCCCGTCTCTCCCTTTGCCCATCCTCTGAAGGAGTATTCGGCCACCTTGATGCCCGCGATGAGCTCCTTCATCATCACCTGTGAGTCTTTGTCGATGATAGCAAAGAATCCCACTCCTCTCTTAAATGCGTTCCACTCCGAGAGCGGCGCCTTCCCCTTCTCCAGGACCATGTCGACCAGAGACTTGTTGACCTCCTTGAGGAAAAGGTCCCATGTCTTCCGGCTCATCACCTTCCTGTCCTCATCGCCAGTGTAGACGTACAACAGGAAGGGGTAGTCCTTCCTGACGGTCCTCCCCTCGGCCCCCGATCCGGCCACCTCGGCGCAGGCGCAGGATTTGCCCCCCTCCTCGTCCAGAGCTTGTGAAAGCTCCTCGAGGGAAGGCAGCTCCTCCTCGTCCATGACGTCCTCCCGTCCAAGTAAGAGTACCCACAAAGAAATAAGATAACAATAAAAAGGGCTAGTGGCAACCCTGGTGCTGTTTCATTTTCTTGTAACATAACAGACAAAAATGAGGGAAATTCAAAATCTTTTTCTTTTCAAGTCAGCTGTTTCTAGCCTGGTGCTCTGGTGCCCTTGCTACCCGAGTTGAGCAACTTGCCGGTCGTAGGCACAGAAACTTTTGTTGGACACTGACTGTCCTTCGCTCGGATCGAACCTCTGCAAGCTGCAAGCTGCAACTGCAACTGCAACTGCAACTGCGACTGCAACTGCATCTACGCTTGCCTTTCCGGCCTCTGCTGTGATAGAGAAGCAATGGGGGTGAAAACTCTCTGGAGTCTGGTGGACTCTTGTGGCGAACGGGTTGGCACAGATGAGCTGCGAGGGATGACGTTGGCAGTGGACCTGGCTGGATGGGTGGTGCAGAACCAGCAGTGCACTGCCATGAAGGGACAGGTATGGATGGTGGAAGGAGGACGCACATGAGTGCAAGAAGAAATAATACGAAGTAGATTGCAGAGGTGTCCGTAACTTACGCGCAGTTAAAAGTATATAGTACAATTGGTTGGGCATCTTTACACTCATCCCCTTTTTTTTCCACCTGTGTCCAACTGCAATTTCTGTGCCCTCTTTTCAGGTTTCTCGTCCTCACCTGCGCAACTTGTTCTTTCGCACCTCTGCCTTGCTGCTGCTTGGCTCCCGCCCCGTCTTCGTCATGGACGGGTCGGCGCCCGAGCTCAAGAGGGAGACCATGGCCGCGAGGAGACTGCAGCAGTCGCAAGCACAGACCCAGACCCAGACCCAGACCCAGACCCAGACCCAGACCCAGACCCAGACCCAGATCCAGACCCAGACCCAGGAGGAGCCATCCAAAGTCAAGTCGCTGTCGAGAGGTCGCCTGAAGGCGCTCATGAACGAGTGCAAGTTCCTCCTGAAATCCCTTGGGATAGAATGCTTGCAGGTGTGTTTCGTTGTCCCCCGCCCCCGCCCACCCCACCAGAGAGGTCGATCCCGACCGACGGCCACGCAGTCCGTTCCACTTCTCCCTCCTCCTCCTTCCCGTCCAGGCCCGGGGTGAGGCCGAGGCTGCCTGCGCCTTCCTGAGTCGACGCGGGCTGGCGGACGCGGTGGTGACGGAGGACTCGGACGCACTCTGCCACGGCGCGGAGGTCGTGCTCAAGGGATTCTCCGTGCACGCGGGAGGGGTCTCCGCAGAGCGATTCACCGCAGGCAGACTTAGAGAGAGTAAGAGAGCGCTCTTTCTTTCTCTGCGCACCCTTGTTCATGTGAAATTTCTGCTCCTTAATAGGAGAAAAAAAATTGAGTTAAAGTATGTACTTCCTGGCTTAAAATTGTACCAAAGGGGCGGATGTCGGGAGAGTCCTTTCTTCTGTCTGTGATTGCTCTCCTACTAATCCTCTCCAATCCTGCAGGTGTGGGTCTAACTCGAGAAGGTGCCGTCGTCGCCGCCGTCCTGCTTGGGTGCGACTTTGTTCCCGGCGGGGTGCCGGGGGTGGGCCGGGAGGTGGTCCTGCAGCTCCTGTCCGGGTGGACGTGGCGCTGGGACGCGCTCGCCATAATGCGACGGTGGATCAGAGACGAGTTCGCGGCGGAGGAGTCCCAGGAGGAGTGCGAGCAGTGCCTGTCGGACTTGACGACCCCGCCACACTGCCAGAGCTGCCAGGACTTCGTCCGCGAGGTTGCCGCCTCCCGTGATTCCGCTTGCCACGGCTGCCGCTGCAGGGCGCTGGACGAGAACAAGAGGCTGGGCAAAGCGGAAGCCACTGTAAAGAAAAAGTGAGTAGACGCAGTTTTATGATTTTCTTTTAGGCTGTTATTGGCCATATTAAATGCTACTCCACGATAGGTGCCTGTCTCTTGGCATGGACTGGTGGAACACCACGTATCCAAAGGTGGTAGCCGAATTCCTCGAAGAGGAAGACTGCCTCTTGCCGGACTCCCAGCAACTCAAACATTGCCAGGGGATAGGAAGGCCGGACGTGCCAGCCTGCCTCTCCATCCTCGTCAGGAAGCTGGCTTGGACGGAGGAGTACGCCGTGCAGAAGATGATCCCGCTGGTGGCCCTCTGGCAGGCCAGGTCTGACGCAGACAGGGAGGAGGAGGAGGAGGCGCAGGGCGACACGTTGCTGTGTCCACTCAGGATAGTGAAGAGGCGTACGTGCGGAGGGGTGGCCTCCCTGCAGGTCGAGTGGGAAACGGCCAGGGTGGAGGTGGCCGACGAGATGGCGGCCGGGGAGGCCCTGGAGTTGCCCGGTGCCTTCGAGGCTGTGGTTCCAGCGGACGTTGTGGAGAGGGCATATCCGGAAATGTTCGCCCAGTTCATGGAGAGCTTGAAGAAGCCCAAAAAGAAGTCAGTTGCAGCACGCAAGAAGAAGCCCAAGGAGACGGACGAGCGTCCTGCTGCCACCCAGGGACAAATCACAGATTTCTTTACTCAGCGGAGAAAGTCCCTCTCTGGCCGGGATCGGTCTCCCGAGGGCAGCAGACTCAAGAAAGAGGAGGTGGAGGTGGGTGACGAAGAGCCCGAAGATGATGATGACAACGGGGACAATTCCAAAGAGTTGTCCCTGCTGGTCGACCAGATCCTGGGGGGAAGGAAGAGGGAGAACTGCCAGACGTCAGCCAGGAGAGACCTACCGCACTCCTCCTCCTCCTCCTCCTGGCCCTTCATCACCTCAACTCCGGAAAGTGCCCGCTCAGGGACAAGGGTGCGCCAAGGCCCGGAGGAGCAACCAAGAGAGGCTGGGAAAATTAAGAGCGTATTCCAACACAAAGCCACAGAGAGCGCTGGTGACCTGGAGGATTCGTTTGACCGCATGTGCTTGTGACAAAACTGTGTTAGTGCTCAGGGACAGGGACTGCTGTGGGAAAGAGATGCATGAATGCGCTTCCACATGGCCTCGTGGAATAACTTGAGCAAGCCAATGATGATAAAGCCAATTGAGTGGGTACTAGCGGGCAAGTATCTCTACATAGCGCAGGCGCCAAGATTGACGAAACGTTGCACTACGGCACGTCTAGGAAAAAAAAACCCCGAATATTTCAGTTGACCTCCCTTGATGTCCTTTATAAAGTAACCATAAGTACTGTACTTTCAATCAAAGGGTTTTTTTTACTAAAAAGTGAGAGAGACCTTGCATACATTGTGGCAGCTCTTCCAATGAACAGATTGTCTGTTATGCGGCGTCATCGAAAGTCGGCGGGACTGGCCGCGGCCCTGGCGGAGGCGGCCGCCCTGGGCGGGCCGATTGTGGAAGCGTTGCCATCAAACTTGGCAAGATTCCTTCACACTTTTTTTTTAAATTGAAGGATACCTACTACCCACACGAGGAGTACAACTTTTAAACATGTTTGGCATGAAACTTCATAGGACATGGTTATTTGGGTTTTTTAAAAAAAGTACTGGGACCTGGCAACCCGCAGCTTGCTTTACATTTGTTAATTAATTGCTCTGTAAATTGCAGAGCATACGCCAGCATTTTTCAGAAGCACATTCAATGTATTAAATGATGATACCTGAGCAACGTACATAAATTGCTCATTCAATCTTACTCTTATGCGACAAGTACGTATTTTGCGACTTTTTTGGGGGGGTGGAGGGGGAGTTTGCTTGTATTTTCCACGAGGTCCCCCTGTGGCAACACCTTTTTCTGCCAGCTGTCGTCGACGTCGTCTTCCTTTCCTTTTCTGCTTGGTCGGTCGTTCTCTTCTGCAGCTGCTTTTTTTCTTTTCTTTTTTGCTTCTGCACCTTTGTGGACGGATCTCTTCTCGTTCACCTTTGTCTGTAAGATTAATCAGTGGTCAAGCGAGGTGTTGACGTCCTCGTCGTCGTCCTCGTCCTGCAAAGAGTCCGAGAAGAGCCCGGCGACACCATGCCGATCAGGCTGACTGTGAAGACGCTCGACTCGCAAAACCACGAGTTCTCTGATGTGGCCGAGGACTTGACCGTGGGGGCCTTCAAGACCCAGATCGCTGGCGTGGTGGGCATTGCCAAGGAGAGCCAGAGGCTCATCTACTGCGGTCGGGTGTTGCAGGACGACAAGAAGCTGAGGGACTATGGCGTGGATGGGAAAGTGGTCCACCTCGTGCAGAGGACGCCGCCGGCGGGGGCAGGTATTGAAGGGGAATATGTAGACATTGGAGTTCACCATACGCATCTTTTTTAGTAATGTATGTAGAATAGCGGGATGAATTAAGGTTTGCTTCAGTAAAGTTGAGGCAGAAATTATGAGTAGATCAACAACCATTTAGGCTAAACAGAATTGAGGTCAGATTCCTCAATACTTCATGATCTTTGCCTACCTCAACAATTGGTTGGGACATAACTTTAAACAGTGCATCATAGGGGATGCAACCTTTCCCTGCAGAGGGCCAATTTTTCACGGTCTATATACAGGTCCGGATCATCTTGCAACGGCGGAGGCCCGGGCCCGGAGCCCGGCGGGTGGACCACGCACCATCAGGCACCACTTTCACATTCCACACCTCCCTCGCCCGGGTCACCCAGGGCACCCAGTGCACATGGCAGCAGCTCGTGCTATCGGACAGCCCAGCTCCAGGGCCAGGCTGGACGTGGCCAGGGACATGATCAGGAGGGCTAGGGTCATCCTGGACAGACTGGATGATTCAGACACAGCATCCCCCACCCAAGAGGAGAGCCCAGGAGGAGAGCAGAGGGAGGAGTCTGGCCGGAGGACCTCAACAGCTTCATCATCGACCCCTGCTGCCGCTACTGCTACTCATGGTCCAGTACAGCCTGGAGTGGCAGTGCCTTTCGGGACCATCCAGATCTCTGCAACGGCCACCTCTGGAGATGGTGCTGGTCAGAACCCGGGCGAGTTGCCACCGGGCCTTGCGCAGGCTATCTCTGGAATTGTGCAGGGAGCCATTTCTGGCTCTCTGGGAGCTCCTGGACATGGCCAGCCTGGTCAGCCAATCATTGCCTCCGTCAGGGTTGATTCCTTTAGCGTGGATCCGAGCAGCGGCCAGGTCGTCCACAACAGCCCCTCCCACTCAACTCCCTCCACACCTAGAGTTTCTTCCACTGGTGGCAGCCCCTCGGAGAGACCAGCAAGTGCACAGGAGATGAGGGGAGGCAGTCATAGCTCACCCCAAGAACCGAATCATACTTCACCACAGGGACAGGGACAGCAACAGCAACAGGGTCTGATGGATTATCCACAAACCACAGAAATGGCAGATATCATGGCAGAGTATGGGGAGGCAAATGAACGTCTGAGGCCACACTGGGATGCAATCAGCGAGGTGTTGAGGTCAAACAGCGTCCTCGAGGGAGGTGAGATGGCAGTCAGGAGGCAGCAGGTTATCTTTAACCAAGTGACGCATGTCATGCACCTTCTCAGCCATGCGCAGCATGCCATCTCTGACATGATGGTCAACTTTAGTCTTCCACCTCCGAGAGTGATCCGCTCAAGGCCCATCATTCTGCAGTCAGCGGGACCGCCAGTGGGAGCTGTCATGGTCCCAGTACCTTCTGGTGGGATAAGATCTATGGGAGCAGTTCAGGTACCCAGAACAGCCGCACACTTGGCAGCTAGAGGTTCTTCGACATCCTCCTCTGCGACGAGTCAGTCTCCTACCCAGTCAGAGCCAATGATGACTAGTGGCACCAGAGCTTCAAATGCGAGTCCATCAACTTCTGGAGAAACTTCACGTCAGAATCAGCAGCCAGCTTCAGGAGCTGATGGTGTCCAGGTCTCCATGGCTCCGCTTGTTGTAGGAATTGAGGTTGAATCCATTGTTGAGGGAGGAGATTCCCCAGCAGCTGCACTGGGTGAAAATCTGGGTCATCAGCAGATTCACAACCAACATCATGTGCGACAGCATCAACAACAACACGATCAGGCCTTCTTGGAGAACATGATTCAGGCTGCCATTGGTGGGCTTAATGGGAATCGCGCTGGTCAGGCAACAGATGTGCCATCGTCATCCGCTTCCTCTGGTTCTCCAGGAGCAAGTAGCAGTGAATCAGAGGCCAGAAGCCAGACACAGGCACGAGGAAACATGCAGACCCAACCGACAACCTCCACACAAACCAGGTCTACTACCCAGGTTCACTATGGCCCTCCTCCCCCCTTGGCCTCTGCCATTTTGCCTCCTGGAATTCCGGTGGCTCCTCCCAACAGCTTTGACCCATTTCTTCCTTGCAACTCCCATCATCTGCCTGTCCAGAGGGCACGTTCTCGCCCTCCTCCAGGTCTTCAGAGGCCACGATCGGCTTCTGTTCCTCCCAGGAGAGACAATGGTGAGAATCCAGCCACCTCACAGACTGCTGGAACGGCCAGTGCCAGACCAGGAGGATCGCCTCAGATACCGAGGAGAAACATTGCCGGACAACAGTTTCATCCCCCCATGCATCCTCCACCTCTACGTCCTCCTCCCCCTGCGTTCAACCCTCTCCTCGCCAACATTCTACAGCAGAACTGGGACAACCGACAGAACGTGAGTGGCAGTCAACAGCAAGTTAATCTTTCTCTCGACCCTTCCATTCTTGGATTGCTTCAAGAACTTCAGCAAGCAGTCACCAATCGTCCATCCCAGACACCTGGACCAGCTGCTGATGAGGCGAACATGATTGGCATGATCCAGGGCCTGTTGGGTCAGATAATGGGAGCTATGACGGGCACCAACCCAAATCCAATCACAGTTGGAGAATTTCTTACCAGCCTCCCAGATTACACCTACGTGGAAGGAGAGGGGTTGCTTACAGACCTGCTGATGGCCCTGGCAAGGCACATAACTTTTCAAGACATCATTCATCTCATGATGGGAGGTGAGGGCAGGGTGCAACAGCTTCGTGCTCCTCTGAGAAACTTTGTCATGCAGCACATTGTTGGAAGAACAGACCAAGTAGCAGGGAGCAATGAGGAACTGAGCAGGGAAGAAGTAGAAGTGGCTGTCACTCGGTTTGCTGATGCAGTCTTCCCTGAAATGGAAGAGATGGCAAGGGCGGCCAATGTCTCGGACAACATCGACTTCGCTGAGACGTTGTATGAGTTTCTCGTGAAAAAGCTGATTGAGGTCACTTTGTGCATCTTGAACGAGACAGATGTCAGATTTGCCTCCTCCTTCCTGACCCTGGTGCGCCAGACTGGTGCGCAGTTCACGGCCCTCTGCCAACACTGCTTCACAGATGGCATGGCCAGCTTGGAGCGACTTCTGGAGAACCGCCTCTCCTTCATCAGTGAGGATGTGGGGCCCACTATTCGCCAGTGGACATTGTCCACTGCGGTCGGGCACCTTAGAAACTATGTCGCCACTGTGGATGTCCCGGAAGCGGTGGTGGCCCGCTTTGTCATCACTGCAGAGGAAGGCACTTGCAGGAGGGAGAGGAGGACGGCCAGAACAAGTGCAGGTGCAGAACAGAAGGAAGAGGACGAGCACTTTGCTACTCCACGCTCCTCTCCTGAAATAATGGAGACTGACGAAGGAGCACAGCGTGAACCCACACCATCGTCTTCATCAACACCAAGGAAAGAGGAAGAGCCGGAGGAAAGCATTCCGTTCGCCATCCCGCCGCCAGTGGGTGCTGAGGGCGCTGTGTTCCCGCAGGCCCTGCTCCAGGTGCCAGGGGAGGGACCCGACATGGTGGTCGGGTCAGAGGCCTGGCATCGTGCGGTGCCCCCGGAGTGGGTGCCCATCATTGCGAGGGACTCCCACACCCAGGAGCGGGAGAGATCAAGGGCGGGCCCTGGCAGAGCGGACGACACCGGGGGCTCCTACAGCGACGCCTACTTGTCCACTCAGCCCGCCAAGCGCAGGAAGCTGGCCTCAGAGGGGAAGGCGGCTGGGACCGCCCGCGATGTTGTCAGGGAGTCCCTGCGCGAGGCGATCGTGGCATCTGGAGTACAGCCTGCCTCCTCTGCAGCTGGGGCGGCCCAGGAGATTGCCGCGGAGGCAACAGCTGTGCCAGCAGTGGAGGAGTCCACTGTAGGAGAAATCCGTGAGCGGATAAGGCGAAGGCTTGATGGGGATCCTGACTTCGAAGCGGGCAAGTTCCCTGAAGCTGTTGTTTTCATGAAGGATGATTGATGACGCTACCCAAGTGAAGGGGGGGGGAAACATGCGTCTGGGAATTGCATCATTTCGCGATTTTTGTCCTACATTGTACGGAGAAATGGGGCTTTTTTCTTGTTTTTTCTTCTTATTTTGCATGTAATACTTCGCGCAATAAAACATCACAAGTCTATGTTAAAATTGTACACTGGTCTACTACATGCGCATGATTACTAGAAAGCTTACATAGGCATAACCTTTGTTGTACCTAGGCGCAACGACATTGGTTTCATCCGATGCCTGCCTCCTCTCTTTCAAGACCAATCACTTTCCTTCAGAGGGGAAGAAAAGGTAGAGGTTTGGAGTTTCGACCAGATCTTGAACAGATGCCAAGAATCAGAGAGGAGGAAAAGCACTAGAAAGTCGCCTTCAACAGTCTCTCAGGAGACGGCAGGGAACTTTATTATTACATATTATCATCTTGATGAGGACGACGGTGTCGGAGGTGTTCCTGACGCTGGGCCTGCCCAGGTCGGCCTTGATCCTGGACGTTGCCTGCGGAGTGGGCAACGTAGCCGCGGACCTTCGGGATGCCGGATACCACCGGCTGGACGGGATGGACCCGGTCAGGGGCTACCTGGAGACGGCGGCGGCGAGCGGGCTGTATCGCCAGACCTTTCCCGAGTCCATCGACCCGGACCGACCGACCTCGCTGCAGACGGGCGAGTATGATGCCGTCGTCTGCAGCGCCGGCTTCTTCCAGGGACTTATCTCGCCCAGGGCGCTCAAGGAGCTCCTCAGGGTGGCCAAGAAAGGTGGGAAAAAAATACACATACTGTATGTTGATTTCTCGAAAAAAAATAGTTACACATGGGTAGATTCCTCCCCCAAAAAAAAGAATTTTAAACACACATCAGTTTCCCAAATTAGAAAATTGCATGCTTTACATAAAACGGTGGTCTTATCGTGTGGAACATCGCCGACGGCTACGAGAGCTACGGGTCGGACTTCGCCGCCTTCAGAGAGATCGTCGGTGAGCTGGTGGACCGTGGAGAGTGGAAATTCCACAGGTACAATTTCACTTTCGGCAACCCAACGAAACATTTTGGAGTCTGCAGTATGACTAGTCTACTACCCCGATCTAGAGCAACATATCTATGGTCCTAGAGGGGTTGTAGACTACTTGGAGACTCCCAAATGTTTCGTTGGGAATGCGGCTTGTCCCCCCTCTCATCTTACAAATTCACTTTGGTGCCCCCCCAGACCGGTGTCTGAACTGGACGACCTGGTGCGAATTCCATAAAGCGTGTATAATTGACAAAGCTTTGTCACTGGAGTTTTTATGGGAAAGTCAAGTACATTGACGATTGACTCCAAAAAAATATCATCACCTTTGTTGAATGTGCTTAGTAATTTTCTGAAGATGGCTCTTTATATAAAAAAAGTTGGTGCATAAGGTTAACCGCAGAACTTTTGTCTTCCCTTTAACTACACCTAACTTCTCAGACCTGTTCTCAGATTAGTGGGACTTAACATAATACAGTATATGGGAACATTGCAGTTTGCTGTAAAGGATCTTCACACATGCAAACTATTTATTTAGCCAGAATTAAAGTACAAAAGCAGCTTTGTTGTTTTTAAGGCAGTTTTTAACGCGTTTACACTACGGCAAAGTATGCGAGTATGTAACTATGACATATTTCGCACAAATTGTATGCTTCCCAAAGGATGCATTTCTGGATTCAACTGGGAACGCACCATAAGAATTCCAGTGATGAAGCTTTCTTTCTGGCATCAAGCATTGTCAGAGAGCTTTATGGAATCCGCTCCAGGTCTTCACCGACTCCGGCGCCGCCTCCCTCGCCGGCTACCAGTCTTCGGGCATACAGACCAAGGGATACGTCTACGTGATGCAAAAACTATGACGTCCACACTGTTTAATTCTCAGTTCTAAGCGGTACAGAAATAAATCTCTTTGACTCATACCATGCTTCGACTCAAGAAAAGAGGATAAGTTGAAAAAATCATTTAATATTGTACGTACCTTAGATACACAGTAGAAGCCCTTGGAATACACTTTTCCAAGCTTTCTCCAGATCCTCTTCAGCCACGGTGTCAGTACTAATAATTTCAGCTGAGGAAACGAGGGGACTCCATTGATGTGCAGATGGTCCACAAAAGGACAGTCGACAGTAGAAAAACACTAATCCAGGAGAATCTGTGAAGCCTTCAGAAATCTAGCCATCTCTAATATGAGTGTGAAGAAAAAAAGCAGTGGGCACAGTGCAAGTAACATTAATTACTAACAAACGAATTTAATGAATGCGAAGCCTACAAAGATTAATGTCGTGGGTATTTTTTATGCAGTAGCGAATCTTTTTTCTTCCTTAGCGCGAGATTCGTGTGCTTTAGATCTTGCTTCTGTGCTTCAAGCTCTTTAATTTCTGTGTCCTTTTCTTCTTTTGACTTCTCCACACTGTGTCTCATTTCGTCACCTTCAGTGGAATGTCTTCCCTGTCGTCGGGAGTCTGTCCCCCCCTCTATCCTTCTTTGCTGCCCATCACTTTGGGCTGATCTTAGCAAACACTCCTTTGCCTCTAACAAGGTGTTTAATTTTTCCAACTTCTTATTAGATTTTTCCAAGCTTTTCAGCTTTTTCCTTTCTTCATTGACGTTAGCATCATGTACCGGTACTTGTTGGTCCCTTGCATAGAGTGCAATTTTAGGTACAACTTTGTCGCGAGTCAATGCGTTCACCTTTCTGCGCTTGTATTGGTGCACGGCCAGCTGGTGCTTTTCCGTGGTCTTGCGAACGTGTTCTTCGTGGACTTCATTTGCCGACTGCATTTTCTCCTAAAGGTTACCCAAGTCTCGAGTAAGCTGGGAGACTTGAGATTCAAGTTCACTCTTCCTTTGGGCTAGATCGTCTCGAATTCCTTTATCTTGCTCATCCGCTCCTTTTATCATGTGAGCCACCTTCTCTTCAAATTCAACTGTTAAGGCATCTCTTTCGTCGATAGCCTCCCGAATCCTCTCATTTAATTCTGTTGCTTGTTCATAGAAAGCGTCTCTCTCTCTTTCAAAAATGTCCCAGACTTTTGCCTTGTCATCTTTCACTTTTCTTGTTTCGTTTTGTGCCAACTGACCGATCTTTGCCTTTTGAGACTGAGCTAGTTTGCCAATTTTTTGTATTTGATTTTCTAAGATCCTGTTGCTTTCAGCAATGTCGCTCACCTTCTCTTCTAGGACTTCACTCTCCCTTCTTGGTGCCCGCACATGCTCTCCGTCTATCAGTGGTGCCTCTTCGCCGTCAGAACCGACATCCCCTGCCAGCCCTTTGAGCTTCTTGATCTCCGCCAACTTTTCCGCCACCTCCTTCTTGTAGTAGCTCATGTTCGACATGTGCCTCCTGTGTTCCAGGGTTGCTCGCACGAGGTGGTCATTCTTCAGCGCCTCCGAGAGGTCCCGAGAGGTCTGGCACCTTCGCAGGGCGTCCCTGATCTGTCCCTGCAGCTCCGCAATCCTCTGCAGGTCCTTCTCATCTCTGTCACCCAGGTAGGACATGCCATCTTCGAGTCTCTGGTGGGACTCCTGAATTAAGCCTGTCAGTTTCTCCTTGCTTGCACCATGACGGGAGGCAGAATCGGAAATTCTGCCCTTCAACATCTCGAGCTTGTTCTGGAGATGTTTCTCCTTTTCTTCCAATCTCAATTTTGTCAGCCTTTTCGCCTTTGCCCCAGGGTCCTCCTTGTCCTGATCTTGGGCTTTGTATGCTTCTTGATTTTCCTGCACATCTTTCAAGTCCTTTTGCAGACGTCTCTTTTTTGCCTCGAAGGCCCTCCCTTCGCTGCTCTTCGCCTTCTCCAGCTTGTTCAACCTGTGGTCCACCAGGGCCAGCTTTCGCCCGAGGCCTTCCTTCTCCTGGTAGTGGCCCTTCTTCTGCAACTGCAGTCGTGCCTGCATCTTGCCGAGAGCCCTCACTGCCTGGCCAGCAGAGGCCTCGACGTCCGTGCTCTCACTGTCATATGACGCCGCCAGCTGCTCTCGCAGGCCCAGGACCTCCTCTTCCAGCCGCGCCTGGTGCGAGTCCAGGCGCAGGCGACTGCCGCCACCGCCACTAGAGCCCTGTTGCTGCTGCTTGGCCAGGTCCGCGATCTCCTTCTGCTGTTGGACCATCCTCCATGCGTGGGTGGTGGACATGTCCCTCAGGCGGGCCAGGGCGGCGTCCCTCTCCTCCAGCTCCTGGCGGTGCTCATCATGCAGCACCCGGGTCTTCTCTTTCACCTCGTCGCGCAGCTGCTGCTCCTCGTGCTCCATCGCCTTCTTGCGCTCCTCCATGCTTGCCTTGGCGTCACGCAGGAGTGAGCGGAGGGAGTAGTTCCCTTCCCGCTTGCCCTGCTGAGATGGAGAGGAGGAGGAGGCAGCAGCAGCCTCGTCGTTGGGGTCTCTGTGGCTGGCAGTGGAGAGGGCCTTGCCTCTAGCCTCGGTGACTGCTTCTGCCCTCTGGACCTCCTGCCTCAGGTGGTGGAGGTTATCCGCGTTCGATCTTAGGGCGGCGAGCCTGCCCTCATGCTTGCTCTGAAGGTCCTCAACTCGAGCCTCGTGGTTCCGCAAGATCTCCTCCAACCTCGGCTCGAGGCCCTCGTTCTTGCGCTGGAACTTTTCCTTCTCCCCTGTCAGCTGCGCCTCAAGAGCCTCGCAGTCCCTGACCAAGCAGTCCAGGTCTCCCTCGAGCTGTCTGACTTGCCGCTCGTGCTCCTGGACAATCTTGGCACTCAACTGCCGCCTCTTCTCTTTGATCTCCTCGTTGAGCTTGCAGAGCAGCCTGGTGTGGTTCTCCTCCCAGACGTGGAATGAGGCCAGGGTGTGCCGAGACTCGCTTTGGACCTGCTTTCCATCGGCCACGCATGTTTTAACATTTAGCTGCTTTTCAATACGAGTTTTACTGCGCCTGTCTTCTGCCATTTCAAAAACGAAACCGTGTAATTAAATTTAATCCAAACTGCAACAGGGCATTTCCCAAATGTTGTCAGTGTGAGATTGAATTATTAAAGATCACCTGAGTGAACCCAGCATCATTATACTGTCCCATCCAGAAAGTCCTTTCCTGACAAAAAATTCAACCCAAGACCTCGAACGAACCATACTTTCACCAAAACCAGAAGGATTTAAGACCGTCTGCCCTGCCCCGAAGTCTGAAAGGGCCAAGGACCAGGCATCCAGTAAGTGTTAATCAAATTCTGTTTCAGTCTCTTTCTGCCTAAATAAACAGTTTGAAAGTTGCACTCACAGATAAACGTGCCAAAAAAGGTCACTTGGAAATCCCGATTCATGGTCATTAATCTCTCTTGCAGGGTCCAGTTCTGCAACCTGACCCTGTCTCCGGGCACCCGTGGCGCCGCATCCTTTGGTCAGTGGCTGTCCCCGGACGTGCCGCCCTTGCACAGGGGTAGGAGGATCAGGATCACCCACAGCCTGCTGGTGGGCATGTAGGTGCTGGGGCAGGCGGTCTACGTCCTTAAGCTGCCCTTTAGGGTCCTTAACGCGCAGACGGGACAGTCGAATTCCTCCTCCTCCCTGGGCCTGCTGGTGCCACAGAGACCTCCACCAGGTCGTTCTCGCCCGGGGCGGCACAACAACGTTGCCCCGGAGGCGCCGCAGAGTCCGGATTCTATTATTGTACTATTATGTACAGTAATAATTACTATTATATATACAGTATATATATATTATATATATGTTGACGGTCTTCCAGTAGTTGAAGTAGAGCAACTCTGCCTGCATCCTGTCCAAGAACATCTTCCACTCCAGGTGGTCCAACTTGTGCTGCACCAGGCGGGAGGGCCAGCCCTCGGCCTCCCAGTGCACGTCTCTGCCCTCCCCTTCCAGTGCCAGCGCCTCCACCTTGTCTGCCCACTGCACCAACACAGAGTAGCCGTGCATGCTGCACCATCCCTCCCTGCCCACCACCTGCCGGCTGTCCAGTACCCTGGCAGACGGGTTCACCAGTACCCTGAGCGGGAACTCCCTCATGCCCATGAATCGACATTTTATGCACTTTTTGACAGTGAAAAATGTCATATTTACCCCACATTGTATACCTGGAAAAACTGCCAAGGAGGTTCTTCAAAAAAATATTTTTTTAAAGCCTTATGAATTTGAAAGTCGACTGCAGGTTTATGAAATAAACTGTCCTAGAAAAGTCAGCTGTGACTTGTTCTTTAATGAAACAAGAGTACGTAAGATACTAGGTGCATCATGAGCAGCTTTTTTTACTACTGTACAGTGACCCACTCGGACTTGACCCAACTCAAACGGGAAAGACTTCGACACGCATAGGTTGAGAATCTCGCGAAGAAAAAAAACGCAGAATGATGCAAAATGGCTTAAATACTAGATTTAACCATGAGAATGTAAGTACATAAGTTGATGCAAATTTAATTTTAGGTGTGACCAGGTGTGACCATATAGCAAAATGGCTTAAAGACTTAGATTTAACCATGACAATGTGACTATAAGTTGATGCAAATTTAATTTTAGGTGTTGAAAATTCCATGCTCGCCGCAGGTCAATGAACAAATGTCTGTTCTAGTTAATCCAAAATTTGCAGCACGTCCAGGTGCAGCAGGTGCTTCCGTTTTAAGTCGAGGATGCGGTGGTGTGCGCGGATGACAAAATTTGCATGGGGTCCTCTTTTTCAATGAGGACGGACA
>JAAUYM010092052.1_pt1 | contig 19619 bp, 25 predicted proteins | sample 7278001 | NCBI WGS metagenome assembly JAAUYM01 (sample SAMN14350224, study PRJNA611818) | marine sediment metagenome | isolation source: surface marine sediment (1.8m) | place: French Polynesia: Moorea | collected 2018-08
CGGCAGGATGGCAGCACCGATCAGAACCATTGTGGCTCTGCTTACTTTTTTTCGTAGAACCAAATAGAGAGACGACGAATGACTCCTTTCTGCTCTCTCCTTCCTCACCGACTCTCCAGCTTTCCAGATTCTGATTCATTAAAAAAAGAAATATCTTGTGCGTAGTATGCCCGCTCTCTCTCTCCCTGGTTTTCGAGGTCGCATAGGAGGAAGGGACGTTATCACTGCAGACATCTTCCCCCCCCCCTCTCTCTACTCTTTCCTTTTTTTTCCTCCTTTCATGAGAGCGGGACGGTGGCTACGAGGTCGCCTCCTCAACGCACCACGCCATTTCCCAAGAAATATGTACATACAAGCAAAAAATAAAAAAAAAATCCAGAATGAAAAAAAAAAAAAGAAAGGGGAACTTTCCTCAATTCAACAGGGCGAGGGCCTTAAAAAGGAGACCTTGCGGTTGTTTCGCAAGTGGCAGTTCGAAGGCGCCTCCATGAGAACGAGTGAGATAGACATCGCACAATTACCAGGGCTGAGAAAGAGAGAGAGAGAGACAGAGAGAGAGAGAGAGTGAGAGAGAGAGAGAGAGAGAGAGAGAAAGAGAGAGAGACAGAGAGAGAGAGCGAGAGAGAGAGAGAGAGACAGAGAGAGAGAGAGAGAGAGAGAGAGAGAGAGCCCGTTTAGACTCTCTTTTTTTTTCATGCTGCACAGATATCAGAATGCGGTCTGAACTTGGGAGAAAAAGAGCAACTGCCCGTAAAGAAATGTTTCTAGCACACTGCATAATATTCAGCTGCCTGTTCTTTTTTTTTATTATTTTAAAAAACAAGGTACCTGCATTAAAGTGAAGCATTCCAACCTTTGTATTTTTATTCTTGGATAAAGTATTTTAATAGTTTTAGTTACATTTTCTAACTGCAATGAGTTCTTATAAATTACGTTGTGCCAGTTACTCTGAGAACTGCGTAGGTTGGTAAAGAAAAGACAAAAGTTTGGTGGCTAAACTTAATGCACAGATGTTTTTGTTTAAGGACCGACCTCGGGGTTGCTAGATCTCACGACGGGTGCTTTATCGTACCGTATGCCAGACACTTAAATCATAATAGTACACATGATCCGGGATGAAATGACGCGACGACAACAGCCTCGTCAGGTGTAGAGGTCGAAGTCGATCCTCTTCCCGTCCCTGAACTCCTGGTCCGACCCGGCCTTCCTCACGAAGACGCCCTTGTCGAAGAAGCCGCTCTCCTGCCACTTGAGCATCTCCTCGCTGCTGTGCGGGCCGTGCGTCTCCGCGTCGTCCGCGTCCTCCCACCGGAACTCCCACTTCACCTGTTGTAAGTGCAGTACGTACAGTAGTAGAATTGGGTATGTGGGAATGCGTCGTGCGAGTAAAAAAAGACCCAACCAAATTCATCAATAGTTTAAACTCTTCAATGTGGCGCCCGCACCTCGTCGTCTAGAGAAATGGCTTCCGGCTTGGCGGCTTCTCCCTTCTGCTCCTCCTCCTCCTCCCCCTTCTCCTCTTCTTCCTCCTTGGCTGTCTCCATGAACATGTCGAGCGCGTCGTCGTCGTCGACGCCCTCCGGGATGTCGGTCGCCTTCTTGCCCGCCTTCTCCTCCTCCTGCTTCAGTCGGTAGGATATCGACTCGTACGTCTCCTCATATATCTCCATATGGCCTAGGAAAAAAAAGTTTGATTAACACGCGTTCTAGGATTAATAAACATATTGTTCTACTAGTGCTCTATGTGCGAGCATATCACACGAGTACCTGATCTGCTGAGGATTGAGTCCGCCATCCCCGTCAACTTGGTCATGTTCTCCCTGTTCCTCTTCTCCTCCTCCGTCTCCTTGCCCTCCTTCTGTCTCTTCTTCTCCTTCAGCTTCTGCGCGGTGGTCTTCTTGCCGCCGCCCAACCTCTGGATGGCCTTGGCCACGCTCTCCTTCGGCTTCATGAGCTCCAACACGGCCCTGTAGGTGGCGACCTCGTCGTACGCGGCCTCTGCCTCGTCCTCCTTCTCATCCTCTGCCTCCCTCCTGGCCACTTCCTCCTGGCTCCTCTCCCTCACCTTGCCCCAGTCCACCCCCTCCAGCCAGTTGTCCGTGGCCTCGTCCTCCTTTCCCTTCTTCTTGTTCCACATGAAGGTACCGTCTCTGTCGAAGTGGCCCTCCTCCTCCTCGTCCTTGAGGTTGAAGGGCGTGATCTGGATGTCACCGTCCCTGTCGATGGTCCTGTCCTCCTGGTGCCTGAGCACCCCCTCCACGTCGTCCTCGGCCATCTTCTCCACCCTCTTGGTCCTCTCGTACTCCTCCTCCTCGTCGCTGTCGATGGAGTGCATCCCGGACTCCGCGCTCTGCCCCTGCATCTGCCTGGACCCGCTGGAGGCGCCCGAGGTCGACGGGCCGGCCTCGCCCTCCCCTCCTCCTGCTCCTTCCCTCGTCAGCCTCATCAGCTGCTCCACCTTCCTCTTGTTCTCTGCCTCCTCGTCGGGGTCTCCCTCGGCCTTCCTCTTCAGGGCAACCATGTCGATGACAGAGCTGACTTTCAACCTCAACGTCTGTCTGTCTCTGTCTCTGTTTGTTTATATTTTTTTTCTTTGCCCTTGCAGTGACCAGATGTGTCCACTGGGAGGGAACAAATTCAGGCCTAGTCTTCCTCCTCAAGCTCATAAAAAAAATTCTCAAAAAGGCCCAAGCTACTGGCGAATTTTAAAGACAGACTTAATCGCCTAAAAATACGCCAAAAAAATTTCTTAGCAAATTTCATGCTTGGCAACTTTGGCCAAGTTTTGGCAGCTTTACTGGCGAAATTTGGAAACTGGCGAAATTTAGAAACTGACCTTGTGGCAACACTGCGATCGTGATTGAGCCAAGTGCCAACAGCGAACCACGTCCACATCGCAACTAACACATAACACAGCAGCAACAGATTATCTCTCCCCCTCAGTTCCATTTCCAGTCCGCTGCCCCAGGCCAGCCCCCGACCTCCAGCCTATATCATTAGACACCACGATTGCCACCATGAGGTGCTCCCTGGTGGCCCTGATCCTCTCCCTGTCTCGTCCCTCGTGGCAGAGGGACCACTACCACCACGACTCCTTCCGCTCGGAGGCCCAAGAGGGCGAGGTGCTCTTCGCCACCGGGGGCAGAGTCGGGGGAGGAAACTACACCTACTACACCCTGCAGGACGAGTCTCCCGTCAGGCTGGTCCTCAACACGATGTGAGAGACCGGGGGGGAAGGGGGGAGGGGACGGTTGTCTTTTGATCTTGCAATGCAGCCTTGGACTTGCGACTTTCACATTGTAAAAAAATCAGTTTTTGTAACTTTTTGGGCAAGTATTCTTTCTATTTATTTGGGCCCAAAAGCAAGATCTACGAACCAGGAAACCTCTAATATGCTATGACACGAAATCTGAATTAGTAGAATGATTATTCAGAGGTAAACAGGTAGCATCTTACTTTTTGCAGAGGAATTTCCGACCTTGGTTGTAATACACTAAGAACTCTCAATTTCTGCAATTTGAAAGACATTTTCCTCTTGATTAAGATGTCAAAAATCGACTGTTGACCTCTTCTTTCTCCGCCAACCCCAGAAACGGCGACGCTGACCTGTACGTGTCCGAGTCGATCGGGAAGCCCTCCTTCGAGCTGTCCGAGCACTCTTCCTCCTCAGCCACCTGTGGGAGGGACGAGGTCGACCTGCCCAGGAGCGTCTCCAGGCCCGTCCACGTCGCTGTCTACGGACACCCAAGATTCGAGGTTGGCGGCGAAGGCGATCTGGAAGGAAGCCGCCTCTTTTTTTTTTCTAATTCCTTGTCGTTGCGCAGGTGAGCTCCTACGCACTGGAGGTGGTGGCCATGAGGGACGAGGACGACATCTTCAGGCGGTTCACCCTGGCGGACGACGACGACGACGGCGGCGAGGGGGAGAGGGGGGACCACCACCACCGCCAGCACGAGGGGAGGCAGGGGTCGCGGTCCAGGAAGAGGGACCAGGACGACTTCCGCGACGGGGGCGACGAGCCCATCACGCTGTCCGGCATCCTGTGGGACATCATCAGGAGCATCCTGCACATCCTGGTGGAGATCTTGCTCTGACGCAAGGGACAGAAAGAGAGAAACGCACGAGTCACGTTTAAAAAAATCTGGCACTACCACCGACTGCAGTAGTACAGTACTGCACTTGTAGTGCCAAATACCCGGCTGTGAAGCTGACGGAATAACAGAATATATAGTAACGCCAAGATTTACTCGATATCAATACAGAATTGGTAAAAATAAGAACTGAAGGTATCTTTATTGCGTCCAGGGTGTTTTTTTTTTTTAACTCCCCTGCTACGTATACGTACTGTAACATCGTCATCAGAGCGCACGCTCAATTCTCAGCATTCTTCGTGCTACACTCGTCGCGGGTAACGGACATTTCAGGTACTTCGTCGTCTTGAGAATGGGGGCTATATATACTACAGCATGTCCATTAAAAAAAATCGCAATTTAGTACCTTCCCTTTGTTTAAGTGCATGATGAATTCTGAAAGTGTTTAAAAATACAAAGACATGCACCTTGACAAAAAATTACGCAAGTAAATTTGTGTTTGATTGGGATAGGAAAAGATAAAGTTTTTTTTCATGGACGTGCTGTTGTACTACAAGAGAAGTGGAGTGATGATTCATCCATCCATCACTCCATGATAGACCAGCAGTTCCCGCAGTAGATCGTCCTGAAAGGTCCTTGCGCCTCCGGCCCGTCCCGGTCCGAGTCCCAGGGGAAGCAGCAGTTGATGCAGGAGAGGGCGGCGCAGCGGCCGCACGCGCCGATGCAGGCGGCGCAGACGGCGCCGGCGCAGGAGTCGCACGTCCCGACCAGGGCCGGCCTGCGGCGGAGGCACGACACGCAGGGCGAGGGCCGGCGGGGGGAGGACCTGAGCGGGGCCTTCCTCTCCGCCCTGTCCGCCCCCGCCGCCTCCCCTTCCTGCCCGAGCGCGAAGGTGACCCGCTTCAGCGTCTGCGTCGTCTCCGACGGCGCGGACGCCCGCCTGGCCGGGGTGCCGCCGAACCGTCGCTCCGCGGCGAACAGCCTCCGGACGGTGTCGGCCTCCGCCCGCGACAGGGCGTCCCGGTCGCGCAGGAACATGTTCTCCTTGTCCGACAGGTGCGACTTGCGCAGCGGCTCGGAGTTGTGGCCGAACGGGTAGGCGCGCTTCGCGCCCACCACGTCCATGGCGGCGGCGGCGGCGGCGGTGGCGGCGGCGCAGTTTGAAGGAGACTCGAGGTTGGCGCGCCACATCATGTGTTGTGGTTGTGCGCTAAAGCAGGAGGATGGTTGGTCTACCTCTGCCACCCTAAGCTTCGACAAAGTTGACAAAAAACGTCGGTTGAAAGTTTCTAAACTAGTACTGAGACAAGCTGGTCACACGCAGCAGCTGTTTTTGCCAGAGACGCCAAAGAGAATCGAAATTATTTTTCGTCCTCCTCTCCTTTTGAGCGGTCTAACCACTGGTTTGCCAGATCCGTGCCAGATATTTCTTTTCGTTGTCATTTGAACTTTTTGCTTCCGTTAAAATGTTGCTTCTGCACTTCTAAATTTCTAAAAAAAAAATTATCCAAAGCACTTAGTTTAATATTTTTTTACTTAACGCTTAGCATGCTGAATTATTACCGGTACATTTAAATATTTTGTAGGATAATGTCAACTACACTATTCCAGTAATACATGTTGCGAAATTAGCAAACGCATATTTGGCAACACTTGCGCGGACTAAGAAACGTGCAATATTTATTTTTCTTTTCAGGTGCGTAAACCGGGGATGCCAGTTTGTTCCTTTCTAAACTGGATTTGAAAAATATGGTGCTTTCTTTAACTTTTACAAAACATTTGTTAATAATTTACATAGAATTAAAAAGACAGAAGCAAAGCTTCTGCTTTTTATTGGTATTACTTTATTTATTGTTTGGCTTATTTTAAAACATTGTCCGGCCCTTTTTTTACTTTGCTGACCTGGCAACCCTGATTGAGACGGCAGAGTGAGAGAAGTCGATCACTCCACGCCGTTGTCGTCCACCTCCTGCAAGTCCGACCTCCTCCTTCTTCAAGGACTTGAATAACAAGAAGAAGGAGGAGGAGGCAAAGGAAGTGTCGTTTGAGCAACTGGTGGCGGCCAACCGTTGGATCTGGACAGCTTCCCTCGTCCCTCCCCTCCCTCTCTCCCTTCGTTCACTTGCCAGGATGGTGAAGGAGCAGTTCCGCGACACGGACGTGGTCCGGCGACTCTCGCAGGTCCAGTTCGGCATGCAGAGCCCGCAGGAGATGGAGCAGTGCGCCCACCTGCAGGTCGTCGCAAAGAACCTGTACAACCAGGTGAGTACATGGGGTGGGGTGGGTGGGGGGGTTGAACAACAGTTTTGGCTTGTTGCATCATCATTGTCCTTCTTGTTTCAGGATGCTGAGCGTTCCACGGTGTCCAACGGCGTCCTGGACCACCGCATGGGCACCAGCCAGAAGGACCAGGGCTGCCTGACCTGCGGCAGGGGACTGAGCGACTGTCCAGGGCACTTTGGGTACATCAACCTGGAGTTGCCCGTCTTCCACGTCGGCTACTTCAGGGCCATCATCCAGGTGCTGCAGTGCGTGTGCAAGACCTGCTCCAGGATCCTGATGAAGAAGCAGGTCGCTGCGCAGTTCAGGGAGCGCATAAGGAAGAGGGAGCTACCCTACTTGGTCAAAAAGAGCATGAAGAAAAAGGCATGGAAGAACGGCACATTTTCCTCTTTTGATGTCGACTATGTTAATGCTGTTGTGCTTTTTCTCTGTAGGTGGTGGAGATGTGCAAGAAGCTGACCTCCTGCTCCTACTGCGGGGCTCCCAACGGAACTGTCAAGAAGTGCGGACTGCTCAAAATCTCACACGAGGTGTGACGGGAGGCGGGAAAAGACGAGTAAAAAATTAGGAAAGCAGCATCTAAAGACAATTTTTATTTATCTTTTCACCTCTAGCCTTATCGTTCCCACAAGCGGACCAGCGATCTGGTCCAGAAGAAACTGTCAGAATTTGAAGAGGCGGCCGAAGGGAACAAGGAGATCGAGAGTCTCGTGGGTTCCAGCGGACTAGTCAAGGTGACGGACAGTAACAGTACTAGTATAATCAGTAATCACTAATCAGTTGTCAACTGTAATGATGAAGAGATATCACGTCTTCTCCCCTCCCCCCACGTAATATGCAGATCCTGAACCCGCTGGAGGTGCTGGAGATCTTCAACCGTATTCCGGCCGAGGATATCCCGCTCCTGCTGATGGACCAAGACTCTGCCCGACCGTCCTTCATGGTGCTGACCCGCCTGGCGGTGCCGCCACTGTGCATCAGACCCTCCGTCGTGTCGGACCTCAAGTCCGGCACCAACGAGGACGACGTGACGATGAAGTTGACCGAGATCGTCTTCTTGAACGACGTCATCATCAAGCACCGCCAGAACGGGGCCACGGCCAAGATGATCCAGGACGACTGGGACTTCCTGCAGCTGCAGTGCGCCCTCCACTTCAACAGCCAGCTCAGCGGGATCCCGGCCGACAAGGCGCCCAAGAAGTACACCAGGGGATTTGTGCAGGTGCCAAAGTGGAGGAAGACAATGCAGTGGTTAGAGAACAAGACTGACGTACTGTGGCATTTTTTTTGGTCTCACTTTACAGAGGCTGAAGGGAAAGCAGGGCAGATTCCGCGGTAACCTGTCTGGGAAGCGTGTGGACTTCTCAGCTAGGACTGTCATCTCCCCAGATCCAAACCTCAGAATTGAACAGGTGCGGCAAGCAGCAGCGCACAGTTTTTTTACAAGTCTTATTTAATGTAAATTATGGATTGCAGGTGGGTGTGCCGATTCACGTCGCCAAGATCCTGACCTATCCGGAGAAAGTCATCCCGGCAAACTTGGAGCTCATGAGAAGGTGAGAGGCGTACCTATTATACTACTGTCGTGAGCTTTTTTGCTCTTAAATTTACCTTCTCATTCTCTATTTCTCAGGCTAGTGATGAACGGCAGCGACCATCATCCAGGTGCCAACTTTGTGGAGTGCACCATCAAGCCGGGCGTGAAGACCAAAAAGTTTCTCAAATACGGAAACAGAAAGTGAGAAGAGAATCTCTTTTTTTCAACAATTGTTTCTTGGCTGGGAGACACTTTTACCATTCAACTCCATGTCATTAGGAAAGTGTCCCAGGAGCTCCGCTGTGGTGACGTCGTGGAGCGCCACCTGCTGGACGGCGACGTGGTCCTGTTCAACCGCCAGCCGTCCCTCCACCGCATCTCCATCATGTGCCACCGGGCCAAGGTGCTGGAGGGGCGCACCTTCCGTTTCAACGAGTGCGTCTGCACGCCGTACAACGCGGACTTCGACGGAGACGAGATGAACCTGCATCTCCCGCAGACAGAGGAAGCCAAGGCCGAGGCCCTCGTCCTCATGGGCAACAAGGCCAACCTGGTCACGCCTAGGAACGGGGAGCTGCTTATTGCAGCCACACAGGTTGAGTGAAGAATTAAAAAAATATACTATACTGTACCTATATCTGGAACAATTAATAATGAGCCCACTTACCCTTTAACTCCTTCAAGGATTTCTTGACTGGCGCCTACCTACTGACGCAGAAAGATGCCTTCTTTGATCGCCGAACGGTGTGTCAGATCGCCTCCCAAATTCTGTCTGGAGAGGAGAAAAGCATCCGAATAGGTCTCAGTTTTTATTTGTTTTCTTGGTGGATAGAGGAAACAACCCGAGCACATCAATTTTTCCAGATTTGCCAAAACCCACCATCTTGAAACCTTATCCTCTGTGGACAGGAAAGCAGATATTCAGTCTCCTCATCAAGCCAAACAAGTCGTCGAAGGTGAGCGTGTTGATATCAATCTTAAAGTAAATTTGTAAAGAGAAAGACGACTAAACTAAACTTCAAAATCTAAAATTAAGCTAAGCTTAAAAAATCTCTTGTCACAAAGGTTCTGGCCAACCTCGTGACGAAGGGCAAGAGCTACACCTCCAATGAGGAGTTCTGTGTGAACGATTCTTATGTGGTCATCAGGAACTCCGTGTTACTCGCTGGTAAAAAAAAATCAGAATACGGTTACTTTTATTACTTTTACTGCGGACACTTTTATTAGATTTAGAACTTTTTTTAAGGCGCTCTGGACAAAGCCACCCTTGGTTCTGGGTCCAAGAACAACGTCTTCTATGTTCTACTCAGAGATTTTGGACAGGTGGGCACAACAAATTTACTACACCTCTTCTACTAGTAGTATGAGACAAATGCATGCATGCACTGAAATTCTTGACTTCTTGCAGGACACAGCCTGCGTGGCCATGTGGAGACTGTCCAGGGTCGCTTCTTGGTATCTCATGAACAGGTAAGAGTGAGCATTGATGAGTTCCACCCTTCGTTACGTAGTAGTACGCAGTATAACATACAACTATTTACGTCAATTTTGCCCTTCTCCCTTGCAGGGGCTTCTCCATTGGCATTGGCGACGTAACGCCAAGCCAGAGCCTCATCAGGAAGAAGCTCGATCTGGTCCAGGTGAGGACGACGAGACGAATGGAAGGAGAATGCTTATTAGTACACTGTTGCAAAAATTTGCTGTTAGGTGGGGTACGATCAGTGCAGCAAGTACATCGAGCAGCTGAAGGAGGGGACGTTGGCCTGTCAGGCTGGCCATTCTGCAGAGGAGACTCTGGAGGCCCTGATCTTGAAGGAGCTTTCCGCCATCCGCGACAAGGCCGGCAAGGCGTCACTCACGGCACTCCACAAGTCAAACGCACCTCTGACCATGGCGCTGGCAGGATCCAAGGGCTCCTTCATCAACATTTCCCAGATGATCGCTTGCGTGGGACAGCAGGCCATCAGTGGGAAGAGGGTGCCAGATGGATTTGAGGATAGAGCGTTGCCGCACTTCAAGAGGCAATCCAAGGTCAGATTTTGGTGGGAAAAAAAATGGAACTTTTCGAAATACCCACCCACTCCCTTGCGTAACACGTAAATTGTGCAGATCCCTGCTGCCAAGGGATTCGTGGAGAACAGTTTCTACTCTGGCCTGACCCCCACCGAGTTCTTCTTCCACACGATGGGTGGGCGCGAGGGGCTGGTGGACACCGCGGTGAAGACGGCGGAGACGGGGTACATGCAGCGGCGCCTCGTCAAGTCGCTCGAGGACCTGGTGCTGCACTACGACGGCACCGTCAGGAACAGCAGCAACGAGGTGGTGCAGTTCCGATACGGAGGGGACGGACTCGATCCCATGATGATGGAGGGGAAGGACAAGCCCGTGGACTTTGCGCGCGTCCTCAACCACGTCCGCGCCACCTCCCCTTCCCCGAAAGAAGAGCCCATCTCGGAAGAGACCATCTTGCAGTAAGTTGCTGGTACAGTACCTCCTGGTTTGTTAGACCAGTTGCTGTGACAGCTCAAGTCTGGCTTTTTTCCAGATCAATCGACGAGTTGCTCAAGGATCTTAAGGGAGTGAACAAGGAGTTCAAGACAGAGCTTACCGACTTCCTCAAAGGATTTGCCAAGAAAGTGGCAAGGTAATGTGAAAGTGTGCATAATTTGAAGTTGTTTTTTTTCTCTCTGCATTTAGTACCATCTTGTGCTGTTTCTTAGTGCAATCTAACCAACCAACTTCTGTCTTCTTGTGCGCGTTCAGGACTCAGTCTACATTTGCTGGCGTGAAGAACCCTCCCGCGGTGTGGAAGCAGGTGGAGCGGCTGACCCTGACGCAGCTGGTGGAGTTTGTGGACAAGTGCAAAGACAAGTACATGAAATCGGTAATGGAACCGGGGACAGCGGTGGGAGCACTGTGTGCCCAGTCCATTGGGGAGCCAGGCACCCAGATGACCCTCAAGACCTTCCACTTTGCCGGGGTGGCCTCCATGAACATCACCTTGGGCGTGCCCAGGATCAAAGAGATCATAAACGCCTCCAAGCGCATCTCGACGCCGATCGTGACGGTGGCGCTGGAGAACGACACCGATCCGGAGTTTGCCAGGGTGGTCAAGGGGAGGATTGAGAAGACCACGCTGGGGGAGGTCAGCGAGTCCATCGAGGAAGTCTTTCTTCCGGACGACTGCTTCCTGCTAGTCAAGCTGGACACGGAGAGAATCAGGCTGCTGAAGCTGGAGGTGACCGTGGAGTCGATCCGGCACTCGCTGTGCACGTCCAAGCTGGTCCGCATCAAGCCGAAGGACTGCGCCATTATCTCGTCCTCCATGATCACGGTGTCCCCGGGAGTCTCTGGGAAGACCACCATGTACTACCAGCTGCAGTTCCTCAAAGAAAAGCTGGGCTCCGTTGTCATCATGGGGCTCCCCACCGTCAATAGGGCTGTTATGCACATGGACGACTCCTCTTCTTCCGGTGGCGCTGGACCCAAGTACAAGCTCTTCGTGGAAGGTGACAACCTGCGCGAAGTGCTGGCCACGCCGGGCGTCAAAGGAAGCAGGACGACATCAAACAACACTTTGGAGGTAATGAAGGCATTTGTGCAACGTGCGCCGTTCGTACACTAACGTCTGAGGATCTCTAAAAATGTAGGTTGCTTCCACTCTTGGCATTGAGGCTGCTCGCAAGACCATTATGAGAGAGATCCAGTACACCATGGAGAGTCACGGGATGGCCATTGACAGGAGGTGAGCTGAGTTACTTTTTTGTGTGTGTGTCGGCAGCCAGTATTAAAAAAAAAAGCAAACTCCGTTTGGCAGGCACATCACTTTGCTAGCCGACCTGATGTGCTGCCGGGGCGAGGTGTTGGGCATCACCCGCCACGGGCTGGCGCGGATGAAGGAGTCCGTCCTCATGCTGGCCTCCTTCGAGAAGACGGCCGACCACCTGTTCGACGCCGCCTACCACGGGCAGAAGGACGAGATCAGGGGGGTGAGCGAGTGCATCATCATGGGCATCCCGATGTCCGTGGGGACCGGACTGATGAAGCTGCTGTACCGCCCGGCGCCCTACGCTCCCCCTGCCAGGAGGAACCTCGTCTTCGACAGCTTCAGGGACCGGCGGCTGCCAGAGGTGCTCCTGGCAGAGGCGGGAGCGGGAGAGGGTTCTCTCCAATGAATGCGTGCATTGGGCGTGCTTTCAGAGCTGTGATGTTAATCGCCTTACCACGTGCCACTGTTGGCTGCTTGTTGAGTCGTTGACTGATCGATAATAAGTTTCGTGAAACGAATATAAAAGTGTCAAAGGAACGAATTGGTGAAATTGCCATCAAATCACTGAAGCTTTTGTGGTGGAAACGGAATTGAGTTCTTAATCCTCCGACTCCAGACGTTAAAAGAAGCAGGGCGACGTCAAAACATTTTTTTATTGTGGCACACAAATGTACGTAATAGTAATGTAGATAAGAGTTCAGTACTTGTTGGAGGAAAATGCATATGAGTATTATCACACTGTTGGAAACAACAAAAAAATTTTTCCTTGTATTCCTTCACCTTTATGACTTTTCAGAACAATTTTGAATATTGGTGAAAAAAAAAGAACAATCGGTCGTATTTTAGATATTACATAGCAGCAGACTAGCAATCTTGGTTAAGGCACCTCTGCAGTTCTGATAGTCAAGACCAATTTTCTGCTTTGGTTTTGCTTTGGTACAGTAGAACTCCGATTTAGCAAGTCATTGGCTAAAAGTCTTCTTCGTTCATGGCCTCCTGACGGCCCTGACGACCCTGACATTCCTTAAGAACCCCGCGACGGCCGTGTGGCCCAGGGCCAGCGCTACCAGGAAGAAGAGCAGCGCCGCATGGGCCCCGCAGGCCATGGCCATCCCGGGGTCGCCCTCGAACTTGGGGTTGTAGCCGGAGCAGTCGGACGGAAGCAGCAGGAGGTCGCTGGAAGGGAAAGCAATATCTGAACCAGATTTGGGAAATGGGACAATGAATAAAAACGCAGAATAAATAAAGGCAGGTTCGAGGAGGGTATTCCTCTAAAAAAAAAATCATCTTTTTCCTCGAGGTATAGCTCATTTCACTCCAAATCAAAAAGTGACGTACATAGAGTCAAAAAAAAAAATACAACTTTCTCACTTGAGGTATAGCTCGGACCTCCTGCACGCGGAAGAGAGGAGAATTGCGGCCAGGTGGAAGAGTGTGGCTGCCAGGCATGTGAGGCAGAGGAGAAACGGTCCGCGGCTGGAGGCAGAGACGCACGTGTCCAGCCACACGCAGTGGTGATCCTTGCCAAACACGTAACTGCCACAGACTGGGAAGGAGGCGGGAAAGATTTCGGGGGTGTGATAGACAGGAATACTAATTAGTTTGGTAGAGAGCATAATAGTTTTTGGTTTTTTACCCTTTTTATCCCACTTATGGGCCATTTTCAAAACAATCTTTGGGCAATAAATGCTTTTTGGGGGGGGAGGAAAGGAAGCCCACAACCCTAGATTCAATTTCGGCACTACATTGTACGTAGAGCACATCCGCCAAAAAAACTCCAAAAAAAACTACGCCCCCGACCAAACATTAATTTTTTTGACTCATGTGTCAATGTGGTACATTTTGTATTTTGTAAAGTCAATCATCTTCCCCAGATCCTTAAATAGTAAACACATTAAGGTAAAATACTAAGGTATCCATACTAAGACTAAAATAACATACTAAAACTGTCCTAATTTTGCTTTGAAAAAAAAAAGTTTTGTACTGACCCTTGCAGTACTTGGCCTTCTTCGCTTCCCGTTCCGCCGGCGACCACACCAGGTCCCTCCGTGCCCTCCCCTTGGCCCAGGCGAGACTGGCGGCGGCAGCGGCGGCCGCGGACACCAGGCAGAGGTTCTCCCAGAAGGAGACGGTCTTGGGGAGGGCGAAGGCCACGCCCACCACCCCAACCTCGTACTCGAGGAAGAGGGCGGCGGAGGTGGACACGGACCAACAGTAGAAGAACTTGGTCTGGGGACGAAGTCTTTACGGGAGGAGAGAGGGAAAAAAATTATCTTTTGTCTACCAAAAAAAATTGGATATCTTCTTTTCGAACATTTTTCCTACATAAAACTACTATGTTTAGGTCACCTTAATATTTTTCTTTGGAAGAGAAAGAGGAGGATTCCAACAGTGACGTGAGTGACGGCGAAGGCGACGTCGCCTGGAGGAGAAAAAGGAAAACTTTAGTCGACTGTTAACTGCAGATGGCAACTAGAACAGAGGTTCTCAACCTTCTTGAACCACAACCCATTTTTTTAAAAACAAACTGCGACCTGCAGGTTGAAAAACCACTGGGCTAGCACGTGCTACTACGGTATAAGGTCCTTGCCGAAGCTGGATAGCCAGAGCATGGCGGCGACGGCCGCCGGCGCCGCCGCCACTTCTGGTGCCACCTTCCTGGCCCCCCCGGGCCAGGGGAGCCTGCACCTGTCCTCCAGGGTCCTCCAGACCCGCTCAGCTGCCCCGTAGGTCACCGGCCGACCCGACAGGATCCTGTCCGCCACCTCATCCACGGCCTGATCGAAAGCAGGGTTGCCAGGTGATCTATGCCATGGCCATGCAAATTGTGTAGCGCAATATGACATTTGTTAACACAACTACATTCGTAGCCCCACTTTAAAAAAAATTGTGGCTAGATTTAAACTGTTTCGGTTCTGTTTAGAGCCTTATGACAACTTTTCTCGTATCTGGCAACCCTGCCTCGCAGTCGCAGAGTAAAGCGCAGAGGTGGCTGCGCTCGCCCTTCTCGTTGATAAACTGGCAGCAGCAGAGGCCGGACTCGTCCTCATCGCCGTCGTCTTGGCCTCCGGTCTTCACCCACTTCTCCAGCCAGGGGGCGTAGGAGGAGGAGGAGGAGGAGGAGAAAGGGGAGAAGTCGTCCTTGGAGGTCGTCATGACTTGGTGGTGAGGTTTTTGACGACAACAGTGTGACCAAAACCTTTTCTGAACAAGATTGCAGATGTCAGGATGTAACTAGTAGGTATAAATCACAACTTGTCAAGATTTTTGGCAAAAGTGCTTGTTCATAGAAGTTCATGCTAGTCCTTTGGCCTTAAAATTGCAAGTAACAAATGGCAGATCTTGAAAGAAAGAGAGAAATCGCACGATCTGTGCAAAGTTTGATCACTCTGTGGACAACAGTTTCTTGCTCGCACCGATAATTGCAACTTGCCCTCGGCAGTTTTCGCCTGAACACCTGGTGCTGTCTGCTGGCCGCTTTCTCTTCCTGCCTACCTTTCTCGACTCATGCACAAGTAAGGCTTGTCCGCTTCCTCCTCCCTCCCCCTCGTCTCAAACTTGATAGGGAAGAAAAAGCAATCAGTGCCGGTGGCAGCGTCAAAACAATGCGGCAGCCACTCCACTCACACAACCTCGATTTAAGTTGTACTGTAACTATAGCAGCAGGGTGATTTGGGGACAGTGTTAGCACAGGGTCAGCTCACAAATTTCGCAAGAAAGTAACAAAAGTCGCAAAGAGATAATTTTCTCTCTAGGATTTCTCTTCCCCCTCTCCCCCCAAAAAATTGCCCAAAATTTATATTTTTATATTGTTAATGCTAACCATTTTAAAACGTGAAAAAAAGTCACAAGTTGCAAATAGGGTCAAAAATTTTGCAAGAAGGGTGTAAATTTCACACAATTTAAGAAATTTTGCAAGGTATGGCAACACTGTTTGGAGTCTCGAAAAATAAACAAACAGACCCACCCACCAAGGAAGGAGGAGTGCTGGGCTGGGCTGGGCTGGGCTGGGGTGGCCCGACTCCGCACCCACAGCTGCGGCGGCGTCTAGCGAAGCAGGGAGAGAGGAAAAGAAGAGAAGTGGAGTCGGCCTGGTGTTCCTGGGGGCTTCTCACTTGAACATCATCTCCTTTCCTCTGCCATGTCCGACCCTGTGTCCAAGCCGGCCTGGACGGAGCACAAGGCCCCGGACGGAAGGACCTACTACTACAATGCCGCGACCAGGGAGTCGGTCTGGGAGAAGCCGGACGACCTCAAGACGGAGGCGGAGCTGATGCTGTCCAAGTGCCCATGGAAAGAGTACACCAGCGAGCAGGGAAAGGTCTACTTCCACAACACGCAGACCAAGGAGAGCGTGTGGACCGTGCCCAAAGAGCTGCAGGAGCTCAGGGACAAGGTTGAGAAGGAGAAGCAGGAGAAGGGGGAAGCACCTAGCACGGAGGAGGAGGCCAAGAAAGAAGCTCAATCGGCCAAGAATGGAGCAGAGGTCAGTATTGTATTCGTGAGCCTGCCAATTTAATTTTCAATGCGTATGCATGATGACAACGTATTAGTGGTAGAGTCGGCATTTCTAATGATCTGGCTGACAGATGACAGTTGACTAATCTTCTCACTGATTATCGTTCGTTGCAGCTTGCAGTTGGGCTTTGATGAGACACAGTTGTCGTAAATTTTTTCTCTTTTTTTTGCAGAGTACTGGAACTGTCTCGGCACCTGCTGCCAGCAAGACTGATGCAGAGAAAGCAGCTGAGAAGTCTGCTCTGGAAGCAGCAATGGCTGCCACTCTGGCAGCATATGCTTCTCCAACTGCCCCGGCTGCTATCGCCACCCCATCTGAGCCTTCGCTGCCGCAAGGGAAGCCACCAAGCAAGGGGACCCCATCCAAGGAGCAGCAGGCCCACAAGGTGGTCTTCAAAGACAAGAGAGAGGCCATGGAGGCACTCAAGGATCTCCTGCGTGAGAAGAATGTGCCGAGCACTGTCAACTGGGACAATGCCCTCAAGATTATATCAAAGGACCCAAAGTGGGAGTACCTGAGCAAGCTGAATGAGAAGAAGCAGGCATTTAATGCATACAAGATCCAGCGCCAGAAGGAAGAGAAGGAGGAGCAGAGGCTAAGGAGTAAGAAGGCCAAGGAGGATTTTGAGGAGTTCCTCATGCACAACAACAGGATCACCTCAAGTACCAAGTATTACAGGTGAGGAAAAGGAGGATAAGTGGAGTTTCTTTATGGGAAAAAAAAAACAGAATTAGCATTCAAGATCATAGAAATGCAACTTGCACTAGTAGTTGCTTTTTTTACCAAATTGACAACCGAGATTTTCTTTCTTCACAAAGGTTGGAAGAAATGTTTGGAGAGCTCCCTCTTTGGAAGAATGTCCCTGAGCCAGAAAGGCGTGAAATCTACTCGGACTGCCAGCACAACCTGGCCAAGAAGGAGAAGGAGTTGGCCAAGTCACTCCGGAAGAAGAACTCCAGGAGACTGGGAGACATCCTGGACCGGATGACTGCAATCAAGTTCAATACCACCTGGGAGCAGGCCCAGCAGATGCTGCTGGATAACCCTGCCTTTGCAGATGATGATGAGCTGCTGGCGATGGACAAGGAGGACGCACTTATTGTGTTTGAGGACCACATCCGGGAGCTGGAGCATGAGGAGGAGCAGGAGAAGGAGAAAGAGAAGAGGCAGCTGAAGCGGCAGCAGAGGAAGAACAGAGATGCCTTCATAGAGAGTCTGGACGAACTTCATGAGGCAGGAAAGCTCACATCGATGTCCCTCTGGGTAGAACTCTACCCTACCATTTCTGGTGATTTGAGGTGGGTGTGCACTTTCATGTTTTGGACAACTATAGCTTGTAAAATGATTATTTTTAAATTATTTCAGGTTTGCTCAGATGCTCGGTCAGCCTGGTTCAACTCCTCTGGACCTGTTTAAGTTCTATGTGGAAGACCTGAAGTCTAGGTACTACCAGGAGAAAAAGATCATCAAGGAGATCTTGAAAGAGAAAGGCTTTGAGATAGGGGTGAGTTTCGTGCTTTATCTGTACCAGTAACAGGCAATTAGAAATACATATATTTTTGTTTCCCAGTCCACTACTACTTTTGAGGACTTTGCCACCATTGTCTGTGAGGACAAGCGGAGTGCCACTCTGGATGCAGGCAATGTCAAGCTCACGTACAATGCACTGCTTGAGAAGGCAGAGACAAGGGAGAAGGAGAGGGTAAAGGAGGAGAACCGAAAGATGAGGAAGCTGGAGAACAACTTCAGGGCAATGTTGGCAGATGACCAGACAATCGGGGAAGGCTCCAAGTGGGAGGACCTCAGGGCCAAGTTTGAGAACCAGCCTGCTTTTGAGGCCATCCAGCAGGAGTACGAACGCGTCAGGGTATTCAACGTATGTGAATTCAGGACATTTTAATCTCACTGTTCCCTCTCATTATGTTATTTAAATTAAGTGTTCCGTTCTTCACGATTTCCTTACCTTAGGAATACGTGAGAGACCTTCAGGAGGCCTGCATGCACACACATGGCAGCCAGAAGAAGAAGCGCAACAAGAAGAAGAAGAGCAGGCAGAGGAGCCCAAGTTCGTCATCTCTGTCCTCCTTAGAAGGAGAGGTGAGCACAAAAGAGATAAGAAAAATTGGGCTGTTGTAATGCCATTTCACTTTTTCTCCCTCCCAGTCTTCCAAGCCAAAGAAGAAGAAGCGCAAGAAGGACTTGTCTGAGTCTGGCGAGGGATCTCCTCCCTCCATTGTTGACAGCGACTCTGAAGCCGGAGGCGGTGGAGGAGGAGGTTCCAGCAGCAGGAGGCACAAGAAGAAGTCCAAGAGAAAGAGCAGACACCGCCCTCCCGTCAGTGAGGAGTCAGACTCTGGTGGCGACGGCGGCGGCGGTAGGAGGAGCAAGAAGAAGAAGAGAAGGTCAAGGACACCACAGCGTCCGCCCCCGATGCCCAAGGAGAAGGAGGAAGGAGAGGAGTCCATGGAGGAGGGGGAGCTGTCCGAGGGGGAGCTGGAGCAAAAACGTAGGGACCTTATCAAGCAGCTCCAGCACAACGACTGAATGCGACTTAGTGGTGTACGTACACCATCCGGCACGATTGTTTCAGTTAACTCTTTTATTTCTTTTTTCAACGCAGTGGTTTTTTTTTTTGTAAGTGAGTAGTGATCTTGTTGCATGTCTCGTCTGCATCGAGATTAAAAAAAAAATCTGGAACGATTCACAGCCTCTCGTGGATATCTGTTTTCCTCCCTCGGTGATCTGTTGCGTAAGAGAGCTCTCCTCACATAAACTTGGTCTCCTGGCTCCTGTTGAACGGATCCCTCCACTTCTTGTTGTTGGCGTTGCCGCCGCCACCGCTGCTACTGCTGGCTGTCGTGGTGGCGGTGTTGGCCGCCCCCCCGCCGGAGCCCTTGTCCGCACCCTTCCCGCCGAGCTGGAACTCCAGGGCCTCTATCGACCTGACCCTCGGCAGCGGAGAGATGCTGTTGTCCGAGGAGGAGCTGGAGTGGCTGGCGCGCCGCCGGCTCTTGCGGCGAGACCGGAAGTGAGGCCTGGAACAAGGTCAGTTTACGTAATTACAACATCGGGATGCTCTACATCAGGCACGCTACTACCTACCTTGGCGGCCTCTGCCGGTAGTCGAAGTCCGAGTCGCTGTCGTACTTGGCGTCCGCCACGTGAAGGCTGATGAGCCTCTTCCCCTCGGCGTCCGTCAACTCCTCGCGGGAGGCGCCGAACACGCGGCGGCGGCGGCTGCTGCTGCCGCGACCGATCAGGGTGGCGTAGAGCGGTTCGGCGCGGTGCGCCGCAGCCGCGGCGGCGGCGGCGGCTGTCGCCGCCGCCGCGGAAGCGGCCGCCTGCTGCCGGCGCTGCTGCGGCTTCGTCGTCGCCGCCACCGTCCTGAACGTGGCGGACCTGTCCAGGTCGTCGAAGGAC
>JAAUYM010025827.1_pt1 | contig 19586 bp, 23 predicted proteins | sample 7278001 | NCBI WGS metagenome assembly JAAUYM01 (sample SAMN14350224, study PRJNA611818) | marine sediment metagenome | isolation source: surface marine sediment (1.8m) | place: French Polynesia: Moorea | collected 2018-08
ATCGACCCCACCCAGTCCAAAAGTTCACGTGCTTTGTACTTGAGGGCACAGGAGATGCTTCAAACTGTGGGGAGAGAAAGGAGGAGTCGGTATTGACATAAGGTGTTGGGCGTGGACATTTGGGTGTCCTTTTGGGTCTGATCATTGTGGTCTAATCTAGTAGAGCATCTATGACTTAAGTGGAACAAGTTGGCTGGAATCATCGTAGCCTATGACTTTGACATGTATTTTCTGAAAGACGTGTAAGATTGTCTGAAGTACAGTGGCACAAGTGCACGATTCAGGGAACTTGAATACGGTACTTGAGGGGCAAAAGGGCAGATGTGCAGCAGCCGTAGCAGCAACTCAAAGGTCCAATTTGAGGGGCCCTTCCTTATCTCCTGAATTTTTTTCTCAGCCGCCCTGATGTGGGTAGTGGTCGTGTAGTAAAAAGCATCGCCAGTCGTGTCTCCCAGAGCTGTGTGTGTGGAAGCAGACCCACCACTTTTTTTTGGATTCGACGCCAAGGCCACTTTTTCATCATAGTCATGAGTGCCCAACTGGACGGCGTCTACCACAAGGTGGACAGGGAGAAGATGCTCAGTTCCCCAGACACCCGGAGGAGCACTCTGCACGTAGTCCTCCTCCAGATCGGTATCCGCATACAGTACCTCCTCGACTCCTGGTTCTTCCTCAAGCCCATCTTCAGCCACAGTAACAATGCCTACCCATCCCCTGTCAGGAACAAGAAGATCCCAGAGATAGACTACCCGACGCTCTTTGCCATGAGAATGATCTGGTATATTGGCAGCATCTTCCGTGCCTACAAGATCTTTCTTTTCCTGGCCATCAAGATTCGCTTCATGCACTTCCTCAACTGGTGCTACCTGCGGCTGAGTGAGAGGATTGCCCGCATCATGGAGGCAAGCGATGTGGATTGGGAGAAGGAAAGGGAGGTTCAGGTGCCAGAATATGATTGGCAGAATGGAAACCCGAGAGAGTTCTATGAGACCTACGTGAAAAAGGGCCACCCAGTTGTCCTCAGGGGGTTCATGAAGGACTCCAGGCTGACCAAGGACTACACCATGGACCAGCTGGTAGAGAAGTTTGGTGAGGAGGATGTGCTGCTGACCACCAGGGAGAAGGACGGACAGCTGGGCAAGCTCAAGGAGGTCATGAAGCCCAAGTTCTACCTGCATAACTCTGAGGTGCTGTTCAGGAAATACCCAGACATCTGGGATGCTCTGGAGCTCCACAAGCTGAACCCATACATGGGCCCACAGAGGTGTGGGTATGCCCAGCTTTTTGTCGGACGGCAGGGTACTGGCACTCCCTTCCACATGGCCAGCAACGTCAACATGTTCTACATGATTGATGGCACCAAGAGGTGGTACTTTATGGACCCCAAGGACCTGTATATGGCTGGTGCCATCTGGATCTGGGGATCTGCAGCCTCCCTCTTCATTCCCCTGTACCCAGATGACTATGATGAGAGGGCTCTGCCAGCCTACAAGTACTGTCCCTACTATACCTGTGATGTGCACCCGGGTGATGTTCTCTACAATCCTGCATGGTGGCCACATGCCATCCGCAACATGACGGACAAGACTTCAGCCATTGCCAGCAGGTGGCTGCACAGTGGCAAGGTTGGCTCTGACCTGCGCTGTCCCGAGGAGGACTACAACATCAACCGCATGGCCTCCTTCATCTTTATGTCTGGTCCCAAGTCGGTCCCCTTCGTCCATGAGATCCTGTATGAGCCAAGCCCAAGCTATGATGAGCACAGCACACTGAGGGAGAAGAACGTCCGCTTCACCCACATGCAGTACAAGATGGCCAAGGGAGAGATCAACATTGACGGGTGGCGACCACTGTTTTAAAACACAGCCTGGCACAGCTCGCTCTCATATGCCATTCTTACAGATACTACTATACGTACATAGTACCTATTGGAAATAAATATCCAAAGTGACGACGTCATGGCTATTTACTTTTGTGTCCCATTTTTCCCCGATCTATTGTTTGCGATCGCGTTGCCTTAACTGCTGCTAAGATGAAAACAATCTCAATTACGAACTTCACGAAGCACAACAATCGTTACAGTGCAATCAATTCAGAACAATTCTCCTGGCATCGTCAAAGAGAGAGAGGATGCTGACCCCAAGGAAGAGGCCAAGAAAGCCTCCAACATTTCCGACCAGGTCGTAGAAGTCATAGACAAGGGCCTCACTCATGGCCATAATACCTCCAGATGCAAGGAAGAAGGTGACAGAAATATCGCCAGCTTGCTTTCCATTGTCCTCCTTGTTTGAGATCAGTTTGGTGTCAAAGGACTAAACAAAAAACAGACACACTAACTAGCATATTTTTTGTTTACTACCTCGCCTATGCAATAGTGTATACTATGTTTATATATTTGTTGCTGATGTTTTGAATGAAAATGCTGCTTTTGCATAAGCTGTCACTGATAATCTAATTTTAAGATCACTGACCGGGTAAGTGCACTTGTAGTAGCACTTCTTTTCGGTCCATTTATATAAGTCACTGGAGCTTGCATCTGTCAGGAAGTGGTAGAGGCGTTTGAACTCCTTGAGCTCCTGGCTGTGCATGCATAGATTGCCTGTTGACCTGTCTCTCCAAGGAAGGGTGCAGTTGTTCTTAGACTGAAAATTTTGCTGCATATGGGGAAAAAAGCCTTGAGTGGTATAGTATTAATGTCTACTTCTGGCGCTGTAGCAATTGTTTAACTCTGACCTCAATGCAGTCCAACAGATCCTCCTCTTCCTCCTCACCATCCTCTCTGCAGGGTAATTCCTCCCTCTGCATGAGCGTGTGCTGTGTCGTGATCAACTTGTACATGAACGACGCACCCCTGCCACCGCCGGTTGGGGTTGGGAGGCGAAAGCCTAAAGGTGATTGCAATGTACGTATTAGCTTATAATTTGCTGTTCAGTTTAAAAGTACTAATTTTGCAAAAACTTGTTGTTCCGTAGAGAGATGTGGTGGTTAGAACTCTCTGCTCAGGTGGATGAATGTAGACGGTGATGAAGTCAGCCTGTGTCCCATCCATGTAAACTATCAACTTTGGATTGGGAAAGAGCATATTACTCCAAATAATTATGTACCCCCACTTTTTCTTCTGCATTACCTCTGAGTCCAACCCTCCAGTGTACTTCATGGGAGCAGTGTAAGTGATGCACTCCGTCAGGTTAGGATTTCCCAGGATGAGCAGGGGCGTTCCCCATGTCCAGGAATCCTTGAACTGGAGCTCATAATCGCTTGCATTCTCGAATGTGGAGTTTACCTCGGTGCTGGCAGTGAGAGAAAGTAAAGACACATGCCATTATTGAATCTGCGCCTTCGGAAGCTCAGAACGTGCGCCTGCTCACATTTTTAACTTATCATGCTCAAACTTCTTGACAAAGGCATTTCTCTTTATGGTTGCCAGCTCGTCCTAAAATAGTCAAAAGTACCGTACTGTGATTAGAATAATTGAGAACACAGTGTGGTACAGATTAGACTTTAAAAAGTAGATGCATGGGTTGTGCAACTGCATCCTCGTTTAAACCTGAAAGGTCCAATTAAGCCTGTCATCGTTGTGCCCTTCCATCTCTCCCTCATGGTAGGTAGCACAGAATGAGATGCTCGGGAACATCTGTTTCTCTGGATAGAGAGTCTGGTTCAAGGGAAGAAAAAGGAACATTTTCCGCAAGCATCCCGTAATTTGTAGATGCAGTGCAAATCAAAGTCGTATTACAGTACTTTGGAGGTAGTGGTAACATCTGCCTTCAGGTACTTCTTCATGGACTGGCACGTCTGCCACAAGAAGAGGGCGACAAGCAGGGCTACCAGCAGTAACCTCAAGTATCGAAGAGCCAAGCTAGAATTAAAGTTTTTGTAGTAAATTTAGCATGTAGCACTAGTAGTACACTGCACAGTTTAACATGAGCTTGACCTTTCAGAGCATACAGTACAGTACATACTATGTATTATCATTGTTAGTACATAACTACCGGTACATGTTTAATTACTTTTTCAAACCATATCCTCTTGGACAACACTTGTGAGCTGAGGTCTTCTCCATTATTTTATTCACCCGTTGGGGCTCAACCAAAGATTGAAGACTGGGCATGAAAAAGGCTTGGCGATCGAGTCTAATTTGTTTAACATGACAGTTTTTTTGACAACACCCATATCCTTTATGTGAGCTTCTGGTTGGTTTGTGCTTAGTTACTTACCATACAGTACCACGTATGTTATTTACCAACATGTTTCATCTGCATGGTAGCAATATTCCCGACCAGACAAGTCTCTCGTCGATACATACGAGGGTATATCCAACTGAACTGAATTGTCAAAACAAAATTGGTATGTGTGGCAATTAAAATGGACATACGGCACGAGCTTACTGTAGCTTGAGTTACTGTAGCTTGACTAGGTCAAAACGGCAAGGAATTTGTCTGGTGTGGTCGTGTGAGCACAAAGGCTTGAACAACAACAAACATCGACTCCATGTAGATAAAAAATTGTTTGCAGGTACAAATGACTAATATTTTGTTTGCAGATAGGTACAACTGGTACCACCAACCACAGATCCTGCCACCTTTTTGTCAAAGCAAATAAGGCTTACGTTTTCTTGTTAATGTTTGTTCATTCTGGTTCACGGTGTACCTAGTACATACCGGTATGTCAAAGATGCATGTTCAGTCATGTGCACTTTCGCTGTAGTAATTTGCTGCCCATATTTCTGTCAGTTGTACGCACTGAAGCTCTTAACAACAACGCATTGTTAGCAGTGTTTGTGCCAAGCGTAGTACAATTTGTAGTACTACAGTCTGGATAAACACAAGGTAATGTGGCTTTTTTCTTTGCTTATTAAAGGGGACGGTGCGGGCTGCTACATACTGGAGATGGGGCACTAATAGGCTGACAAGGATGGTGTCATATTGGAAGAAAATAAAACTTAAAATGTCATTGCCACAGGAAAGCAAGACTCAGTTGTTGCTCCAAATAACACATATTTTTTATACGTCTACTAAGCACGTTTGACATTTACAACAAGCAGAATTTCATTAAGGGACTTATTTGAGAATGACCATTCTTGCATTGTCGAAGAGTGAGAGGATGCTGACCCCAAGGAAGAGGCCAAGAAAGCCTCCCACGTTTCCAACCAGGTCAAAGAAGTCATAGGCAAGCACCTCGCTGGTGGCCATGATGCCGCCAGGAGCCAGGAAGAAGCTGACGGCGATCTTCCCATCATCTTCCTCTCCATGGAACTCCGTCCTTGAGATCAACTTGGTGTCGAAGGACTAAAACAAATGCAGAAATGCTAAAATGTGTTCACTAAAATTAATACACCAATCATGAAAATCGTCTTGTTGATGTTAATGATGCTGCTTCTGACCGGATAGGTGCATTTGTAGTAGCATCCCGACCCGGTTCGCTCGTACACGTCATTGGGGCTCGCGTCCGCCAGGTCGTAGTAGAGGTCCTTGAAGTCCTTGAGCACCTCGCTCTTCGTGCACTGACCGGTCGTCCCGGGGCCTCGCCAGGGAAGGGTGCAGTTGAACTCGGACTCAAAACTTCGCTGCATCACCATCAGCATGGTTTAGTTTTAAAAATAATCTACACTAGTAGTTACATAGCCCATAGACCCATATTTATATGTACGAGGTCTGACCTACTACATAGTCCTAACCTCAATGCAGTCCAGCAGGTCCTCCTCCTCCTCCTCCTCCTCCTCGCCTTCTTCTCTGCACGGCAGCTGCTCCCTGTCCATGACGGTGTGCTGAGTCGTCGTCACTTTGTACACCAGGGAGACGCCGCCACCCGCAGCAGTGGAGGGTCGTGGAACTCGAAATGCTGGGAGACAGTTGCAAAAAAAAACAAACCCTATTTTTCCCCCGCATGTACACTACCATTTAGTTTCTCCTGACCAACCTGCAGTTCCGTACAGCGAGGTGGTGACAAGAAGCTTCTGCTCAGAGGAGTGGACGAAAGCAGTGATGTAATCAGCCCTTGTCCCATCCAGATACACAGTCAGCTGGAAAGAAGTATGTGGACAAAAACATCGCTACACTCACCAAGGTTTTGCTGTTGTCCATCACCTGTGAGTCCAGCCCTCCGGTGTACTGCATGGGTGCCCGGTACGTGATGCATTCCGTCAGGTTGGGCTTGTCCATCTCCAGGAAGGGCGTCCCCCACCTCCAGGAGTCCTTGAACAGCAGCTCAAAGTCGCTCGCATTCTCATACGTGGAGTTCAGTGCGGTGCTGAGAATTAAAAGAAGTAGGGGGGAAAATGTGAGATCATGGACATCGAAAAAAAAAGGAGCCTTAATTGGTTACGCACATTTCAAGCACGTCATGTTCAAACTCAATGATGAACTCGTTCCTCTGCATGGTTGCAAGCTCATCCTACGTAAGATAAGATTGATCAGTACTGGTACAAGGTACTAGTAGTATGTAGTGTGCATGCTTTTCAAACCTGGAACGTCCAGTTAAGGTAGTGATCATTTGCACCATCGCCTTCTTCCTCGTGGGTGGTGCCGCAGAATGAGATGCTGGGGAAGGTCTGCTTTTCAGGGTACAGTGTCTGATGAAAAATAAGAAAAAAAGCATTAAGTAGCCAAATGGCGCGATCAACTGAGAGGCCCAGAAGAGAGTCTGTGGCTACCTTGAAGGTGGTGGTGACGTCTCTCTTGAGAAACTTCTTTAAGGAGAAGTACGTCTGCCACAGGAAGAGGGTGACCAGCACCACAACCAAGAACAGCCTGACGTAGTAAATCAGGGAGCTGGAGGAACGGGGGAGGAGGAAGTGCTCATCAACAGGAGCCAACTCCACTTTAAGTGAAGTCTTACCTTGTCACTCGACTTCCACCTTTGGCCATGGGTTTATGGTGAGAACTCTTCTGCGTCCACATGTCTTGCTAGCAATCGGGAGAGAGGACTCTTTTGTTGGCGCCACTGCCAGAGTCTGGCGCCGACCTTAGTACTTGTGCGTAGTAATAATCCCAAATGCTTTTGAAAAATGAGTCTCTCCTCATTGTTGACAACCCCCCTCCACCCTCCTTTCCTCATAATGAGATTGCCAATATTGTAATATTGTGTCACTTTGGCAATGCTCCCCCTGGCAGGTCTAAGAATGGACGCCAAGTCTGTAGCTACTGCATAATTGTGGTTGTACTACGTAGAATGGTGGTAGCACCCAAAAGCATTCACCAAAACGTATCTGCTTCAATACCAATATCTCATTATTTTACGATGCCTCACCTTTTTCTTCTTCTTTCAAGTGTTTTTGTACTTGCCAATGCTTTTACTGAGCTGGAAGGAGGAAACGTTAATGCGGCACTCTGGCAGATTGAAACCGTTTCTGGCAATCACATTAAATCTTATGAAAACACACACAAAAAAAAACAATATTTTAACAGAGTGCCTTTGCAAACAACCATTTTTGAGAATTTGTGGCAGAGAAATTGCCACTTATTGCAGGTTGCAATATGTCTGTCGGTGTCCATTAGCGAGATTGACATGGCATCTGTTGCAATTGGGCCTGAGCTCGACAGCAATGCTTTTTTTCAAGATTTTTGTGTGAACATTTCTCTCTACTCTACATAGTTGCATGAGTCCCCCACCCACCAGAGAATGTGAAAACTATACTTCTCTTATCGCCCCCCCTCTACCCTTGCATGAACGTCCTTTAAAAGTTTATTTTAGTCTGAGTTGGTTCACTCAATTACTTCAATAACATACGACCAGCTGGGTTCCCAACAGGGTTGCCAGATGTTATGTACATAGAAAGCTGATATAGCTTTTATGGGAGGTTGTCCCTTCGCCTGGGGGAGAGTTACGTCATACATACTATATCCTCCCTACTTCTCTTTTCTACCACTCTTCTCTCCTGGTACTCCTCTCTATTCCTCTCTATTCCTCTTTGCTACTCCTCCTCTCTCCTCCTCTTTACTACTACTATACTCTCTTGCTGAAAATCTTGTTTCAGGATGGGCAAGGACCAGAAAAACACCCCTCCAAAGAAGGGACTCGTGAGCGTAGCAAGCACACTCCGTAAAGCCTACACAGGAGCTAGCCAGAACTGGCTACAGTAAATAATAAACAAGGAATTGGACCTGAACGTTTGTCAGCCCATTTAAACATAAAACTAAATTAATTAGCCATTTTCTAACCAACATGGCTATATGAAACAGTTCGCCCCAGCAACCCTGGTATTCGTGCGTGGTGCCCTAAATTTTCACCTATCGCCTTGAAGCATCCTTCAAAAAAACCTCCTCTACTTATACCTGTAATTGGTACTGACGTTTCTACGTACTATATAACTAAGCTGATCCTGTTTAGGAGAGTTCACATTACTTCCTCCTCCTCCTCTGCTCCCATCGTTCACCCACCACCGGCAGAAATGTTTGGCCTCCTCGCGGCGTCCTTCCACCTGCTCCTGCTGCTGGGGACGTTGGACGACGCCGTCGTGGCCGCGCCGCAGCCGTTGGTCGGGAGACACATTTTCAATTTTTAATTATGGCATAAGTTTTTTTCAGCTCAGGGAACTTTTCTTCATGATGAACATCTCAGCACAACTCCATATTGACTGCGCCAACTTAAGAATGCTGTTGGGTTATGTCAAGCTTTCAATCAATCTAATTCTTACCTTTTCAGGATCCTGGCAACGCCGCTGGCACCCTGTACGCTGCTGGGCCAAATGCAGGTATAAGAACTTATCTCAATTTTACCTCCACTTGGTCGTCGGGGAAAACTAAAACAAAATTCCTAAAACGACGAATTGCTAGCCCTGTACACGGCCAAGTTGGCGAACCCAGAGGGCGACTACAGGATGGCCGACTCCGTGGTGAAGGGCGTGGGCGCCGGCGCCGGCGTGGGCGCGCTCATCGGCGGCTTCATCGGCGCCATCTTCGGTCCCCCCGGCGTCATGGCCGGCGCCGCCATCGGCGGCGCCCTCGGCGCCGGCGGCGGCGCCACCGTCGGCAGTCTCACCTGCGGGGCCGACTGCGACCTGCCAGAGTCCAGGAGGAGGAGCTGAGCGCGGATCAGTCCTTGGACTGATAAATGTGAACCGGCAATGAACAGATCGTTAGCAGTACAGTCGACACCGCTTGTAAGAACACCTTTGAGAACCAGAGAACCTTCGTAAAAACCTGAGTTTTCCCATTAGCAGGGTTACATCGTTTTGTAAGCAGACTGATCTGGAGTCTACTGTACTACTTTTATATATCTTTAATTTTAAGGTCCTGCAACTGGCTGGAGTCGTAGCCGTCCTGCTTTGTACCGTACTTTAATAACTTGCATATACTGTACGAATGAACCGAGACGAACAATATACTACATATGTACATACGTAGTCTTTGTACTACCTCTGATGTGCAAGTATTACATTCTTGTTACAATCATCTCTCTTCCTCAAGCATTCTACATACTACAGTGTGTAGGATAGGTACGCGGTATAACTATTAAATTGACCTGGGCAACCAGGAGATATGACACTCCCCCACCCTCTGTAACATAACTTATGACTACACGCACACGGATGTTAATTAAAATATTTATTATTTATTATTTATATTATTATTTATATTATTATTTATATTATTAGTGTTATGCTCCTCTTCATACTTGCTTGATAACTTTCAATCGTGTAGGACAAGCAACAAGAACATGAAGAAACGCAACTTTTCGACCGCAAGCACTTCAGCGATTCTTTTTCTCCATCGGCAATTGGACGTGTTGGATTTGGCATAAATTTTTTTATCTTTCTTTTCTTGTTGGGTGCACGTGGTATACTGACAATTAAAGATGGTATCAAGGAGGTCGATATAAGAGGAATCCACTGCATTTTTTTAAAAAATTCATTTAGATACCGACTGGCATTTTGCAACACCTGAAAATCTATTATAATCGTGTGGAATTATCCCGCCATGACAAGGGAACTTTTAGGCAACGGGAATATTGAGACTCTTTTGTGCGCATGTGGGAGCTGTCGAGATATTTAGCCTTGAGATTTTGTGGAGCTCTTGTTTGAATTTAAAAAATAACCACACCAATATTAGAAGTCAGCATATCGTGTCGAGGAAATTAGGGGAGAATTAATGTTTGCCATTAATCAGATAAACTACGAGTACAAGCAAGTACGTGTACTACGTTACTCTCATATCTACATACGGTTTAATGTCTCAGCAAATGGTGGAAGAAGCTGTTGATCTTAACGTAATCAACGCAAAAAAAAAATCACACATGAGAAAAATAAATTGTTTTTCCTACACATGTAGAGACAAAAATAGTTTTTATTATTGTTGTTGTGGCAGCAACAGAAGCAAAAAAAAAAAAACCTCAAATGCAATTTTTCGGATCCAACATGCTGTAGTATACTGTACCGTATGTAAGGTACAAAAGAAGCCTTTACCTTCCCCCTCCCCCTGCTAACACCTGCAACTCGGAATGGTTGAAGGGGGGACCCTGCAGCACATGGCGGGGGTCTCCTTTATCGAATCCTGTCACTCTCCACTACTACAGTCGACCTTTGATTTGGGCCAAGTCCCCGTGCAGTCATAAAAAAAGCAAGCTTGGCTAGATCGAATTTGTCGCCTAAACTGGGAGTAGGTTACTTTTGACATCGCCATAAAAAGTTGCTAAAATTAAATTGCATGAATCAAACGTCGACTGTACGTACTGAAGTACGGGGGACGCAAACGGGGAACGCACTCAAAAGAGGGGGGGCTGACTCAACTGCTGCCTGTGTCTTTGAAGACCATGATGGCAAAAATTGGCAAACGTGGCATTTTTTCCTGCAGAGTTGCCCCTCTGAGTATAGTTTAATGGCCAATTTTTGTTTGGTAAAATTTGTCTCCTAGTACAGCTGTTAAGTAGCAAGGACGGACAATTTTGTCGCCACACGCAATTTCCCGATTTTTTTTTTCGATAGTACGATATCTAGCGGTGGAAAGAAGGTGTCTTTCTTTCTTTCTTTTTTTTTTCCTCCACCCGTCATGTCAAGAAGAGCAAAATTAGCCTCTTATAAGATCTGATTGTTGTCCGTTCTCTCCCCCCTCCCCCCCCGTAGCTGCAAGGCCAACAGGCCTTTGTCGCCATGGCCGCATGCCTGCCACCTCTGTCCCTTGCACCAGTAATTGGCGCTGCGGCGGCGGCGGCGTCACCTGTCAATATGCCGCGTATAAGAAATTATTCTTGAGAAAGTACTACAGGGGGGGCGGGGGGAGGGCCTTTTGAAGGAGGAAGAAAGGGACTTCCATATTTCAGTCATGCCTGGCGCAATTATGCAGCAGCAGAGAGCTGCCGCCTGAATGAACAGGGGTGTGGAGGGAGGGTCCGTCGTCGTCGTTGTTGTCGGTGGTGGTGGTGGCGGGCAAGACCTGGCAACGAGAACCGTGTGAGCATCAGCAACATGAAATCGTCCTTGGTGCTGGCGCGTCTCCTCCTCTTGGCCCTGGAGACGACGATGACGACGGCGTCGGCATCGGCGTCGGCGCTGCTGACGGTGGAGGCGGCGGCCAGGATGGCCAGGACGATAAACGCGGCCAGGAGGGCCGACTTCGACTACGTCTACTTCCTCATGTCGCGCGACGACGACGTCTCCCTCGACGGCTACGGGGGACTGCTGGAGGACGAGCTGGTCCCCACCGCGCATGCGCGGGTGGTGACCGCGATCCACCGGGAGGAGGAGGAAGAGGAGGAGGACTCCTCTCCTCCTCCTCGGCACCGGCACCGGGTGCTGACCATCTGGAACTTTGTGGACGACGGGGAGGCGACGAACGCGACGTCGCTGCTGCTGTCGCTGCCCAAGTCGCACCCGACGCAGGAGCTGTGGGTGGCGGACCCCGCCGGGGACGCGGAGAGGCTGATCCGCTCCACCCCGGAGTGCGCGCCCTTCTCCTCGCAGGTCTACCTGGTCAGGCCGCTGGGCGACGAGGTCCTGACCATCTCGGAGGTCTACTCCATCCCGGCCAACCCTCAGGCCGGCAGGTCCGCCGTGGTCCTCACCGCGCAGCTGGCCAGCTACAACCTGTCTTCAGACGAGGTGACCAACGAGGGGTGGTGGCGCTGGATCGAGGAAGACCACCACGATGATGACGACGACGAGGAGGAGAAGGAGGAGGAGGAGCAGGAGGCAGAGGCAGAGGACACTTTCCTGCCGCGCAGGTCCAACCTCCGCAACGTCACCCTGAGGATGGTGGTGGAGGACTCGCAGCCCTTCTGCTTCGTCGACCCGACGGTCAAGCCCGGAGAGGCCACGGTACTGATAACAATAATCATATTATAGTAAAACTTGTACCGGAGGCGATTTTGAATCTGAAATTTGAATCTAGTTAGTGCCACGTTCTTCCTCTAATTTCTCCTGCCGCAAACTCTGCCCAGCAGGCGATTGCCAGCGCGTCCACGTCGATCTCGAACTTGTTGACCAGGAGGTAGGCGCACTTCTTGCCGACCCACGGCTTCCCGAATCGCATGGCGGCCAGCTCGGCCACGGAGCCGGCGCCGAAGACGCAGATGTCCCTGATCCAGCTGCCGTTGCACGAGTTGCCGCCGTTTCGCCACTTGGACAACCTGCGGTCAGGATTTCGGTTGCTGTCACTGATTTAGAAAAAAAAGTTTGCTATCTGTAGGCTTCGTATAGGCTTAGCTACCTCGTGGTGAGACAGAAAGCTGTCTCGGTGGCCTGGCTGCCCATCTCCTGGTGGAAGGAGTGGTCCTGCTGGTCAACCCTCATCCTCATCATGGTGGCATAGAAGGCCTCGTCAGGGATGTAAATGTCTGACATCCAGGAAAGCGTCATCCGGGAGACTGGATAGTTGAGGAGAAACTGGGCCATGGTTCTGTTCAGGACGATCTCCTTGTCCCCCTTAAAGATGGTCAGGTTGAACGGGGGTGGAGGGAGGCGCTCGTCTGTTGGGTGTGGCCTGGTAAGGTGCTGGTGCTCCTTGTTGCTTTCAAGGTTCCTGGAATAACGTCACCAGTCCTCTTTACTACGAGTTTCATTAAGTAATTGATTTTCGTAGGTGAGACGTCACACTCTGCGTCCATCATAATCATAATCATCACATGAACACCACCAGCAGCAGAAGCAGCAACAAAAAAGCCGTCACTAATTAGGGGCATTACCAGTAGAACAGGCTGTGTTTGTACTGGAATCTTTTCCATTCACTTTGTGGTGATGGATATGAAACAGCAAAGCTCCCTCCCTTCAATCCCTGGTCCAAGATGTCCTCCATTTCCTCTATGCCAAATGCAGGAAGCATTGAACCTGGCAGGTTCAAGAAGTACTTCCACTCAAAATCCCTGTACAAGAGCTCCTGCAGGCAGTGCAGATCAGCCTCCACCATACTGATGTGACCCCAGTAGATTTCAGCTGGGCTATCCACCTTGAAGATTGTGGAAGTGGCACCAAAGTGCTTTTTGTAACACTCTGTAATTTCGGAGGCCACCCTGTGCACAGCTGGGCTGGCCTTGGAATCCACGTAGAGGCAGAATGCATGGCCAGGTCGAAAGGTCATCCTCAAAAAAGTCTCCACAGTTCCGAGATCGCGGTGGAAGGTCACGGAAAAGGCCAGTTTCACCTTTGGCGCCTCCAACTGAGTAGACTTTATTACCAGATCTTGATTAAAGAAAAAAAATTATGCTGGGCAATTCTATTTACATTGCACATAAAACTGTTGAGATATTCACACCTTCCTTTCTCTGGCACTTGCGCATCCTCTCAGAAACTTTTGCATTAGACAGTTCTCCTTTCCAGTATCTCCAGGCATCCTCGTGTGTGAGGGTGCTGGTCTGGCTGTATCTGCCATTTTGTATTAAGTGGTGTCTTGCCTGCAGGCAGGAAAACATATTGTTAATAGCTGCGTGGTTATGTGCTCTATTCACTATTACCTGTGCCAATGTCGCAGGACAGTAGTCGTATAATTCTGTGGCAGGATAACCCTCATCAGAAACTGCCGCGTGAAACGCCAGAATGAACACGATTGTCCTTTTCATTAGGGCACTGACTTTAGTACTTAATAATCAGAGCTGAATCCTTTAGCAGCACGGGGGGGGGAATCAAGTTGCCACAGGTGCTGAACCACAGCACGTTTTTTTAAAAGCACCTGAGTGCACAGATGTTTTGGTCAATCGCAAGAAGCTGCCACGAGTGTTTATTATGTCTTCTTGTCAAGTCTGTTTGGCACATTCTGTGAAACATCAAAGTGTATGCAAACATTATCCACATATCTAAAAAAAGTATTTACATGTACAGTGTACACATAGGTACACATAGGTACTTGTCAAAATTGTTGAAAAAATATTATTAGAACATCTCTAAGTCTTTCTCAGAAAAGTTTGTTCCCGCAAACTCTGCCCAGCAAGCGATGGCGAAGGGGTCTACGCGGACCATAAACTTGTTGAGGAAGAGGTAGATGCACTTGTCCTTGCCCTGCCGCGCCCACCACTTTCCGAATCGCATCCTGGACAGCGCGGACAGGAAGCCGGAGTTGAAGACGCAGATCTTCCTCACCCACATGCCCTCGCACCGCGCGTCGCCAAAGTTCCACAGGCAAAGCCTACATAGTATGTACGTAATAGTACAATTTATAATGGATGGCTTAAATACTGATAATAGTACTAATACTTTTTCCTATGGCACTTTTCCTAGGGCTTCATCTGGATGTTTGACTAATGTTATCCCACTTCTTGCTGCCAAAATACAATTGCTACCATTACACTGATGCTTTCCTCAGCTCCTCGGAGTCTGACCTTGGAGAAAAGCAGAAAGGCAATTTGTTGTCTTCGTTCCTCAGCTCCTGATAGAATGAGTAGTCCTGCCTGACCCTGACCCTGCTCATGGTTGCATAGAAAGCCTCGTCTGGAATGGCGACGTCAGCCATCCAGGACAGCATTAGTTTGGAGACTGGGTGGTTCAGGAAAAACTGTGCTGTGGTCCTGTTCAGGACGACCTCCTTGTCTCCCTTGAACACAGTCAGGTTAAAGGGAACGGGAGGAAGACGGATGTCAGTGTTTTTCGGAATAATGCTGTGAGTCAAGTAGTCGCCATCTTGCCTACGTCATAAAAAATTACATTGATTGTTATTGCCAAGCATTTTGTACTATGCAACACTATATTTTCTATGCTACATTTTGTGCTAATTTTGCCAACTGTGACACAGTATCATCACTATGTACTTACTGATGCTCAAGAGAATGCTTGAACTTAAATCGCCACCCCTCGTCTTTGGCTGGTGGATAGGAGATGACGAAGCTTTCTCCACCCAGTCCTTTATCCAGCACATGTTCAATCTGATTAATGCTGAATGCTGGCAGCATGGACCCTGGAAGGTTCAGGAAGTACCTCCAACCAGGGTCCCTCCTGAGCAGTTCCCGGAGGCAGTACAGATCAGCCTCCACTGTACTTATGTGCCCCCAGTAAATATCCACAGGCCTCTCCACTTTGAAGATTGTGGCAGTGTCCCTGAAGTGGCTCTTGTAGCAGTCCACCATCTGAGAGACTGCTCTGTGGAAGGACTCAGGAGCTTTGGCGTCCACGTAGAGGCAAAATGCATGGCCTGGACGGAAGGTCATTTTCAGGAAGGTTTCTATGGTGCCCAGATCTTGGTGAAAAGTCAGTGAAAAGGCTAGCTTCACTTTTGGCAGTGTGAGCTGGGACGGGTTCAACACAAGATCTGGGATAATGAGAGGACTTTCATATTTTTTTTTTGACAATGATGTCTTGAAAGCCATTTTTTACCCTGTCTTTTTTGACATCTCCACATTCTCTCGAAGACCTTTTCGTCGGAGAGCTCCTCTCTCCAGAACATCCAAACATCATCGTATGTCAGCTTTTTTGTGGAAGCACTCGCCAGGTGCTCTTTTGTCTGTTGTTGGTGGTTCGAGTCACCACTCGTAAAAATTACTTTTTTAGATGATTTTTACCTTTGCTATGGTTGCCGGGCAGTACTCATAGAGCGACTCCTGCTGGGTGCACCGCAAAGAGAGGAGGACGGAGAGAAGAAGGGCTTGACCACGAAACATCTAAATAGACTCACAGCAGTCCAACTTGCAAGCGTGCTAGGGCAGCAAAGTTGTACAACATGGTAGTACCGTACTAGCATGTCCAACATAGCAGATGTTAGCGCAGCAGTCACACCTTTATCCAAAGATTAACATGAAGGGAGGAGAGCGGGGGGGGGGAGGAGGAGAGCTAACACTGGCCACAATATATCCTGTACTGTACGTAATTCTGGCAGACCCGGACTTGGGGCGCCTACCTGGACCTGGTCAACGAGCTGTCGACGGAGCTGAACTTCCGCCCGGTGTTCGTGCGGTCTCCGTCCCCGCTGTGGACCGACGTCATCCGCCAGGTCTCCCGGGGAGACTTCGACATGGCGGCCACCAGCTCCGGACTCACCCTGGAGAGGAGCAAGCTGGTGGAGTTCTCGGTGCCGATCGACATCACCGGCTTCAACCTGGTCATCCGGAAGCCCCGCCGCTCCTTCTCCTGGACCACCTACCTGACCCCTTTCAACGTCACCTTCTGGCTCTGCGCCGCCGCCAACGTCCTCCTGGCCTCCGTCGCACTCTTCGTCGCCACCAACACCAAGTAAGTACAGTAGACTTCCGATATTCCCTACAGAAAAAGCCAGAAATTACAAAATTTATATTTTAGGTATATAAATTTATATTTTATTCTAGTATATTATACAGAGTATACCTTTATTATCGAGCATCTTCACTAAACTGCTTGTGTTCCAGATCTATCGGTCAGTCCCTGAACCTGAGCCTGTCCTCCTGCCTCGGCATGTGCTCCCTGGCCATGGTCAACATCGGCGTGCAGGTGCTCCCCACCAGGACATCCTCCAGGGCCCTCTTCCTGGGAATCCTCATCTGCGGAACCGTATTCTGGGCCAGCTACCAGGTTCTGTGCACTCTACATGCTAAATCTTAAGAAAAACAATTTCACCAGCAAACCTACTAGTACAGCATACTGAATGTCTCTCCCCTCCCCCTCCCTCCGCAGGCCAGCCTGACCTCCACGCTGACGGTGATTGTCTCGCGCCCTCCGATCGCCAACCTGAAGGACGCCCTGGACCGCGGCTTCAAGGTGGCCGTGTGGAAGGGCACGGCCATCGAGGAGATCATGGCCAACTCGCAGCCCGGGTCGCCCACCAGGACCGCGTGGGACGACGTCATACAGAAGGACAGGTGCAAACTGAGACATGAGTGAGATGTGAATGTTTATTGTGACAAAAATCTCGTTTCCTCGACATCTCCACATGTTGGAGGCAGCAGATTTGGATGTGACTAATTTTTTTTTTCTTCCAGTGACGGGAGGATGACGAACGCGGAGGGGCTGAGGGAGGCGGCGGACAACGCCAACTTCGTCTTCGTCACTGGCAGCACCGAGATCGACTTCTTTCCAGATTACTATCCATGCAAGGTGGATTTTTCCAAAAATAGAGTTTTATCCAAAACATATTTTTGTTATAGTTAGCTAACCTTGACACTTTTCAGGCGATCTACCTGAACAACTACGTGGTGGCGGAGATGTCGACCGGCATCGCCTACTCCAAGGGGTTCCAGCTCAAGTCCCTCTTCGACTACTACATCAGCAAGATGATCGGTGGGTGGTTGAAGTCGCCAGACAAAAATTATACAGGGTGTCCCAGAATAAAAAAAAAGAACTGCCATGCATTTGGTTCTTGTCCATCTTTGCTCCTTCAATAGATTAGAGACGTATAAAGCAATTATAAATTGAGACAGGGCTAAACATCAGTCAGTTTTTACTGGGGCACCCTGTACTGTACCATAAGACGCCGTATGCGCATGCGCACAGAGAGCGGGCAGTACCGTCGCTTCCGCCTCCGCTGGATGTCCCTGCCGAAGAACTGCGACTCGCTGGAGATCAGCATGGGGTTCGCCAACATCGTCTCCGCCTTCGTGGCCCTGTCCGTGGGCGCCGCCACCGCCGTCGCCGTCGCCCTGTGGGAGAGGGTGCCAAAGTGCGCGCGGTAGTGGAAGAAGAAGGAGGAGGAGGAGGAGGAGGTCAGGAAGTTGGCGGCACTTTCCCAGAATATTGATGCACGGTGTTATAGTTTAAGAGACAAACTGTCGGATTCATTCTGCAATCACCAGCTGTCAACTATGCGCTAATATACTCATACTATAATACTAGTACACTCTGCATAATTCTGTTGGACATAGTATGACATCCTGGAATTCTTCCAAGGAATTCAGTGCATAACTCTCGTGAAAATTAAAGCAAATTAGAGCATCCTTTTGGCACAGTCGAGATGCCATAAAACTCCTCCATGGCCTCGTCTGCTGACTCCTCTCCAGGAGACGCCACCGCGGCCGGCCCAGATTCTCTGCCTCTCCTCAGCTCTTCCTCGACCCTTGGGGCTTCCAGCCGCGGCCGTCGTCCTTGGACTCCTCTTTCCTCTTCTTCTTCTTCTTCTTCTTGTCGTTGTTGTTGCCCTCCAGGAACTTGTCCACCTTCTCCAAGTGCCTCTTCAGCTTCTCCCTCCAGAGCTTGATGGCGCTCGTCTTGGCGGCGTCGCTTCCTTCGACGTCCGACGCTTGCCTCCTCTTTGGCGGCGGCGATGGAGAATCCCACCTCTCCTCCTCCAACTCCCACTCCCACTTCCTCTTTGGCGGGAGTCCCGAAGGGGAGTAAGAGTGAGATTCAGCCAACCCCTCCTCCTCCTCCTCCTCCTCTTCCTTTTTCCAGTTCCAGTCCGTCTTTGGTGGTGGCGCTCGCGGCGGCGAATTCGTGGGAAATGGAGGTCCAAACTTGCACGGCACCTTCTCCTCCTCCTCCTCCATGTTCCTCGGCGGCGACGAAGGAGGCGAGTACGAAGGGGAGATGGGCCATTTCTTGTCATCCTCTTCCTCCTCCTCCTCCTGCTCCTCCTCCTCCTCTTCCTTCCTGAAGTGCACCCACCTGTGCTCAAGCATGTCTACGTCGCAGTCCTGGCCTTCGCTGTCTCTGCTGCTGTTGGCAGGTGCCTCGTCCTGACCGACCCTGAGCCTGACCTTCAGGGTCCTGTTCCCTGTCGCGTAGACCTCCCTGGAAGCTGCTGTGGTGGGACCTGAACTCCAGCAGCCGTCAGTAGTATTAGCTGTGCTGGGCAAACTCGGCACTGGAGAGGGAAGACGGAGAGTGCCCTGTCTACCACAGGGCGCCTGGTCTTCCCCGTCTGGTTGGCCAGGTTCGTCCTCGTCCCCGACCTGCTGCTGTTCCTGGAGCACCTTTCTCAGCACCGTGCCGAACACCTTGGCCTGGTTGGCCAGGAGGTCCACGTCCTCCCTCCAGTGGTCCGGACGCTGCTGGTGCGCCTCCTCCGCCTTCCGGGTCATCGCGAGCAGCATGTCGGCGCCCTGCAGCAAGACGCCCATCGCGAGATGGTGGCCACCTCCTCCTCCTCCTCCTCCTCCTCCTCCTCCTCCTCCTCCCGACTTCAGACCTGTTGCTTCCGTTGCTACCGTTGCTGCTGCGGCTCCGTCGGTGTCGAGATTCTCTCTCCTCCTCCTCCTCCTCCTCCTCCTCCTCCTCCTCCTCCTCCTCCTCCTCCTCCTCCTCCTCCTCCTCCTCCCCTGGTGGCACA
>JAAUYM010084113.1_pt1 | contig 19576 bp, 24 predicted proteins | sample 7278001 | NCBI WGS metagenome assembly JAAUYM01 (sample SAMN14350224, study PRJNA611818) | marine sediment metagenome | isolation source: surface marine sediment (1.8m) | place: French Polynesia: Moorea | collected 2018-08
CACAGTACTGAGTTGTAATCACTACTCATTGTATTAGTCGGCTAATTCTTCTAGTCGCTGCTTGGCTCTACGTTGTGCTTCTAAGTTGTGCTGTAGCTTAAGCCTAAGAGTGCCTTCTTCTCTCTTTAGTCTACCAATCATGGCAGTAAGACTATCAGCAGTCTCTCTGTTACGTTGTGCTTCTAGCTCTTCTGGGGTAGCCTTCTTCCCTTCAGATACATCTAAATAAGGAGTAAAGCCTCCAGATGTTGGAGGTGTGTTGTAACGAGAACGTCCTTGTACTAGCTCTTGTTGACGTTGTCTTACATCAGCTTCCCACTGTGCTGTAGTGTTTGCGCTAGCTCTGGTTACTTCTTGAACTCCACTGTCTGTAACGTTGTAGTAGGTATCACTTAATATAGTCCCCCCCTGGACCCATGTATCAGGTTGATAGGGTTGTGGCTGTGTAGCTGGCTGGCTTGCCTCTACTGCTGGTCTGCTATTGCTGTACTCTTGCTCTGCGTATGCATTAGTAACGTGACCGTAGTTCATGTTATCTACTAAGCCTAGATGTTGATTATTAGTCATCGGTAATCCTAGTAATTCTTCTATAGTAATTAATGTTTCATCCATTATAGCATACTTAAATCAAACAGTCATCTCTTCAAAAGTGGGCGCAGTAAAGACTTCAGGAATTATCTCTGCGTATTCTTAAGGTCGTTATATCGCCGACCCACCCCGCCTTCTTTGTGTGGGCGCAGTAGGAGTTGAAAATATGAGCTGGGGGTCAAGACCAAGTAATATAGGCGGTTATAGCCCCCCCTATACCCCTGCATCCATACAAACTGATTTAAATACTTCATTTATTGATAAGGGTTAGTAGATTACTGACCCTTATTTTGTGTGCATTCGCGTGCTGACCGCGAAGTAAATAAGTGTCTGCGTAATTAACCTTATTCTCATAGGAGACGTCATGCTGGTAACTCAAACCATATTCAATAACGTAAAAGCTATAGCTCGTAACTTTAATAATGGTAATGATTTCGTTGCTAACCTTGAAATCACTCGTGACTTTGAAATCGCTGTGCCTGAACATGTAGTTCTTGGTAAGCTTGCCAAAGAGTCATTTGACTTAGCGTTTGATGCATTCAGAAATGCTAACAAAGCAGAGTTCGCTAAGCCCAGCTTTAAGACTCGTGCTGGTAAAACTGTAGAAGTAGGAATCAACTACGCTGATGCTGTAGTGATTCGTAATGGCAAAGCTTTGAACTGCCGTGAGTTCGTAGTGCTTCACTTCAAAGGTGATGCTAAAGCAGAAACTGGTGCTGTTGGGATTTATCCTATAAAAGCTGCACTGTTCTTGTTGAACAAAGTAGTTCCTTCCTGTAAGTCCGAGACTTCCTTGGACCGTGTTCTTGATTTGTTTACTTCTCGCGTAATCGTAGACCCCAGTGTGCAGCACGTTCTAAATGGTGGTGAGTATTATGGTAAGAAGGCTGTAGTCGATAACATTCCTTCACAACAGTGGGTAATGGAGAAGCACAAAATCAGTGCGCTTGGTGTGTGCCTTCACATGAATGATGATAAAGCATTCGCTGGTCTTTGTGCTAGTAAGCTTGCTCCCTGTAAGTCAAAGCTTGGTGCTCGTGACTTTGCTGTAGTAGCAGAGGCATTCGCTAAGTTGTTCAATGAACCTGTGTTCTGTGATAAGAACAATAGCAAGTATCTCTATTATGGAGATGCATGTCGTGCTGCTGGTGTTGACCTAGTAGATGGCGAATTCATAACCTTCAATCCTTTGGAAGTAAAAGATGGTGTCATCGCTAAGCCCGCTAAGGTCTTCAACAGACTTGCCAGTCATAACTTCCTGTCTGCTGTTGTTGCTGGTGAAATGAGAAGTAACCTTCGTCTTGGTCTTAAAGATGGTGGTCACACTGTAAGCGCTGGTTTGCCCATGCAGACTCTAATCGCATTCTCTAACTTCAATAACGGTAGCGGTGTAGCCATTACCAACGGCTACGAGTTTGACTTCGGTGTTCCCAAAACACTAACTAAAGAAGTTAACATTGACCGCTTTGATGCAGCATTCAAAGCAGGATTCGGTAAGTCCGAAGCGGAAGTAATCAATGGCGTTGCTAAAGCCATTGAGAAGCACATTGCTGCTGAGCTTAATGGTAATCCCATTCTAGAAGGTGGCGCTTCTATCGAGTTCAACGGTGTTGAAGTGGTTAAGAATCCTCGCTTCTTTGCAGTAACTGTAACTGCTGTTGATGTAATCCCTGGTAGCCGCACTTTCAATGATAAAGTTCGCACTGTTAAAGTCAAACTAACTGGCTTTGCTCAAATGGTCAAGAAGAACCCCAAGCTTCGTTCCATGACTAAGAAGCTAACTGCTTTGTCCAAGCCTGGCACAATCGTTAGCGTTGTTAAAGATGGAGGAGCTGAGCGCTTTGATAACTGGGAAATCATTCTTAATCCCGAATGCATCAAAGGTAGTGCTGCATTGTTAGAAGTGTTCGCTAATGACCACATCGGTCACGTTGTAGAATGGCGTGCAGGAGTGTTAACTCTTGATGGTTTTGTTGTAACTCAGGCTGACCTCAAAGCATGGGTTGAATCCAAGAAGCAAGAGTTCATCATCGAGCAAGAAGTCAGTGCTGCTTTCGTAGAGGAGTATAAAGACTTCTCTAGTGATTTCGAGTTCATTCAGAAAGGTGCATCTTGGTTGCTCCGTGAACGCTGCTTTGGACTTGTTGGATTCGCTAACTTCCAAGTTGAGGTTAGCACTGCTGATGAGAACTACGGCGTCAGTAAACTCGGTGTTGCCGAGCAGTACATCCTAGCGGATGCTGATGAAAGAATCGATGCTAAGCTAAGCGCTTTGTGTGCTAACGAGCTAAAAGATGCTGACTTGCTTGGTGGTACTCCCACTAAAGTGTTCAAGTTAGCTAGTGCTGCTGATAGAAGAGACTTAATTCAGTTTCTAACTGTCAATCAAGAAGAGCGCACTAAAGCTTATCTTGGTGCTCTAGCTGGTAAAGAACTGCACGGCATCCGTGTTGAACTCACTGTTCCTGGTGAGCGTCATACTTGGGTAGCTGAAATCCCATTTGGCACATTGCTTCGCTTTGGTGCATGGGATGAAGAAGGTAAGGCTTTGTCTAGCTTCGCTCCCAATGCTTGGGATAATAACAGTGATGAAGATGTTGTTAGCACCAACATTCTTGAAGACTGCTTTGACTTGTTTGAAGCATTCTCTAATCGTAATCTAAATGCTGCTAACCTCAAAGACTACTTCATCCGGTGGGGTGGTTTCTTTGGGTCTTGGTTAAACAACGTTCGTAGCGGTAAAACTATCGCTGGAATGGTTAAAGTTGCTAACACCTGGCACACCAAAGTGCTAACTGATAGTGCTGTAGGAAACTATAGCAGAGTTAATAAAGGTGGTAATGTCATCGAGACTGGTGTTCCTGCACTAGTTGTAGACGCTAACTCTCCATTGCTTGCTGGTAATAATGCTCCTGGTGCTGATGCTAAGTTAAGAGATGGTGATGTAGTGTTCATCCACAGAAATCCATTGCCTTTGTTCACTGCTTGTGTAGTGAAGGTAGATAACAGCGGTCGCTTTGATGCTGGCATGGCAGTAGTAAACCCAGTAGTGTGGAGCAAAGCTAACCTTGGTGACGCCGACGGTGATTTAATCTACGTGCTTCCTGCGCGTAGTTTCGGTGTAAGCGGATACCAATTCGCTCGTGAGTACAATGAGCGTGCCACTGCACAAGGCGGACACTGGAATGTGTTCACCAAAGGTGATGGCGAAAGCCCTGTAGAAGATTTCGTTAACTCTGAAAACTTAGTTGTTGGTAGTGCTAAGTCCGTTGATGCTCGCATTGATGAATGGACTTTAATCAATAACTCTGTAAGCATTGAAGAGCTAACCCGTGTTGCTGCGAGCGTTCATGAGCACTATCAGTTCGGAGTAGGCAAACTGTTCAACATTGCTTTCGAGCTAACTCGTGATGTTTGTGAAGCTGGTAGCCCTAGCACTGCTGAGTTAACTTCCATTCTAAATGCTTGGGTGGTCTACGAGGAAGTAGGTCTAGGTGGCTTCACTGTCGCTAATGCTGATGTAGTGAAAGAGCTTGATGAGCAGGCTGATGCTGTTAATGCTAATCCCATTGCTAAAGCTCCTGTAGCTAAAGCTAACACTGCCGCTGCTGCCTTTGCTGCTGCAATGAACGCTGGAGCTAGCACTGGTAAAGGATTTGATTCTTTGCTAGTAGATGCTGCTGCTAGAGTTAAAGAAGCTAAGAAGGTAGTAAGAGGTAATGTTGCCACAAGCAACCGTGTGATCGCATGCGCTGCTGTTCGCAACATGACTCGTAAGCAGTTCACCGACCATGAAGCTGCCATCTTTGATTTAGTCAAAGGTAATGGCATTGGTGGTCGCTTCGGTGCTCAAGTAGCTGCCATCAGCGCTCTTCGTGCTGGTGCTGCTTCTAAAGCTGCTTCCTTCTTTAAGTAGAAGGATTTGTCCCTGTTTCGTCTCTGACTTCAGAAGGAGCTCGGCGCGTAAGTAGGGACTTGTTTGTTAACCATTTGTAACGTAACCATAAGAGTATGGTATAGCTCTCCTACGAACGGAGAGAGTAGCTATAACCTAGGCTAGCTACCTAGGATGTATTGATTGTGCCTTGATTAACCATAACAATAAGTACTTCTTTAAGAATATCATAGATAGATAACCCAGCAAACTACTGATATAACATCTAGTGCGTACTGATGGCCCGAGAGACCAGATGTAGCACAATAAAGATGTTCCGTGTAGTCTTGATGACCCGAGTGGTCGGATGGATACACAACTAGGTAGTAACGCAGGGCGAATCCCTATGTAACGTCATCCTGTATGCGGGAGGTTCTCTTTTTGTGTATATTGGAGTATCTTGTTCTCTCTTCGAGAGAGTTGGTACAAATCAAGGCGGCCCTATTAAATTAACATGTAGGAGAAGAAGGCCGATGTCGCCCTTTATAGATGAACGAGTAGCTAACATGTTGCTCAACATAATAACTAGCCCTGAACATTTGGACGTGGGGTGTGCCAAGAGGAATGCTATGAAAGAGATAGTCAACAAAGCATTCTATAGTAAGGATTTAGATTGGTTAGACGAGTACGAGCAGAGGTTCTACCGTATCCTTGCTGAGGATAAGGAACTCATAGACCCTGAATTAGAGGGTATTGTGCCATTAGACCAGATAGAGCCTTAATGTAATTTAAGGTTCCAGGATAGTCTAGGATACTGTCCTGGAACCTAATATATGTGGTAAAATAGGTATTGTATATACAAATAACTATGACTACCTAATATGAGTGAAACAAGTAAGCTAAGAGAGATTCACCAACAGTACGCTGATAATATAGCGGCGGCGAAGCTTAATAAGCAAGTAAGCGCGGCGTACAATAACCTAAATGCAGAGAACGCTAATCCTGTACATGAAGCTGTACGTAAAGCTGTTCTTCAATACGGAGAGATGGGATTACTAGAAGTAGCGGGACAGTACTTACAACAAGCATTAACTGTACAAGCTTCTAACAACGATAAGAAGAAGAACTAGACTAAATCTTTCAACATACACACAAGTAGACCAATACAGGCTCGTCTTTGTAGAGAAGGCGGGTCTCTATTGTTCTATATGTTATAGGAGTAATGAATATGACTGAGTATAAATATGATTCAGAGGCTAGTGTTGCTATATGTCCAGAGACTGGAAGGATAGCTGTCTTCATCAGTGATGATTTAGATGGCACCATGACCATCATGGATAAACACTTTAAGGTTCTGAAGCAGTTTGAATCTGGATTCTCTAGTGGGTTTCTAATGAGCTGTCGTGAAGCTTTAGACCACTATAAATCTGGAACTCTTAGAGTGTAAGAGATTTATTAATAAGTAGAAGTGGCCGTCTATGTAACTAGGTGGTCTTTTTGTATGTATGCGCAGAGTCACATGCGCTATATCAAGTTTGCTCATGACGTGTAACCAATATCGTAAGGAGATGTCTAACATGTCTAGTAATTTAAATGCTCGTGTTCAAGAACTAATCGTAGAACTTAGCTTCCGCAAAGGTAGTGATAGAATCACTGCTGGGCGCACAGCTAAAGGTAATAACACATTAACTGGTAAGTTAGTGTGGTCTGATAACTTAGTAGTGAATAACAGAAGAGTAGAGGTTGGTCTTGATGCTGAGGAAGCACATGGCATTAAGACCATCATTAACATTCCTGTAGATGCAGATGCTTTCAATGTCATTAGCAAGTGTAATGCCATTCAAGCTGGTCGTGAGCCTAATGCTCTCGGAAACAAGGAGCCGTTCGTGTATGCGGTGATTAAGACTAGCGAGTTAATAATCTTCAATCAAGGGTTTGGTAGTAGTGAGAATGATGTGGACAGAATTAGTGTTCTTGATGTTAGCGCTACTGACATAGAAATTAATGGGTCCTGTCCTGCTAAAGCTGCTAAGCCCCGCATTGGTGTTAGAGCTGCTCGTGTTGTTAACGTAGCTAAGTCTCAGTCTTTCTACGACTACTGGCTGCGTAAGCAAACAGAGGAGCAAATGATTGTTGATGTAACCCCTAAGTCTAAGAATGGTGGCCTTGTTAATCTTGATGACCTAACTACTTCAGAGAAAGGAGTGGATGATGCCAACAAGACTAAGGCTCAAGTTAAGGCTGCTAACCTGAGCCTTGGTATGGCTGCTGCTAAAGAGACACAAGAAATCATCAACAGTCTTAGTGATGCTGAATTAGAAGCTTTGTTGCAGAAGCGTAAGGCTAAGAAGAGCGCAGATAGCAACGGTGGTATAACTGCCAACGTCTAAGTAATTAATTCCTAACCAGTGCCCTGTATGTGATGAAACTGTAGGGCTGTAATTGATTGTAAACAGTTAATCCTAATAGGAGAAATAGTAGTGCTATGGCTAAGAGTAGCAATAATGGTGGAACTCATCAAAGTGGTGAACCTCGTGGAACGGTTAAGCGTGTTGAAGACCTGCTCGCTGCCCGTCAAGCTAGGAATGAACATAGTCTTCATAATGCAGCTGAGGTCGTTAAGGCAACAGCTGATAGAGTTCGGCAAGACCAAGGGAAAGCGATTAGCCTTCAGTTAGATAAACAGTTCGAAGATGCAGTGCAGATTGGGCTAGCTGAAGGCACAGAAGATGGTCTGAATCAGTTCTTTGACTCATTACCTGAGAAGGTAGCACAAGTCAAAGCAGCGTTAAGAAATGACCATGCACAGATGATAGGAACAATAGATGCAGAAGGGCAGGCCCGACTTGGTAGCGCTGATGTCATTGAAGCTGAATACCGCGAGGTAGATGTTAACTCACTGTTTGGTGATGATGATGCCTGGTTAACACTTCCTAGTAGTGGTAGTAATGTTCCACAGCTAGCAGGTAGTGACAAAGAGGAAGAGATATTCGACTTCTAATGATGTGTGGTATGAGGGTCATGTGATTTATTAGCCAGCGAGCCAGGGCATTGTCTTACTGGTTCTAATCTAAATGCCCAAATGTTGATTCTAAATGGAGACTCTGTAATGGAGATAACTGATGTAGGAAGAGAACTAATGCTAGAGGGCTATAGAAGCTTTCGAGCCAAGGTTCATAAATTAGTAAAGGAGCGCTTGGAGTGTAATCCTTTAGACCTGTATGCATTCTATTATAAGGATGATGCAGAAAGGGTCAAGGCTCATTGTAGAAAGATGGGTGTTGACTTTCATGGTGATGTTAATGTTGCTGAAGCAAAGGCGCGCGTTGGTCTTAATTTAATAGAGACTGACATTAAAGCGATGCTGGTGCAGAAGAGCAAGTATGATGGCGAGATGAAACGTCTTGGTATTGTGCTAAAGCCAGAAGAGATTAGGATTACTAATGGCATAGAGACGTGTGAATGCTTCATGTTCTTTGCTGATAAGAAGCCGCATGGACCATTAGGTCATAACTGGTTCAGTCAGAATGCTAATAAGATTCTGGCGGCTTGTGATAAAGATAACCCTGCCTATGAAAGGTTGGAGAAGATGGCATCTCAAATCAAAGAGTGTTGGGTCAAGATAGCGCCTCAAGAACCTTTGCCTGATATCAAAGTCTGGCGGGCACTAATGAACAAGAAGGTGCCTGATGTAGTTAAAGACCTGGTGTCAAAGCATTCAGACGACTAATGTTCCATCCTGCCCCTATATCATCTATTGAAGGTATAGGGGTTGTTAGTTGTCTTGAAGAGGGTGAAGTCAACATTGATTTAGAACTTGTAGTAGATAAGGAGACTGATGTAATGTCAAGAGTTAGTGAATTAGAGAATAGTATTGAAGCGAGCAAGAACCACATTAAGACCTTGTTAGAGGATATAGAGGTCTTGAAGGGTAAAATAGCAGATGATGAAGCTGAGTTAGAGAGATTAGGTAAGAAGGAACAACAGTTCAGAGATGACTTGGTAGCAGTGTTGAAGAAGCATGCTGATGTAGAGAACGCCCATGATGTTGCTTTAGAAGTAGTGTCTGACTTCTTTGATTTAGATGAAGAAGGTGGTGTGATTGTTGAAGAACCTGTAGAAGACGTTGTTGAAGAGGATGACACCCTTCAACAAGAACAAGAACTTCCAGTCTCCAACTGCAGGGAGAAGCAACATAGTCGTGATGTAGATGAGTTCGAGATGACGTTTGGGATTAAGTATCCCACTAGTGAGATAACTGCTGATAAGGCACGTAATGTTGTCAGTGTTGTAGCCCAAGCACATAAGGATAATCCTGGTGGTACAGCACCTAAGCTAGAACTGTTGTTAAGCAAATATTCAAACTTGTTTGACATAGAAGGCTTGACTGTTGTTAAAGATGCAAAGCTAGCATTAGATGAGTTCTTGAGCCAGGAAGTAAGCAAGCTTGAAGTCAAGTCTGATATCATTAGTCCCGACGATGACCTCTCTCATATCCCATTCTAGGATGGATATCCATTAACGACGGGAGTTCCATATAACTAACAACTTCACGCAGCTTGTAATCCTTGCCCTGACTAGGTTCCTGGATGAGTAGTACACATAGTAAAACCCCATAGGTCTATGGAATACCTACGGGGTTGATTCTAATACTACAAGTAAGTACTATGTACTAAGCTTAATCCACAGTAAACATTCAAAACAACAACACAAAACACCAAACCGTTAGAGAATACTGCTGCTCTTTCATCGCATCGCAAATGGAAGCTTTTAATGATTTACTATACTTTGCATATTACTACACTTGTCTGTGTAGATAGTACGCAGATTTATAATGATATGAGGTTAAACCAACTAAGATAACCTGGTATCCTACATAGATTTGAAGTTAGCAGCATAACTGGTATATAAAGGCTAAGTAGTATATAATAAGTAGATGTAGCTACAGTGGTGTAAATGGTCGAGTGTAGGTACAGATGTATATATAAACCAACAGTGAAATGGACAAAGAGAACAAGATACTAGAGTTACAAAGCATGTTAAGGCGTGACCGTGACCATATATATCACGGATGTATGCAGTGTTTAATACATGGTGAGGAGATAACATCAAGGTCTATAGCTAAGTACTCCCATAACAGTAAGTTTTACGTCGAGTCTGTAGAAGAGAAGTGGCGGCCTTATGTCTAAGTATACAAAGGATAAGAAGAAGTCTATTGAGATAAGGATATCTGAAGAGATGCACTCATATCTAAAGAATCTTAGTGAAGAGATGGGGCGGCCAATGTCAAGTCTAGTGCGCCAGATGATTAGCTTCTACAGGAATCATTATTAGGGAACATATAGCATAAATGTAAGTAGACTGAGGTATAATAGGAAATAGTCTGTTTGCAAACAGTAACCCCAGACGATAAGCCCAGGGTTATTGATACTACTTAAGTATAAATCCGATAAAGAAGATTGTAGAATTCTACCGGATGTAAGGAACTACTAATATAGTTGGATACGAATCAGATTTAGATATGGAAGCTCTAAGACTGATGATTTGTAAACATTCCGCCCAATGAATGCTTTTACTAATGAGAGGCTAAGTCGAACAATACCATTGAATAACCCTAATCAGAAAGCAGGGAAGAATGATATGCGAACAACAAAGTCGTGTCGTAAAGTAATAACTTATTATAGCATATGAGAAGTACAGTAGCCAAATCAAAGAAGCGAGCCAAGAAGCAGCAAGCGTATATCAAGAAGCACTATAGAGTATTAAAGACCCAGTATGACTACATAAAGAGTGAGTTAGGATGGGCGAACGATGACACAATAAGGTTTGTGGGGCATGTGCTAAGCTGCCAGCTCTACAAATACAAAGAAGGTGGAGAAGGATATGTATGTGTGCCATGGGAGATATACAATAGATCCTGTCCCGATGTAGAGATAGGGGAATTAGAGAGCTATGGAATCATAGAGATAAAGGTCATAGACGAGCTTAGGGATAAGACGTATTCCAAGTGGGATAAGATAGCGCGCAGCTATAGAGTTGTAGATACCATAGTGGATAAGTTCATAGAGCTTGGTACTATTAAAGCTGCTGAATACATGAAGGCGACGAAGGTTAACCTCTTCGATGGCAAGCCATGTAGCAAGACAGAGAAGACGCGCTTTACTGACGAGAACAAGAACAAGGTATTTCCTGAACTAATATCTGAGGCCATCGAGCACATAGATAACTGTATAGTAGAGCTTGCACCTATAGAGAGACATGTAGCAGACCTAAAGCTAGAAATGGATGGCGAAGCGGTCTTTAATGGTGTTGATAGTCATGACTATATAAAGGCACGTGGTAGATACTATAATGACTATGCAGTGCTCAAAGACTTGTTAAATCAGAATCCAGTAGAGGTGCTGCCTGGGTTCTATGAATTCAAAGCACCATATAAAGCATCAAATCCAGGGAGAATACATACCTTTATGCAGAACGCTAGTAAGGAAATGAAAGCCGCAGCCTTCAGTAATGTTGATAACTTAAAGAACTATGACTTACGCAGTAGTCAGGCGATTGGTCTAATCAAACAATTCAAGTTAGCTAGACTTGATACTACATGGTTAGAAGACTATAAGGATAACAAGCAGGCGAAGCATGATTATGCTGCTGAGATAGGTATTAGTGTTGATACATGGAAGCAGTGTCTATGTGCAGTCTTGATGGGCGGCCATGTTCCCAAGAAGATTAACAGTAAGGGTAAGATTATGGAGTACTTGATGGAAGAAGCAGGCGGCGACCTAACTCTAGCAGTAGAGTATCTATCCAAGTTCTCCAATGTGATAGCTCCTCTAGAGAATGAGATTAAGCTTTGGCATGACTGGTTGCTGGATACCTATGTAGAGAGTGTTGGAACTTATGGTGCTGGTAAACTGTACCTGAGTAACGCTACTAATAGTAAACTCTGCGTCGATGACTTACCTGAAGGTAAGGATATATGGCAACGTAAGGCCAAGGTAGCTGCCTTCGTACTCCAAGGTCAAGAAGCTGCCTTCATCCATAACCTAACCATCCTTAGTATCGAGTACGGCTATAAGGTACTGCAAAACGAACATGATGGTCTTATCACTGTAGGTCCTATTCCCCAAGAAGCAGTGGATAAAGCAGCAGTAGCAGCAGGCATGGAGTATGCTCGCCTAGAGGATAAACCGTTCACATGAGTCTCTATCCCCTATGCGCTTAATGTAAGCGAATACTAGCAAACCAGGGAAGGGGAGCGGGCGAGGGACGAGGGAAGGGGCACAGGAGGAAGGGAACCAGGGAAGAGGAGAGAAGGAGGGTTAAGTCTGGATAATAGGGTATGTTAACTCTACTCTAACCCTTACATAGCATGAGATACAGCCGCTGCAAAAAAGGTAGTAGTAAGTACCTCAAACCCGCATTCCTTCGTAGCCTGAAACCCCTATTCTCTCGTTGGGTACAAATGGCTACAACCCTGATTCTCTTGTTGGCTAATACAGATGATTCAACTAATACTCTCAACAATCTATCTACTCATACTAACCATAGTGTTCATCTACCATAATATCAAACACTAACGTATCCCGATGATAAAGGCCCTTATTAGAGCCGCTAACATCGTTTAGGTATCAGAAGTCATTTATTAACCTAACACTCCTTATAGGGTATCCTACGAGGAGTATTCTAATGTAATAGGAGAATTACCCTAATGAAACCATCAAAGCCCAAACAACTAAGCTCTTCTCAATACTCGAAGAGTATGAGCTCGTTACTAGAGTTCCAACGTGAGTTAGCAGCTCGCGATGCCACCTTAACAGGTAGGATATGTGCTGGCAGACTAACAGAAGAACGTGACATAGGCTCTAACAGAGTCCTAGTTACAGACCTAGCAGTAATCTCATACTCTATAGCCAAACGCTTCGTAGAAGGCAAGAGTAAACTCTCTATAGTCCAACACATGAGTTACCTAGACCATAGTTGGATCAATTCTGACCTAATAGTCGCAGAAGATGATGGACACGCTATGTTCGAAGCTGATGTGGATCAGTATGAACGATGGGATGGTACTACATCTTATGGCTTTGTCAAACTCCATAAGTTAGCATCCCTATGCCTTAACATGGCGCAGGCATTGTACTATAGCAACAAGAGTTCCTTAGAAGATGCCTATCTTATGACTTGCTCGTTCATAGATCACTTATCTGATGCCATAGATGAGAACAAGAACCAATGCCTCATCTACATGAATCCATATCTGCTCTCCATACTGCTTAACGAGCACTATGATCTAAAGCAGAAGTATGAGCGCAAACATGAGATCTCTGAGCCTAAGCCTAAGCTTAAACGCAATAAGCGTAAGGGATTTAATACTCTCTGACTATCTTGACTCCTCTCATATTACACAGTATAATGTAGTCATATGTATGACTATATGACTATATGACTATGACGAAGAAGAGTACCATGAAAAGCCACAATATCTATATAAATGAGACACAATGGGCGAGAGTATTAGGAGCAGCGAAACGTCAAGAGAAGAGCGCTGCTGCTGTGATACGAGAGTGCATCAAGTACTACTTAGACTGTAGAGGATATTAAGACCAATGAAGAAGTTCAAATCCATGAAGAAAACCAAGCTACCAATCTACGATGAGAAGGTCAGCTTGTTGTTCCCAAGAGACCTATGTGACCAAGCAGCACCAATCGCAAATGTATTAGGTGTCTCAGTCAGTCAGTTATTCATAGGCTTTTGCAAAGCCGCTGTCATTGAACATGAAGGTGCTGGTGAACCTACCCAAGATGTCTATGTAGACGTGCCAGCAGAGGAACTTAACGCTATAGTAACGGAGCTAGAGCAAAGTGCCTTGTAATACCAACTCTAACGTTAGTCAAGAAGACTTAAGTCGTTCCTCACGACGACGAGCATCAGCAGCTTTGAGGCGTTTGATATGTGCAGCACTATCACGTATAGCCATAGCTTCTTCTCTCTGCTTAGCAAGCTCTTGCCCCTTCTGGATATAAGGCAACATCCATTCATAGAGAGCAGGCAGCTTACATTGTACCTCAAGAGGCTTCATAGTACTAACACCAAAGTGCTTTAAATCAGCTATCTTAAGACCAGTAAGTTCCTCTATCTTAGGATGTAACAAAGAGCTCCAGATATTATACTTAGTATAAGCCTTCTTCTCTATAGAGTTATAGCCCTTTAGGAACTGAGGTACTAAGTCTACTATCATCTTAGAAGTAATCCAAACACCTTTGTAACTGTTAGTCTTCTTAGAAGGTTGTTTAGCAAAAGGACCAGGTTCAGAAGCAGACCAAGCATAAACTGTACCATTCTCCTTCTTGAACTTGTAAACACCTCTATCAACTCCATCTCTGAACACAGTAGAGATAACATGCTGTGGGTACTCGTTAGCTCTAGTCTTATGATGATAGTTATAGTCTATGTTATTGAGCTGGCAGTACTGCTTACAAGCTGCACCCAATAGACGTGATACAAGAGGAGTAAATACAGTATTGTTATTAATACCTAGCTGAGCTATTGAGATGAAGCTAGCCTTATGTTGAAGGTCAGAGAGTGTAGTCCGCTGTATGGAAATCTCTTGTTCAAGTTCAGCATACTTAGACTCTAAATCATCTATAGAAGCTTGTTGTTCATTAAGAGCAGCTACTATACCATTTAAGGCATCTAAGGCTGTAGGAGGCTTATTAACAGTAGTCTCAACAACATTAGTAATAGATTCGCTACCTAGTTGTTTATATGTCTGAGCTGTCTTATCTGTTCCATAAGTTAGATAATCGTAAGCTCCTCGCCAGTTCAGTATATAGATACAAGAGGTACGAGGTTTAATTAGAGTGTTAGCTTCAGCATCACCTACATCCGCTGCTATGTTACGTCGCATCGTGCTAACATAGTCGGCACCTTCTATCTTAAATACTCCCAATGACCGAAGACGAGTTTCGTCGTGGGTCAAAGACTTCAGATACTTACTTGTGAAATCATTAGGAGACTTACCTTTAAGTCTCACGAGGTCAGATGCTAAGCATACTGGTTGGCTATTAAACTCAAACCAAACTATCTGTTGTGTGTTATCTAGTATTCTCTCAAAGAGGGTTCTATCGTTATTGGTTAGTTGTGGCTCTACTAGTTGTAGTGCGCCCATTCTGTCTAGTACTTTCATTGTCCATAGGTTCCATAGTAGTATGACTCCAACCTAGCAGTTATACCCCTATACAATGTGGTCATATTCTATGAATGTCTCTCATATAATGCAAAGGCCTCTCTGTAGAATAGTAGGATATGTTTCAAGGAGACCCAGAATGATAAACATTAACTGCCTCAACAAAGACCAAGCACGCGAACTATTAGAACAACATGATGAGCTTAACAACTACACTAAGACCTACAACCCAATGATGATTAAGCTCAAGCTAGAAGATTCCATCAAGAAGAAGGTCAAGGCGTATGCTGCACTAAACGATACATCAGTAGCTAGCCTTGTTCAAACCTACTTAGAAACCTTAGCCACCCAAGCAGATAGCTCTCTACGCGAAGTTAACCACAACATGGAGATGAAAGAGAGAAAGAGTATACTCGACTATACTCTACATATGGATAGGATTACTGGTACTAACTCCTTCATATAATAATATAAGGTATAACATGGTATAATATAGTCATACAGGGTACACAATTACGAACGAAGAGAGTAGCCTATCTACGAACGAAGAGAGTGGCTCCCCTGGTAACTATTATCAATACAGAACAATGAAACTACCAAGCAACTTAAGATACTTCAATGTCTCACGCTATTGGAAGAGTAAGCTCAATCCCATATACGAGAGTGATGCCGTCAAAGAGATAGCTCTCCATGAGATGAATCGTTACATAGAGAATAAAGCTGACAAGTATAACTTCACCTTCAAGGAGAGAAAGAGCTTCGAGTATCCCATATACTTCGATAGCTGTGACTGGAGATGGGGGAGGATAGGCCGGCCTCCTTTATATGATAATTGGATATGTCATGCCGCTTGTCACTGGATAGCTAACATCAATGCTACTGTTATAATGCAAGCATTCCCTGATAGAGACTGGCGGGTCATCAACTCTATCTACCATTCCACTGTCTGGGACGGTAAAGACACTATCTACGACACTAACTTCTATGGACTTAAAATACCTATACATGACGTTAGAGATGGTATCAACAACGACCCTGAACTATTCATCCACCCCATAGGTCATATCCCCTATAACTAACAGTCTTACTATATGTACAACTCAATCTCTACTATAGAACTAAAAGTATATGTATTAAAACTATGAGTATGACTAAGGAAGAATTCGTAGCACGGGCAAAGCACTTCAATCATAACTATGACTATGACTATAGTGATATAGAGTATGTAGATAAAGACACGCCTGTAGAAGTAAGATGTCCCAAGCACGATAGCTTTAAAGTAAGCCCCATGAAGCACTTATACGGAAGCATATGTCCTAGGTGTCATAAAGAGAACCTACTCTCCGAGTAGACGAGGAGCTACAAGTTTAACCCCACAACCTAATAGTCAAGCACAAGTTGGCACTCTCATTATGAGGGTGTCTTTTCTTATGGCTCGTCTTACCTAACTTAGGCAGACGTTAAAGAAGAACTCTATCTTAGAGGTTTACTTATGGATAAGTTCATACCTTCACGCATAATGTGTAGTCTAGTTACACACAAGTATGTGATTGAAGGAGACTATGAGGATCCTATTTCTGTGCCAGAGGATGTAAAGCTGTTGGAGCTAACTGTACCTACGTGGAATGGTGCTGACCCAACAGGTGAACAAGTCTGGCGTGAGCTTAACAGTAGGGGTATATATTCCTACAAGTACAAGCTCACAAGCTGGTGGCGTCCAGTCCCAGAACAGGAATTCCCATTCTAACAATGTGGCTCTCTCTCTCTTAGTAGAGAGCCATTACTTATCCTAACACCTTATCCCTTATTCCCTTATTCCATTATGCTATTCAAACTAACCATAGAAGTTAACGTAGAAGCGTTACAACAGACTTATCGCGAGGGTCTAGGACTAAAAGAACAAGATGAGATTCCAGAGGTAGACCAACTCATAATCAATGAGATGAGTTGGGTCGCTCTTTCAGGAATCACGCCAGTAACCATAGAAGAGGTAGAAAGATAACCATAACCCCTGTATTGAAGTTAGGGTTAGTAGTCAGCATATTCTCAAAATGCACCTTTGGTGCACGCAAGAATTGAATCAGAAGAGCCAGCAGGGAGGTTTCGACATTTTGCCTTCGCATTAGAGGTTGTATTAAGGTAAACAATTCCAAAGAAGAAGATCATGCAACCTATAAATACCATAAATAAACAAACAAATAGTCTAAATAAACAAACAAATAGTCTGTCAAGCATCTCGCTAATAGTGTCATTATTTAGAGCTACATTTAGAACTACCATGCCACTAACTATAACAATCACTACAGGAAAGACCATCCAGTAAATTCTTGCTGCATCAAGGAGGTAATCTTTTAATTGAATAGGGGGATTCGCCGTGTACTCTGCTATCTCTTCTATGTTGTAGTAGCTGTAATTATTCATGGCCCAAGTAATTAGTTCTTCTTCACTATTGATTCTAGCCTTAGTAAGAATGTCCCTTTTTACCTCAGGCTTCCAAAGGTATCTATTAACCTTTCCCACACATTTGGGGTATACTGAGTATTCATGATGATACACGGGAAGTTTTCTATGTCGAGCCCTAAGATGTCCACAGTTCTTACTGATGTAGAACAACCCCAAGCTTCTATCTTGTAGAAAAGTCTGGTAAGCATTTTCAGGGTTAGCAGTGTACCTTTTGTAATTCCTTTGAGATTCCTTTAACTTATATTCAAAGTAATCTTTATCATCGCTGTATTGGTAAAGTGAGTAAGTGATGGGGAAAGTAACTACTAATACAATCAAGATAATAAGTTTACTCATAGTTGTATCTATCGTAATGTTCAATATAAGAGCCGGAGCTAAAGCTACTACACGATGGTAAGAAGTATCACCTCGTTAAGGGAGATGAACCACCGCTTTCTTCTGCGAAGCGAGAAGCGAAGGTGTTTGGCTATGCCGAACCTACTAATTCTAATAATAGTAATGGTGCTGCACCTATAACTAATGCTGCTCACGATGTTCATAGAAGTGCACCTATAGATTCTGATTTAGGTGATTTAGATTTACCTGAACCACTATCACCAGAACAAAAGAGAGCACTCAGAAGTCTCATTCAAGAACGCGCTGCTCTCATGAGGTATTGCATAGATACCATGAGAGAAGAAGTATTAGAGAAAGGCGGGTATGAAATGCATGAGAACTCTATTAGGTCGCTCGGTGTCTCTCTATTCATCCATGTGAACAAGTATGTACCATGAACCATCATCAGTAGCACTCCTACGTCGTGTTAACAAGTAGCCCTTCTAAGATTTAGGTATAGGCTTATTCAAAAGAGTCTGCGTATCCAGCGCCGTATTGAGCCCACTGCTATTTGTTCTAGTTTCTGGACGATCGCCATTCTGAACATTAGACTCTGAATTAGTCAAGTTCTTAATCTGATCTCCACAAGCAATCAACACTTCTTTAGTGCCTTCTAATGATTTAGGAGCAGGATCTTTCTGTTTCGCTATAGCAGCTTTAGCACCTACAACAATAGTCTGAACCGCAGTATTGCATTCATCTATATATTGCTCTGCTTCATTATCAATAGCAGCAGCTACAACGCCACGTAGAAATGCCCGCTTACCTTGGAGTCGTATCTTATCGCGTTTGGCTCTAGCCTCTTGTAGTCTTTGATGTGTCTCTATCTTGTCGAGCTCAGTTTTATTAGTACCTTTCACCATCTTTCTTAATTCAGAGGTAAAATCATCTATGTTAAGCTTAAACCCCTTTTTAACTCTAGTACGTTCTGCACAAGCTTCCTTAGCTTTCTGTTCAAGGTCAGCTAAATCATTGTCCACTTCAACATACTTATCATGATTGTCCTCTAACATCTTAAAGAGCTTCTCTTTCTGCTCCCTATTAGTGTCAGCGTTAATCAGCTTCTCCGCTTCTTCATATCTAAGATTAGGATTACCTATATCAGATGCAGCATTCTCAAACTTATTGAGGCCGTCCGTCCCATACAGCGAATACACAACTTGTAACTGTTCATCTGTTAATACTTGTAGTTGCTCTAATAATGTAGTAGTAGTAGTAGTCATATCTGTGTTTCCTATATGTGTGTATGAGTTATCTACTACGCTAGCCTTCATGTAGGGTAACGACCATGATCACGATGACAGCGTTGACATAAGAAGTGTGTTACTTATACTTGGAAGTGATTAACGTGTCTCACGTATCTGAAGTAATAGAAGTGAGACACGTTCCACACCTCTATAACTACTGACACTTGATACTAATGTTAATAGCTGAATTAGCCGAACGTTACAAACTTCGCAGCAATAAAGCCGTTTATGATAGACTTGCTGCATTAGAGATAAAGCTTGACAAAGATGATAGGCGGCGCTCCTATGCTAATGCTGAGCAGATAGAGATACTCGATAGATTGGATCAGCACATTCAAGATGGTGGCACTCTAAAGAACTTCTCAAAAGAGTTGCAAGTGTCATATGAAGTAATGGATAATGGCACGTCTGACACGTCTGACACTAGTGACACTTCTATAACGTTACGCACTTCTGATAAGTTAGACACTTCTGACACTTCACAAGTTATCTATATAGAACGTGAAGCACCTTGGAGTGTTGAGCAACAAGATCCACTCACACCTTATAGATTACTAGATGAAGCGGCAGCCAAAGGTTATCCCCTAACTAGCAAGAGTATCAGAGAGATTCTAGGCACCAAACCTAAAGGCAGTTCATTTAGCAGGTTAGGATTCTCCTTCACGAAGATAGGTAAGGATGGCGCCTACAGTTCCTGGATTGTAGAAAGATATGAGGCTTAAAGCTACGCACATACAGTTGTTATACCGCAACAGCAGTATAATTATAAGTTAGGCAAACGAAGACAAGAGTTCGGAGGGAACAATTGTGAAACCATATGTGACTGTCGACAACCTGGAGCGGAA
>JAAUYM010011106.1_pt1 | contig 19575 bp, 22 predicted proteins | sample 7278001 | NCBI WGS metagenome assembly JAAUYM01 (sample SAMN14350224, study PRJNA611818) | marine sediment metagenome | isolation source: surface marine sediment (1.8m) | place: French Polynesia: Moorea | collected 2018-08
ATAAGTCCTCGCTGGCAATGGTGACAAGGTGGAGGAGGAGAAGAGAGAGCCAGAGTATGAGATTACAGCCAGAGTGAGTGCAGTTAATGTATCTTAGTCACTCAAGCAGAGCAACATCACTGACTACTTCAAATAAATCTTGTTTCACTTTAACAATAATTTCACATTAATATATTTGCTGCTGACCAACAATATTGTTAATGTGAAACTCGACTGTACGTTTATCACCGATTTGTAGGAACGCAACGCGTCCAGCCTCCTGTTCAGCTCGCTGGTGACCAGGGTCTTTGGCGTGAAGCGCGGCCGCGACGACTTCTCCCCGCGCAACCTGATGCCGGCGCGCATCTTCTTCCGCCGCTACCCGTCCCTGCACCCGATCCTGGAGTCGGAGCTGCTGGAGGCAGCCAGGGACGTCCGGGAAAAGGCGTCCGCCGTCTTGCTCCCGAGGGAGGCGTCGCTGCTCCCTGCGCTCGTGGTCCTGGCCAAGCTGAAGCCCTCCCCCGCCTGCACGGGCGACGATGGTCTGAAGGTGAGGGGGTATAGAGTTCATAGTTGTTGTTTTTTTATGGCACAGCAAGAAAAACCAGTGAATCGGGTCTAGTCCATTTTATCGCACTTAATTGTAAGCCATTTAACCTTTATGTTTCTCAGTCGTCATTCATGTCTTTATTCCAGATGGACACTTTCATACCTTCCCTAACAACCGTACTACGGAGCTCCGTGTGCAAAGTCCGAGAACTGGCGGCCTTGGTCCTCGCCCACCACTTGACACCCACTGAGAGGGAAGAGTTCTCAGACGTCCTTCTCCTCAGCGCGAACTCATTGCACGGGGGCTTGATCATGGTACTGAACGCTAGATGCAAGTACCCGACGGGACTTTGAAAGTTACGAGCGTAACACTAATGTCATTTTTGTTCTGGAAAAATGACCAGAAATCCCGTGGGGTGGATTTTTTTTTTTGCCAGATTTACATACATGTTAGCACTATGTAAGGTGCATGTTTCTTTTTCCCCCGAAGTTAGGGCACTTGCTATCGCTCTCGGAGGAAGAGCATAGGCCTGCTCAGAGGGATCTGGCCCTGGACTTCATCGAACAATCCGTTGGACGCATCTCGACCGCCCTGTCCCGCGACCACCGGCCGGCCTTCCCCGACTGCCTCGTCTTGAGGGCCTCGCTGGTCGACCTCACGGCCAGGCTCGTCCGCGTGAGGGGAAAGGGGGTCCTCAAGGGATTCCACGAAATGGAGGACTTCCTTCTGGAGCTGAGGACTTGGATTTCCAGGGGGAGGAAGGAAGACGCGAAGCACCATCATCATCCAATGAGGAGGAGGCTGCTGAGGGCAACCGCCGCCTGCCTCCTGGAGCTCGGGCACGGCAGCGAAATCCTGAGGTGGCTGGAGGATCGCTGCTTCAGGGCAGCCGCTGTGGAGGCTCTCGCAAACCGCGAGGAGGACGGAGAAGAAGAAGAGGTCGGGGGCCTCCCTGCTGCCCGCCTACTCCCCGTGGCAAGCCCAAACGTTTTCCTGTCGCCACTAAGGCAGATCTACTTGGTAGAGGAGGAGACATCCTGTCGGGTCAGAGTTGCCCTCATGCGCTGTCTTGCTGGAATTCTGCTGGAGAGGAGCCTCGCGAGGTCCGAAGGTGGAGAGGAGCTCTTCCGGAAGACGTTGGAGGTACTGGAGGAGGCCAGCGTGAGGGAGGAGGCGGCCCAGGCGGCGATCCTCTGCGGAGTACTTGTGAAGAACGGGGAGGTGGAAGAGGTGAGGACCCCACCGAGAAGATGTTGCTGACAATTACTACTACCCAACCAATATCGCTGGCGTCTGATCCTGTTATCGATATTGGAACCCACTATCTATACTTGGATCAGACGCCAGCAATACCTCAGCACTATTGGTCGGGTAGTACCTAGTACCTACCTACTAGTACATATGTGGGATGCCCATAACCTCTTCTGTTGTACCAGTCTCTGCTCCTGAGGTGGTCCAACCTCATCCACTGGCGTGCCTCCGACTGCCAATACGGCAACGAGGTGGTCAGGGATGCGGCGGCGAGGTCGATTGCCCTCAACGTGGAGCTGATGAGGAAAGGCAAAGGTATGCATTTATAGTTGTCTAGAAGTCGTGAGGCCAAAGACTGATGAAAGGCCAAAATTGAGATCATGACTCTTTATACCCTGCAAGATGGGTACTGACCGGCTAGTTTCTTTGTAAGACAGTGCAAAGGTGGACCTACTGTATGCCTACCATACAGTACACTACAGTTATGCAACTTTGCCTACTACTACTACTTCAGGTCCGTGGCTGGTCCCGCTGTTCCGACTTGTCCTCTCCTTTGCCGCAGACGACCAGCCGCATGTCCGCCACGCCGCCCTCGCCGTCATAAGAGGCTTGGGATGCGGAGAGGACTTCCCCGGGCACCTCCTGCCCGCAGCGGTGGCGACAGCGCTACTGAGGCAAGGCAAAGACGTCTCCTCGGCCTTCCTGGCCGTGGCAGGGGCGTTCGAGGCCTTGGAGGAGGAGGAGGAGGAGGAAAAGAGCGACGGCAAGGCCGTTGACGACGACCAGGACGTCTTCGACAAGAGCCCGAGCAACTCCTGGGAGGAGCCGTCGGCGACACGGAGGCAGATCGGGCACGTCTTGAAGGGGTGGATGACGGGATCCGCGAATGACGGACTCCGCCAACGCTTTCATGCCCAGTGGAACAGGCTTGTTGACGTGCTGGAGGAAGAGGACGACTTCGAAAGACAGTTTTTCGCGATCACTCTAATGTGATTATAGTGAGAGTTTCTTGGAGCTTTTTTATTTTTTATTTCATGATAATATATTCTTTCTTCTATCAGCCTTAATTCTTGAGAGGAACGGTACAAATGCTACCATGTGCTCACAAAGCAATCTCTACCACAACCGTAGTAAGACTAGTAGGTCAGTCGTTTGTTGGGGGGATGAGAAGGGGGGGAGGAGAATAGCATCACTACGATCTTTCCTCCCCTAAGAAGCCTTTCTGTCCAGCCAGCACAGCATATTCTGATGACAACAGACTTGGGGAGGAGGACGAGGAGGGGCAGGGGCAGTGTTAGCAGGAACAGGGATGTAGTTAGGCAAATACGCACAGCTTGTGTGCGGGGCCCCCAAGTGAAGGCTGGCATGGTGGTGGTGGGTCGGCGGGAAGTTGGTGCTGCTCTGGTGTGCCTGCTGGGTGTGCCTCCTCTTAGCCTTCAGGTCGGCGGCAGCACTGGCGTGGAAGGTGTCCCACACCTGGTCCATGCGCCTCAGCCAGGTCAGGAACTGGAGCCTGTGCTGCGGGGTGAAGGCCTCCCTGTGGAGGCAGCCACGCTCTACCAGGCGGTAGAAGTAGAGGACGATACCATCCTGGTCGTGGTCCTTCTGTCGGCTGACGATCAGGCCAAAGGTCTTCTCCAGCAGTCTGACGATCTGAACAGTGAGGCAAAAGTGGGCTAGTATGTAAGTAATATTAACTGTACGTACTGTACTACTTTAACATGAAATTCTACATATGTACTAAGGCTGTGTGATATCAATTTTTTTTTGCCGAGTCGATACACGAGTCGATACGGCAAAAGTATCGCGATACACAAGTCGATACACGAAACAGTGAATGAAGAAAACCCAATGCGAATGAAGCACGAAGAACCCGACCAATATCACTGAGGTTGGTTGGCATCTGATCGTGGTCATTTGTAATCGATTGATATTGGTCGGGCAGTGGCCTGGTGTGGTGATGAGGAGAAAATAAAAAGGGAAAATATTGGTTTTTGCCACTTGCAAAATAAAATTTGGATATTGCACAGCCTTAATACCCAATGTACCGATGGCCAATGTGGCTTGCCGAGTCGATACACGATACATGGTTGACTCGTGTGTATCGCGATACACGAGTCGAGTATCGCACAGCCTTAATATGTAGTACGTATATATACGTTACATACCTAGCTAGCACTAGGTACTGCATGTGATTACTAAATCAACTAAAATGTCTACGTACTATAAGTTAATTGCTAACAAACAACCTCTTCAGGAAGCCTGTCATCCTCCGTGAGTTCTGCCCCGTCTGCGCCCCCTCCGCCGCCTCCGCCGCCCCCGATGGCCAATGCCTCGTCCACCGCCAGCTCAATCCCAGAGTCGCGGCGCATCTTGTCTCTGGTGAGGACGGCAGCCAGGCCGCTGCAGAACGCGTCGTTCTTGGTGATGGGCCTGGCTGAACGAGGAGCCTGGACCTGGTGGGGCCTGAGTGGCATCATGATAACCTTCTCCATCTCTGGTAGGATCCTCAGCAGGTCTCTCAGATCTGCCAGTTCCTGCTTGGAAGAAGAATAAAGAATAAAGAATATGTTCACCAACTTTTTTTTCTACAATACTAGTAGTGTATTAATATCGTTCCTGTAGAGGAAAATAGTTGCCAGATTTTACATGCGTACAGTCACATTGTCGATTGGGTGAAACCCCTTCTTACATCCAAGTTCTGGTGCAGCTCTTTGATTCTCCTTGGCCTGTCCCTCATGAAGGCCAGATGCTTGAGCAACTTTCCCTTGGCTCCCTCAGTGAAGGCCAGCGTCTGGAGGTCCCTGAAGTTTAATAGAGAAAATTTATGGACGAAAACAACTGTAGGATTTTTTTTCCAGATTATAGACATAGACATAAAAATAGACATATACTGTACATATATGGTACGTGTATATAGTTTTTAACCTGTCCGTCAAAGTGATGAAGTCATGATAAGTGAACCCAAGGAGGCAATCCGTGTACTTGTGCAAGCGGAGAGATTTCATCCAGACCCTCAATTCTGCAGTAAGAATGTGTAGACAACTTGATCCAACATGGATGACCAACAAGAGTCACAGGAATTTAAATCTCCATGCGTTGCAGGTGCTGCTGGCAGGATCGCTCACCCTCCTCAAAGGCGGCCACGGCGGCGAGGAGGGCACCGGACTGAGGAAGGAGGACGGGGATGGCGGAAAGCGACATCTCGGGACTTTAATTCAGTCAGCCACAGTCACTCGCACACCCGTCAAACACGACGTTCTCTCCTAGCGTTTTTGACAATTGACACCCCGAGGTTACCACAGACCGAAAACGCATCTTTTGCGAGTATTGTTTCCTCCTGTGTGGCAACCACGTCAAGCAGGCGTGAGGTCAAAGTGCGTCGCCATTCCAGTGAAGCAAACAGGAAATTTCAGAGTCTTTCGCTTTAAATTCTCCAGACACCAACAGATTTCAGCAATTCTACTACGAATTTGGGCCAAATATGACAAAAGATGCACATGCTGGCAAAGAAATATCTACTCAGATCTCCCTAGTGGATCTCTTCTTTCACCATTGCCATCGTCACTCTCGAGTCGACAGTGAGCAAACAAAAACAAACAGACGGAGGCTTCTTTCTCTTTTCAACGACTGTCGTGAGCCCCTTCTAGCGGGCTCCTCTCCTGTCCGCAGGCGAGAAGACCACCACCACCACCACCATCATCCGGCTCCTCGCCGCCGATATCCGAATCCTAAAATCACCATGATCATCCCAATCAGGTGCTTCACCTGCGGGAAGGTCATCGGAAACAAGTGGGAGGCCTACCTGGGACTCTTGCAGGCCGAGTACACCGAAGGGTGAGCGGAGAAGAGAGGTGGAGGGAGGCAGGATGGAACAATTCTTACTAATTTTTTTACCCCCTTTTTTTCCAGTGATGCGCTGGACGCCCTCGGCCTGAAGCGGTACTGCTGTCGCAGGATGCTCCTCGGACACGTGGATCTCATCGAGAAGCTCCTAAACTACGCCCCCCTGGAGAAGTGAACTTCCCCGACCGTTTTGTATTACGTGACCCTATTGAATCATCAAGAACAGAGCACCAAAGCCCGCTGGAGGAGTCAGGATACTACTGCAGCAGAACAATGAATTCTCAGCAGGAATAAAATGAACGAAAAAGAAGAGTGACAAAGGTTATCTTTGGTTGACAGAGCGAGTTTCGCCATGAGCTTCATCCTTCTGCCAGGCTCACGGGCAGCCCAGGAGGTTCCGCGCTCCCCATGGCCGGTCTGAACTCGGCGTCTGGCCCCCCTCCCATCGGCGGGCTGGGCGCCATCCCGTACTGGTAGGGGGGCATCCCGCCCATGCCCTGGTCGTAAGGCACGTCCGGGGTCAGGAGCTTGTCCCTCAGGAAGTTCCTGACCGGCGCCGGGAGGGCCTCCAGGAACTGGTTGCCTAGGGAGCCCCTGTACATCAGCAGGTCGTAGATGGTGTGCACGTGGTGCCTGGCGTAGTCGTACACGGTCCACCATATCGCCTCCGCCTTCATGAGCGAGTAGAAGGCCGTGAAGCCCGCCACGAAAACCGTGAAATAGTGGCTCAGGGGCTTCCCGTAGCCGATCAGCGGCACGCCCACGAAGAAGCACAGCAGATAGGGCGTCCACTTCATTCCGTCCGCGCCAAACACAGGATTCTTCATAAAGTATCTGACTGCAAGAACAACTCCCAAACAGAGGCCGAGGTGAATGTCGTCCGAGATACCCATGCTTCACGCACGCCACCGAACAATTTGGGCTTTTTTTTGGCAATTTAATGACTCCTGGGATTCCCATAAATTATTTGAAAAAAATGTATTGGATTTATTGACGGGAGGGCGCAACAAACCTAACTTTTGAAGGGGTAAAAAGTACATCCGAATGAGTCATTGAACTACTGACTGGCAGAGGGAATGGAAATGAGAGGTGGAGGCAAAAAAAAAGTGGCAGAGGCAAGAGGAGGCTGCAGAGCAGGCTGAAAGCCGCCACCCAATCGCCTTGTGACACTGAAATCTGTTTCACACACATTTTTTTTATTCGTCTATTCAGGTAAAATCTACTTGCGGTACTCGTATTGTGTGCGCTACGGCAGGATAATTGCAAGATTCTACTATATAGCAGCACTAGCTTCAATTGCTTAATTGGTGAGAAAAAAGGGCGCTTGCTGAAGAGGCATTTGGGCTAACCAATTGTTGACATGTTTGACGAGGAGGGCGGGTCACAGGGAGTCTTCACCTCCTAAAAGAGCGAAAAAGGCGAATGAGTACTGAAATGTCTTAGGAATTGGGGTGGGTGGGTTGTGAATTTCTTCCTTACTTCATAGATTAATAAAAATGTAGTAGGTAGCCAGAAAGCTGAGAAAAAGGCAAAGGGCAAGGGCCAAGGAATGCTTCAGCAAAGCTGAGCAAGAAACATTTCTGTTTTTCTCCTGCACCCCGAGAGAAGTCTCATCACCTGCTTCTCCTCTCTCCAACTCTCTTTCTCCACCATCTCCAGAAGAGACAAGTTCCTGCTGTTCCATTTGTTGTAGCTCCTGCTGCTGCTGGTCTTCCAGTTGTCCGGAGCCCCCCGACCTCCTCCTCCTCTCCTCTGTCTTGGCCTCCTCCTGTTCCACCTCATCCGCCCAAGAGTCCCAGTCTTCCTCGCTGTTCGTCGAGAGCACGCTGTCGTTGTTGGTGGAATCCTGGTTCTCATCGTTGTTGAACTTGTGGATGGCGCGCTTCCAGTGCTTCACCAAGCCATCCCATTGTCGACGGCTGCAACGGATAAGAAAAAAAAAGAAGAAAACAACTATGACAAGTGTCCACCAGCCCAACAGAAAGACATCTTACCTGTATTTAAAGTGCTTGACTGGCGTCTTTGGCATGGCGCGAGATCGCTTGTCCTTGGGCACTGCCTTGAGGTACGCCTCGTAGGCCAGGGTGTTCTTTCCGTACTCGATCTGCTTTTCTCGACGCCTCAGCACCTCTTCGTCTCTTTCTCTTTCCGCGGGCTTTTTCCTGGGAGAGACAGTGCAAAGGAAAAAAAAGTTACAAGAATCTTGGGGCCAACTTCAAGATTTATTGAATTTTGCAATGAAGCACACACCCTTTATTTCCTATAGACGAAATAAAAAACAAAATCATTCCAGAAACAATTTTGCTGCTGCAATTCCAGCGGCGGCCATCAAGAAAACCTGCAGGACATTGTTCTTGTCAATTCCAAAGTAGGTGGTGGGCGTGTTTCCCCTCATCTCCCTCTCAGCGATCGGGCTGACGTCCACGAAGTAGGACGTGGGCTTCTTCCCCTGCCCCATGTCGCCCTGCACGTTGGACTGGTATCCCACGTTGTCGTCTCCTCCTTCGGCGGCCTCGCAGTACTCGTAGCCGTAGGGCTGCTGCTGCTGCTGCTGCTGCTGCTCGTACTGCATGAGGGGCTGCGGGAGCCTCCCGGCGCCCGTCACCCCCTGCTCCGTCGCCACCCGAGAGTTCGAGGAGAAGATGTTCCTGGACTCTTCCGCCGCGTAGTACCGCGTCGTCCTCGGCCTGGCCGGGAGGCACGAGTCGGCGGCGCCCACGTCCGGGACGCAGCTGTCGTCGAACTGGCACACCGGGGCGGGGCCCTCGAAGGAGTCCGTCTCCAGCACGGCCGCAAGGGTCTTGGACTTGGGGGCCGACGTCGTCGCCGTCGCCGTCGCCGTCATCGTCGTCGCGGGTGGAGGCGGAGGGCCAGCAGACTGGTGGTGAGGCTGGTACGGTGGAGCTTCCCTTGTGACGTGGTAGGAGGTCGGCTGAGGAGGAGGAGGAGGCGCAGCCGCGGTGACCTGATGCTGGCTGTGGGCGTACGACGACTGGTTGTACGCCTGCATCTCGTTGTCCGTGGGGACCATGGACTTGTTGATGTAGCATCCGTGCGAGGACGTCGGCATGGGGTCCGTGTTGACCACGCACCTGACCTTGGTGATGTTCTGGTAGTGGCTCGCCACGTTCTTCCAGACGCTCTTCAGGTCGCAGTCGAACTGCGGGGCCACGGCGGTGACCACGAGGATCTTCAGGTCCTCCACGTCCGACCTCTCGGCAAAGCCGAGGTTCACCTCGGCCTCGGCCTTCTCCCCGGGGTGGATGACGCCAACGCAAGGTCTCACTCCAACGTTGGCCTTTCCGGCATTCGTCTTGAACTTGTAAATTATACTCTGGTCAGTCGGGTTGTGAATGACCAGGTGTGCCCTCGCATTGGCCTCTGCCCTTCCGTCCTCTGACAAGGTAAATACTAATTTATCATTTGGCACCACGACGACATTGGCCGGCTTCACACTGACTGAAGGATAAGCCTCACTGACAGTTTGTTCCAAGCCCATGTTAGCTTCAGCTTGATACATCGCAGCTTCAACTTCAATTATAAATTATTCCAATGCAATTTCCCATAAAAAACGTTCAGATTAAAGCAACGCTATAGTATTATAGGCACAGGCAAATAATTTTATCTTCCAGCAACTTATTTTTCTTTATAAGGTTTGCTTTAAAGCTCAGCGGCTTTCTTTAGATTAAATTAATTTTTTTTTCATCAATCAGGATAAAGTTGGCTCACCTAAATCCCCCCGATTGCCTCCTTTCCTCGGTTTGGCCCCCAGGTGTGTTCATGGCCTTCCCTCTGCCGGCAGACCTGCTGCGATCGCGGTGGGCGTGGTGGGAGGTGGACTCCGCGGCCTCCGCGGCGGCGGCGGCGGCATCGGCGGCGCTCATCACAACTGGGTATAAATGCTGGCTTTATCGGGGGGGAGAGGCAGATTATTCTTCAATCACGTGGTGTTCCTTTTTTTTTTCTTCACACCACTTGTATTCTCTCTTTTTTTTTTTTTTTTTTGGGTTGTGTGTTTTTCTTTCCCCCGATGCCTCCTTCTGTTCCTGTCTGTCTGTCAATGAAAGAGCGTCGTCACAAAGGGAGAATTTTCTCTTGCCGCCAAAATGTGCCCTCCCTTCCCGCTGCCGCCTCTATTATCCCTTCCCTGAGGAAGGAGGGAGGGAAGTTCTCCGCCTTCCCTCCTTCCCTTCCCAATTCCCTTCCCTTCCCTTCCTCCCTCCGTCCGTACACAACACACTACTCTCCCGGCTGCACTGCACTGTGACTCCCCCTCCCCCTGAGGAAGGCACGTAGAGGATAGAAGTCGGTTACCTCTAGCTCCACCGCCCAGGCTTCCATCCTTCTTCTTCCTGCGATTGCAACAGAACACTACTCACTTCTCCGTATGCACACATCAGTTTACTGTTGTCTCGTAATAACACCTTTATGACATGGTTGCACAAGAGATTTTATTTTGCGGGATGCTAATTCAATGCCTTCAATAAACAGCAATGAAATGTAGCATGGCAGGGCAAGGAGAAACTGCCTTCGCGCTTCAATTACGCATTGCACGCACTGTACACTGTACGTACGTACACATGTGTAGGTACAACATACGAAAGTGTACTCCGCCTTGAGAAATCCATCTGTTGACAGTTTTAGTATCCTTTCCCGAGACATTGACTTTCCTCCTCGTTCCTAAATCGCCGCAATTGGACATAAAATAACTAGGTAATGCTGTACCGACATGCGAGCATTAGTACAGGAATGGGAGGAGTTTTGGCGTTTGTTATCAAAGTTCTGAACCTATCCGATTACCTTTCCACACCTCTCTTTTCATTTAAGGGTAAACAGCAGCAAACATTTTGCCCGCTTTCCCCCCCCCCCCTTGAGAAACGTGCGGCAGAAGCATGCCGGACCCGATCATCACGTTCGACACGGAGGCGCCCGACGAAGACGCTCGGAGGAACTTCCACTACGTGAGAGAGGAAGGCGGAGACGACGATTTCGACGACGACCACGACGACGACGACGACTTTGCCAAACAGGAGGCGGAGTCATCCGCGGGCGAGGCGCAGCCTCTGCAGGCGGCGGCGACAATGGCCAGGAAGCAGAGAGATCTCGCGGACGGACACACCTTCGACACCGGACAGAGGGCTCAGAAGAGACAGAAGAAAAGGTGTAAAAAAAACCCAACAACAACCAGCAATAGAACTTAAATTGCATCTATCAATCGATTGAAATCGAAAAAATTCTGACTGCTTTTGGCGCTGCTACACTTTTCTGTAGGGCCCGCACCACCTTCTGTCAGAACTGCCTGTTTCTGCTCGGCCTCTGCGTCTCCTTTCTCCTCTTCGTCGCCTCCATCCTCTCGCTCGTCGCTTTGGCAATGACGGTCAGAGACGTCATCAGCGAGAGGAACGTCATTTCCCACAACGACAGCGACAGTAATAGCAGCAGCGGCGGCGGCGGCAGCAGCAGCGGCAGCAGCAGCAGCGGAAACAGCAACGACAGAGTCCTGGACAGGATCGCCTTGCACCCTACCTTCCGGCGTCTCCGCTGGTGCCGCCGCGACGATCCCGACTCCGTCTCCGACCTGCGCTTCTCCTACGGGCGCCACTCGCGGGTGCGACTGCGCATGCGCTGCGCCCGCGGGGGCTGGGGCCTCGTCCAGAACCGGGGCCAGTTCGAGAACCCGGCCCGATTCTTCGACCGGGGCTGGTCCGAGTACCACCGCGGGTTCGGGGACGAGGAGGGAGAGTACTGGCTCGGCCTGGCCAACATCCAGATGCTGACGGCCACGGAGCCGTACGAGCTCAGGGTGGAGGTCGAGGATGGGCAGGGAAATAGAAAGTTTGCAAGGTGAGGGAATTGGAAAGACATGACTACCCAACCAATATTGGTACCGCTATATACAGCTACTCCAACGGCAACGCCACTAGTGGTAATTAGTGATGGGATGAAAAATTGGGTTGCTCTAAGGATTAAATATAAGTTTTCAATATTTTAGCATTTCCTCTGGTGTTAGGACAAGCCATCACTAAATCCACACTAGCGATATTGGTTGGGTACAATTTTAAAGGTGGCCAGTAGGTAATAACATGCTACGTACTCTTACAGTTATTCGCACTTCAGCCTCTCCTCCGACGGCCTCTATCGGATCCGGGTGGGAAACTACTCCGGCAATGCGGGAGACGGGTTCGGAAGGTCAGACGGGATGCCATTCAGCACGAGGTGAGAGTAATAGGGGAAAAAAAACCCAACCAACCCTTGCTTTCCCATATGTGCGTAGAGCACGAAAAAAAAACCAAACATCGATTTTATCATATTACATACGAGTATTTCACGCCATAAAGGGACAACGACAACGACTCCAGCTTCTTCCGGAACTGCGCCCAGCTCCTGAGCGGCGGATGGTGGTTCGGGGGATGCTCCGGCACGAGAGAGGGGGCGAACAGAGTGACCAACCTGAACGGGATGAACCTGGACTCCTCCGACGCCGACTGCAGTAGCAACAACAACAACAGCAGCAGCAACAGCAGCAGCAGCAGAGCCGCCTGCGACGAGGAGAGGAGGAAGTCCATCGCCTGGTGCGCCGCCGACGCGGACGACTGGGCGTGGCCTTCACCTTGGAAGACCAGCGGCGCCGACGACGCAGTGGGCGGCGAGGAAAGGGCGGCGGTGTGGACCAAGGCGCGGATGATGATCAGGCCGGTAAGGATGAGGACGGAGGGCGAGGAGGAGGAGGAGGAGGAGGAGGAGGAGGAGGAGCGGGAAGGGGGTAAGAGGACGACCGGTGGCGGCGACACAACTGCTGTTAGTCATGGAGAGGAATTATTACGTGCACCCACAGATCCAAAATAAAAATAATTTTTGCCCATCTCCTTTGCCACTACTACGTACTACAATGCAATTTACTGACCAACACATTCACGTTTGTTTCCCTGGGCTCGTTTTGGAAATCGTGACTGCGCGCTCCCCATAAAAAATGTACTTTTTTCCCCAACTTTTACGAAGACGAAACCGCATTGAAATTATGCCTAAAAAAACCACCTTTCTTTCGGAAAATGGTGCCGATGGGTAGCAACAAGATGGTGGTGAAAATGGCGAATATCAGACTTACATCATCTCCTTTTATTGGTTTACCGCCTCTACCTACGTAGTACTACACCTGTAAAAGGGTATAAAAAGATCACTCTCTTCCTGCGCTCCCTCCACACTGAGACTACCTTCCATCATGGCAAGATCACGCAAGTGTTTCGTAATGTTGTTGCCTGTCTTGCTACTGGCCTCTTCCTCCTCCTCTTCCGTCTCTCCGGCCATGAACCCGGCCTCTTCCCCGGCCGGCATCTTCGGCAGGAACTTCCCGGTCCCCTTCACGCTCGACCTGGCGCAGAGGACGATGGACGAGCTCAGGAGGATCTCGGAGTACTACGAGTCCAAGCTGATGACCGCCTGCAACGGGGACTCCTCCTTTTCCTCCTCTCCGTCCATCGACCCGCCGTCCGGTTCGCCTCCGTCCGGGCCAGACACCGGGGTGGTCTGCGAGTGCGCCATGGCCAACGACGTGCCACCGGGCGCGCCGCCGAGGTAGGAAGAGAAGGCAGGCGTCGATGATGTCCGCATTCTGCCTGTTAAAACTCCCTTTCTTACAACTGCGTGCTTAGAACCCTCCGGTTCAGCCCCACCACCCTGACCGCCTCCGCCCGCACCCGCTCCGAGGGCGCCCTCGCCGCCCTGGAGTGCAGGCCGACCGTCTGCTACTGCCCGGACGGGAGGAGGGAGGCGCTGTTGCCGCCGCCGCTGCCGCCGCCGCCGTCGCAGGGGGGGCTCCGGTGGCTGCCGGACAAGTTCTTCGTCACCGGGATGGTGGAGCGGCTGTGGGACCTCTACTTCGGACCGGTCGGACTCACCCGGTGGCCGAGGCCGTTCTTCGCGCCGTCCGATCCCACCGCCCCGCCAACGATGGTGGAGGGGCCGCTGTCGAAGTCTGGGAAATCGGGCGCGGTCGGAGACTTGGCTTTTGCGCCGCTTACGGCGGTGCTGCACATATTCAGGTTATAAGGAAGGTTCACGTTGACAGAAAATGTTAAATGATTTTAAACACCAGATCTTTAAATAAAATTATCAGGGAGCGTTTGAGTCGCCTGGAGGCCCAGGTCTCCTCCGCCTGTCCCGGCGACGACCCCGAGGAGGTGGAGTGCGAGTGCCAAACCGGGGTCATCCCGTCCAGTCGCGGCTCCGGAGTGACGTTCGACATCACCTTCACGCTGGCCGAGCTGATGATGAGTCGCGTGTCGGAAGAAGGCGGGGATGAGGAGAACAGCCTCACCAGGAAATTCAAATTGCCGTTTGACCCCTAAACTGTCTGCGACTTGAAAAAGAAAAAAGCAAAGTGTTTCTCTTTTGTCCAGCAGGTTGTTCCTGTGCCAGCCGCAGTCTTGCACCTGTCTGGACGAGTCGGTGGCCGACTTCAACTACACCGACATCTCCTGCGTGATCGACAACCTCTCTTCTGTGGACAAGACCTACCTGGTCAGGTTCAGGGAGTGGATGAGCCAGCTGCTCCTGGCTGAAGAGGGAGACGGAGAGAATTGTTAAATCAACGTGTGGTAGTACCCAATGTTGCACATTGTAAACATGCAAGTACTCAAGTAGTTACGTACCTGTTATTCAGAGTATCTCTCAGTTTAATTTCAAAGGGTGTATCACAAAGCGATTCTATAAAGCATGTATGCACACTAATTTGTAAGCAAAATAGTGACGTAACTTAGGGAACGACTCCAGAAATTAAGCAAAATACGGACTTCAAGATCGATCTCTTTAAACAATTAATCTACGTACGTAGTAGTGTTGCTTACACATGCACAACGTGTACGTACATAGGGCATGGTAGGGTACGGTAGGATCACCCAATTAAACAAACTTAACAAATCTTAAGAGGATGGTAAATAGGTGCGTTTTCAGAGCTCGTTGTGGAGGTATCGAATGTTCATGACCTTCTTCTCCCTGTAGAGCGTGAATACGTCGCAGTCTTCCACCTCCCCCCTCTTCTTGGGCCTGAACCGGTCGCACACCACCGCCGCTCCCGCTCCCGGGCCCGCTCCCGCCCTCTCCCCCGCCCCCTCCTCCCTCTCCTCCGCCTTCCTCCCGTGCTCGGCCGCCGCCGCCAGTTCCTCCGGCACCACTCCGTCCTCCTCCCCGTGCGCCGACGTCCAGAAGTAGGCCAGGAGGGAGGCCAGCCCGTCGGCGATCCAGCGGACGATCTTGCCCTGCCCGCGGCGGTGGTAGTTGCGCGAGTAGAGGCACATGAGCTGCGGGGCGCACCACGACGAGGCCGGCGCCGACGCCGACGTCACCTGCCTGTGCGCCAGCCACGCGTCCCTCGCCGGGTCCACCAGGTTGTCCTCCAGGAACTTGCCCAGCGCGTTCTCCATCTCCTCGTCGCTCAGCCTGCTCAGGTCCTCAAAGCGAAAGTACCTCCGCTCGATCTCCTCCTTGATGTCCCTGACCGACTCGTAGTAGTTGGTGGTCTCGATAAAGGGCGTGTAGCGGTGGGTCAGCTTCTCGAAGGCGTCCATCGACGACTTGAGCAGGTTTTTCCTGTTGAGCGGCGGGATGTTGTTTGAGATGAAGAGGCTGTTGAGGATGGCGAACTTCAGGTCGTCTTCCAGGAGGTGCCCGCAGTACTGGACGGCGCCGATAATCCTCCTGGCCACCTTTTTGAGAAAGCTCTCCGCCAGGTCCCCGTTGGCCATCAGGCTGAAGAAGACCTCCTGGTTGAAGTCTGCCTCGTGCTTGAAGATGTCCAGCGCCTCGTCCGCGTCGGCGTGCGTCAGCCGCGGAATGAGCCTGACCACCCTGCGACCGCTCTCCGTCTCAGCGAACTTCTCCACGTAGTCGAAGGCGGAGAAGAAGTACTCGAGGTACTCCGGCGCAGCTTGCAAGTGCTGCGCCAGCATCTGCGCAACCGGCGTCAGGTCCCTGGGCACCCACCCCTTGGAGACCAGGTAGGAGAGGACTGTCTGCAGGGCCGGGCCTGGGTCCTCCTGCAGCTGCTTCCTGACCTGCGACAGGTATTCCAGGTACCTGGCCACCACCTGGTCGTCCTCCTTGGCCTTGCTGACCTCTCCCTCCTCCGGACACCTCCAGTTTTGCACCATCTGCTCCAACCTCCTCGCCGCCGCCTCCCCCGGCCCGCGCTCCACCAGCTCCTCCACCCTCCTCCTCCCTCTGGTTGCGGCGCATCCCGACATCTTCCCCTTGAGCTCTGCCGCCGCCTCCAGCACCCTGACCAGCGCCCTCCGGCTCTCGTCCGCGTCCGTCAGCTTCTTGGCCACTGTCGCCGCCTCCTCCGCGGTCAGCGCCAGACCATGGAGGGAGGCGTGGTCGGCCGCGAAGAGCTCCGCCGGGTTTTCGCTGCTTCCCTTCTTGTTCACCAAGGCCTCGTGGACCTGGAATAATCATTTCATTTTTCTGGTCCGTCACAACGTACACATATTTGTGCTGCTGCTGCATGTTATTTTTGCTTTTTCGCTGTTGTTGTTGTTGGCGATACTACTGCTGTTGTTGCTACTGTTGCTGCCAACAGTCTCCCCGTCCCACTTTGCGTGCTCCTTTCTCACCATATTGTGGAGAGCGACGTCATCCCCCGCGTTGCCCACCCTGCCGGCGGCGTAGACCTCCTCCCTGACGCCGGCCCCGACCGAGCAGAGGAGGCACCAGGCCGACACCAAGAAGATGGCAGACATTCTCTACGGTATGCTCTTCTAATACTCTTCTCTTTTATATTACCTAGTACACAACAGCACTCTCTCCGCACCCTACTAACCTGAGAACGATTTTTTCCCCCCTTTCGTTGGGGTTTCTTCTCCTCTTCTCTCCCCCGCCCCCCTCTCTCTCTCTCCCCTGTAACATCACTGCAATGATTTTACCGCTATACTAGAACCTAGTGTACATACCTACACCTTCTTTCCTCCTCCTCCTTCGCGCTACAACAACGACCGTTTCTCTCCATCCCCCGTTGACTCTGCAAGACTGGAACTCTGTTTTGGCAGGAGGAGGAGGAGAAGGAGGAGGAGGAGAAAGAAGAGACACCTTGCGTTCCAGTTAAAAGACAAGGACGGAAATAAAGGAGATGAACTGCCAGCTTTGTCCGGTTTAGCCAATAAAATAGCGTACGTAGGTACACGTCGATATAAAAATAAAGCATTGGAGACATTCCAAAATGCGTGTATCGTACTGTATACTACCCGGTACAGTAAGAACACGCCGCCGATAACGGTACATTAAAAAAAAAAAAACCGCTGTAATTAACCAGAGCACCGGCGCCAGCAAAAATAGTTTTTTTTGTGGACCTCCTCCGTAAAACTGCATCACTTTTTTGCACTTTTTTTACGCAGTATGACTCCAACGTAATATTAGAGTATATTAGAGTAACGTTAAAAAATTCCCTATTTAAAATACTATAATAACCGCTCTCTCAACTAGAAATTACCAAAAGTGTAACACAACTTGCATGCTGCAGCCTCCGCCCTATTTGCGACCATCGATCCAATATATTAATACGTACTGCGTTTTTTGTTTATATCGACCTCTCACGAAGAGGTGGAGGAGGAGGAGGAGAATGCTCCAGTAGTTGAAGGTATATCGATCCGCATTTATTCCTGTTCACAAATCCAATATATTTACTGCGCATGCATGGCTCTTTTTTTTTTGTTTGTTTGTTTCTTACTCATCAGATGGTGGAAAAATACATAGGCCGATTGTGACCTTTCCTATGCCATTTTTTTTCACCTCCCCATCCCCCCATCTGTGTGACGCGGTGGCAACGATGACGAGGCAGCTTCCTCTCCCTGTCACACACATCTCTTTTTTCTCTCATGTCTATTTCACATCTCTGCGACAATTAGGGCATAAAATTAAAACCGGGTTTCATTTTATTTTAACGCAGGAAAAAAAAACCCGCATAACTGACGGGTGACCCAGCCAGATTTACCGGGTTTTTCCCGGTGACTCGAGCAAAGCCGGACTTAAATGTCCCTTAGCAGCTGCAATGATGTACGTACGGGAAAAAAGAGAGAGAGAATTAAAGGAGAAGACGACGACGACAAGAAGGTGGAGGGTCTAAATTTGGTTAGCTTCATTCTCTGTAGGGCCCTTCTGGCAGAGCAGACATAGCACGTGGACAGAGAGAGAGAGAGAGAGGAGAGGAGGGGGGGGATCCTAGGGAGAATGAATGGTGGATGGCCCTGCCTTCCTTCCTTGCTTGCTTGCTTACTTCTTCTACTTTCATCAGCAAGAGTTTCCCCCTCCCCTCCTCTCTCTCCTTCCCTCTGTGTTTGAGTCCCCTCCTTTCTTCTTCTCCGCCTGAGCCGAGGCAGGGATAGGGAAGGGCTCTCTTCCTTCCACCACCCTCTCCCCTCCCTCTCCTTTCCACCGCCACCCAAATGCGCCAACTGTTCGTGCACTGGCAGCAGGAGGAGGAGGAAGGAGGAAGGAGGGAGGGAAGGAGCAAAATGTCAGGACAATGGATCGATGTGGATCCGGCAAGGGAGGGAGAGGAGAGAAAGAGAGAGAGAGAGAGGGAGAGAGGGAGAGAGAAAGAAGGGGAGGATAATGCAAAAGCAATGCCGGGAGAGAGAGAGAGAGAGGGAGAGGGAGGGAGGGGTGAAAGACATCTGCTGCTGAATTGCAGCGTGAGCCGTAAATAGCGTAATGGGCGCGGAATCGTAATAACAAAGGCAATTTTTCGGGTATCTTCCTGCCTCTTTTCTCTTTTCCTTTCTTTCCTTTCCTTTTTCCTTTTTTTTTTTTTTTTGGTTCACACGACCCACGTCGCTTGCGATCGATGCGAGGGAGCGATTTTGTTCTTTCTTCTCCCTGGAGTTGCCTTTCCTTCCTTCCGCGTGGCACCGGGAAAGAGAGAGAGAGAGAGCGATACTTCTCCTCCTGTGGGACTGCCAGCGCCTCTTCCTCCTCCTCCTCCTTCTCCTCCTCCTCCCCCTCCCCCTCCTCCGCCACGGCCACAGTCGCGAGTGTAAAAGCCCCTCTCTCCTGTTCCTCCTCCTCCGGCTGGCTGCTGCAGCTCCTTTCCCCATCCAGCTTGGTGGGGTGGAGGAGGGGAGGGAGCTCTCTCTCTCTCCTCCTCATTCCGTCTCCTGGCGTTGCCGCTAACACACTCTCAGTGTAGCTTTCTGTTTATTTCTTGCCGTTTTTCATCTTGTAACAACTACTACTACGTCCGCGTTTGTTCAGCGCCAAAACTCATCATCCTAGGTTTCTTCTTGTTCATTTTTTCCAAGTAAAAGAGAAAAAAAAGAAACCTCTCCGTCTCCCGGAAAAAGAAAGAGAAAAAACTCCACTAGAAACCAGAAACCAGAACAGCCACCACCGACGACACTCCACTTCACTCCACTCCACGCCAAAAAAAAAAAGAAAAGAAAGAGCAACACCAGCCACCACCACCACATTCCTCAAACACGCCCGTTGCCATCATAATTTTTCCCTCCTCCTCCTCCTCCTCTCCTCACGCCCACACCAACAAAACTCCTTTTTAAGCCTGGTTTTTGCAAACAACAACGACGAACGTTAGAACAAAAAAAAAGTTGAGTTTTTTTTGTAATACCACCTCGAAAAAAAAAAACCCCAGAAAAGAAGCAACAACATTCCATCATCGAAAACCAAGAAAAAGAGAAACCCGAAAAAAAAATCCAAAACGTGCAAACATTTCCCTCTCCACCCCCCACACCGGCAAATAATCGGAGAATCAGCCAAAATCAGCAGGAAGGATAGAGAAGAAGACTTGAAGGAAAAGGCAGGTGAGTTTGAATGCTTCGTTGGGAACGAAACATCTTCCTGCCCCGTCCCATCTACTATCCGTCTATCCATCCATCCATATGCAGCAGCCATGAGAGAGAGAGAGAGAGAGAGAGAGAGAGAGAGAGAGAGAGAGAGAGAGAGAGAGA
>JAAUYM010031782.1_pt1 | contig 19559 bp, 24 predicted proteins | sample 7278001 | NCBI WGS metagenome assembly JAAUYM01 (sample SAMN14350224, study PRJNA611818) | marine sediment metagenome | isolation source: surface marine sediment (1.8m) | place: French Polynesia: Moorea | collected 2018-08
CCGCGGCAATGGCTGCGGCGACCGGGTGCGGGCTCAACCTGTCAAACGACTACGGTGAGTTGCTGTTGTTGTCTCTAAGTGTTGCTGTTGTTGCTGCCTCTATTACCGTATGACGGTGCGATATGATGCTTTATAGCTGGCAAAGGTGACAAAACGAGAACTACTTTTCGTGTTGTGCACGTGGTTTAGTGGGAACCTACTAATGTAGTGGGCGGCACTGCAGCCGTTCGACAGAGAGAGGTGGGATCCCTTTGTCATGTGTGGTGGGGTCCCATGTAGCCATACATGCTTTGGATTTGGAGAGGGAGAGAGGAGGAGGAGGAGGAGGAGGAGGAGGAGGAGGAGGATGTCACACCAGACGCTTTGACAGGCAAAACCAGTTCTGTCACGCGCGGTCTGGAGATTCCCTCCTCCTCAGACCACACTTGAGTGTGGAAGAAGAAGAAGAAATGCATTCAGAGAACCGGACGATTCGTCTACTATATAAAAAAGGCAAAATTACACAGCAGGGAGCAATAAAATGGGACTTCTCATATCATGCAGCAAGAATACAGACTCCCTCCTCGATCCTCTTTTTTCAGAACCAGCTTGACAACAAGCAGTAAAGTGGGAGCCAAAACCTTTTTGGATATTCTACCAGCGCTGCCTTCGTTTGGTTAGCAATGCCAATATTATGGACACGTGTGCTGACTGGACTGGACTGAACCCCCCCCACCTGCAGTAGTTAAATAAAACTCTTGTGGTTGGTTTTTTTTTCGAAACAGGTTTGACCCCGCTGCACATCGCCACCATGAACGGAGACGCCACCATCGCCGAGATACTCACGAAGCACGGGGCAGATCCGAGGATTCCCGTAAGGAAAAACTGCCAATATTTTTTTATGCCTGGTTTTTTAAAGCACATACGGCAAAATGCTCATTACAGACATGCAAATTGCATTGCTTCTCTCTTTCTCCCTCCTCCTCTCTGCCTACACAGCTTGAGGAGATTGTGAAGGCGAAGGAAGGCAAAAAAATTACAAAAAAAGGCATCCATTTCTTTCAGGTGCCAAAATTCGGCACCCAAGAGTTAAGGAGGCGGCGAAGTGCGCGCGTGTAGAATTTTTAATTTACGATTCCGCAAAGAAAAGACGGCAATAATTCTTGCTTCTTTTTTTCCCTTTTTTCTCCCTGACAGGACACCCTCCAGGGCCTAACACCGATTGCCATGGCCGCCAGAGGAAAACTGAACGCTAACCTGTTCGACAGGATCCCCAAGAAAACCCACGTGGAAATTCCCTCCAGATGAAAACCACATACAGCACTTTCCAAGAAGAAGAAGAAAAAAGAACATTTGCAATTATTACAATGTTGGAACAGAGAACGGTGACTCAGCCAAAGCTATAAGAAAAAATAAGAAAAGCATTTAAAAGCCAATTGACAAACTTCGCCCACTATAGAAGCATGATAGTGACTTAGGATTGATTTAATCTTTTTTCATCCAAATCGACTGTACGTATTTCACGATTACACATTTAAAAATATTGATTGATGCTTCTCCCTTTCGCCAACAAACACAGAGTATTTCAAATCTGTCACGCATGTACCTTTATAGAGTGATTTTTCTTCTTAAAGGAAAGAACCCGCACTGATGAAGCAGAATAAAAGATTTAGTGGATCTAAAGGAAGTGAAGTTTGATCACTAATTTGTTGCGATTATTTATGTACTACGTGCCAAGGAGCATCGCGGTATGGTCACTTAAGATGCTAGAAACCAGAGCAATTTCTGAGAAAAAAGGAATCAAGGTCCCTTCAAAAAGAAACCAATAGTTAATAAAGGAACGAAATCAGCTTTCATTCCAATTTTACTAATAAAGTTTTCTAGCCTCCAGGAGCATCCATCCACACAGCACCCCAAAGAACTTTGCTACACCTTTATCAGGCATGTTGTCAAGCACCTCAACCTTCCCCCCTCCCCCAACTGAGGGTGCAGCTGACTTTCTCACAGGCATAGACCACAAGCTAGTAGTCCAGTTCCGTGCCGAGTGGCCATGGCCTCCCTCATCCGCACTCTGGAGGTCTCCCAGACTGATGACTTCTCCGCTGTGCTCTCCACATCCCACTTTGCCATCTACATACCGTACATCCCTCATTGCGGAGCTGCGCTCGGATCTAGACTTCCACCTGGTGGTCATGGCCTTCTCCACCAAAACTCTGCCCCCTGCCCCGTCCCCACGATTATGGCCAAGGGAAATTATCAAGAGAGAGAGAGAAGGGGAGAAGGAGAAGACGTTCCATACTGTGCTAATTCAAAGAGGTTGCCGCAAAGAGAGTGAGATGGGAGAAGCAGAAAAAGTCGCCTACCTTCCTTTGGAGGCTCCTTGTCCTCCAGTCGCAGGCGGATGCTGACGTCGCTGCCGTCGCTGCCGTCGCTCCGTTGCCTCCTCCGCTGTCATCGGGGCAGCTTTCTGAGGCCTGGCTGCTCCTTGCGGAGCCCCGACGACGACGGCGGTGGTGGTGGTGGCGGATGGCGGGATCACGTTGACGGTGGATCCTCCTCCTCCTCCTCCTCCTTCTCTTGTAGGGCCGAGGTCGGCGTCCCTCTGTGCCCCTGCCAGCCTGTCGGACACCGTCTTGTGGGCCCGACTCTTGAGGTGCTCGGCCCACTTGTTCCGCTCGACGTGTCCGTTCCACTTCACGCACACCGGGCACCCGACCCCGACCCCGACCCCGACCCGAGGCTTGACTCCGGGCCGCCCCGAAGGGTTGCTCTGCTCGAGGACGCTGCTGTTGCAACATTCGCCGCAGAGGAAGTGGCCGTTCGGGCAGCAGTACCGTTAGACTGGCGACTCCTCCGCCGTTTCGAGGCAGCTGGGGCACTCCAGGAACTTGAGCATGTTCTCTGCCATTTTGACCGTCCACTCCTCTGTGTAGTCTTTCTTCTCTTCCGCCATTTCGTCAATTTTTTTTGGGCTTGCGGTGTTCTGCGATACGACTTATTCGTCAATTTTTTTTATGTTTGGTGTGGGAGTTTTCCCATATTAAGTGCAGGGCAAAGTTTAAATTATTAGCGTTGCCACGGGAGATGCTTTTAAATTCACAGAAATATGCTGGTTGGAGACCCTGCTCCGAGAAACACCAACGTTTTTTTTTCAAAAATTCTGGTCGGAAATTTGCTCATTAAAAAAAATGGGGCATCTCCCCCTTTTTGCCATTATCTTACACATTTACTTATTGGCATAATTAAATTTGTGGATGTGGCAACCCTCCCTAATCCGTCCCAAGTTCGATGATGGTGATGTACATGAAGAATGTCGCACAACAAATGTCCAAGATTGTAATTGCGATTTTTGTCTCTGCCGGCGTTAAAAAAGCAAACTTTTCCTCGAAAAGCACAGAAGACAAATTAGTACTGTACTACAACAATAATAAACAAAACTGGTAATCGTAGCAATGCCATTTTTTTTTCCTTCTAGCTCTTCTTCTTGTCCCTTCTCGTCTCGGCCGCCTTTTGTGACACCTGCTGCTGCTGCTGTTGCCTCCTGCACCTGGTAATCGCCCCCTGCAGCTCCCTGAGCCCATGCGCCTGGCAGACTGAGGCCGCCCCGTGCTTCTCCACCAGATCCTCGGCCACCTCCCAGCCGCCAGATCGGACCTGAAGATGAGAGAATATTTGACTGGTGTTTTTTTTTCTTCTTTTTCCACACAGATACGAACTAATTAGATAGAACACGTCACTCACCAGGCTGCAGAGCAGGTCTTCAAGTGCTGCCCGCTCCGCCTGTCCCAGCCCGGACTTGGACACCCTCGACAGGGTGGACATGATCTCCTGTGACCAGCCCGAGTCGGTCACGAACTCGCAGAGCCAGGGGACCTGTCAAACGGAAAACATTTTTTAAAAGACATTTTTTCTCCTGAAAGGTAACGACTTGACGTGCTCACCGGCTCCAGGAGGCTGCTAAATATCTGCATTCCCAGAAACCAGAGCTCCTCCAGGTCCGACCAGTGGTCGGAGTAGGCGGAGGAGACGACGAGGGAGGAACCGTCCTTGGACTCGTCGCAGTTGCGTGCGTCCCAAAGAAACCTGCATTCATTCACATCAAGGTTTCAAACATAAAAAAATATATATAAGCTTCTAATGACACCCACCTAATGACTGCCTGGATAAATTTGAATATACTGTAGTCGGTGGACTTTGGCCTGCGAGAGTGGTTCTTCAGCACCAGCAGCCCCAAGACGGAGAGGTTCCCGTACAAGACAAGCTCCTCACCTGAATCAGTGGCATACAAGTTGCAAAATAGTGATCGTGGCTGCCAAAAAAACCCGGAAGAGGTGGTGCACTTGCCGCTGTTCTCCAGCGTCGGCAGTGTGTTCATGATGAACTTTAGCAAATGGAAGAAGACGGCGTTGTCGTCGACGAACTTGGGCTCGAGCACGGTGACGTTCATGAAGATGTTGGCGATGGAGGCGAGGGCGAACTTGGAGTTGACCAGGTCGAACCGGGCGTTGTCGATCATGTAGAGCGGCTCCGCCACGTCCGCCGAATCCTCAGCTTCGGCCTGGGAAGGAACAGAAGGGGGAAAAAAAAGCCCATCGATTGGAACAAATTCTCCTTGCATGTTCCCATGTTTAACAGAAGAGAAGAAGGAGTTGAGCACAGGAAGCAAAGTGGGCCATTCTCCAGTTACATAATCCCGGCTCACGGCTCCGTCTTCTCCCTCCCTCCCCTCCCTCCGCAATCGCACGCATCTACGTAGATTTGCCAAGCCGGCAAAAGCCAAAAAAGCCGGACAGTAAATAAGACAATATCAGAAAAAGCCAAATTGTCCGATACATGGCAATTTTCAAGTTTAATTGCACATTTTAAAAACCATATGTTAAGCCAAAAAAAAAAGTTGGGGAAATAAGCCATCGTTCACCAATCTGGCCTCAGAGAAGTCAAACTGGCATCCCTGTACGTACGTAGGTACACGTAGTACTACTAGTACGACTACTGTAGTATAGTACTACTACAGACTTATCGATAAGGCAGGAAAGGAGGAGTCTGCTGGCCGCGACTGAGCTGGGATGAGGAGGGGGGGGGGAAGAAGGAGAAGGGGGGAAGACGTGAAAGCAGTGAAAGGTGACGGGCGGCAGCTGCACATCTTTCTGGCTGGAATAGCCGATGGTAGCAAAAGAAAGGGTGGAGAAGACAGCAGCAGCAGCGCGATGCTCTCCGCGTTCGTCCACCTCGCTGCCTTCGCCAGCTTCGCCTACAGCATCTTCTGGAACCTCTACCTAATCCAGGTTGGGGGGACACGAAATCTTAATTTGAAAGAATGTCTTTGTCTACAATTTGATTTTTTTTTTCACCCTTAGGTTCCTGAAGCGCTGAAGAGTCATCCCCACGTCGTCAACATACGAAAGTTCGGCGGGACCTGGAAGTTCCTGACGTTTTGGAACCTGTGGATCCAGGCGGCCTACTTCCTCGTGTGCTTCGTCAACGACCTCACGGGGAGGAGGAGGAGGGACACCTCCTCCCCAGGCCTGCTGCGCCGCCTCGAAGACGGCCTGTACGCCAGCCTGGCCTTCCCCATCGGCGTCTTCGTCGGCGTCGTCTTCTGGACGCTGTTCGCCATCGACCGCGAGGTGGTCTACCCGACGGTCGTGGACGCGTACATCCCGGCACACATGAACCACCTCATGCACACCATGTCAGAGAGAACAACGACAACAAAAACAAAAGTCAGACACTAGAATTCTCTTTTCTCGCCACTTCCAGCGTCATCCCGCTCCAGCTGTACGAGCTCCTGTTCGTCCGCCACTCCTACCCTGATCCGGCCAGCAAGGGCGCCGTCGCCACCTTCCTGGCCTGCCTCGTCTACATCGCGTGGATCATGGTCGTCGCCCAAGTCGGGGAGGTCTGGATCTACCCCATCTTGGGCAAGCTGCAGCCGCCGTGGAGGTCGGTCAGACAACGATTTCCTCCCTCTCCCTCCCCTCCCAGATGCATATGACAGAATGCGGCAAATTCTTAAATCGTCCTTTACTACGGTACGTTACAGGTACGTGTTCTTGGGCGGGTGCACCCTGTTCGGCGCCGTGCTCTACTACCTCGGGTACTTGGTCAACCGGCTGCGGTGGGGCGACGGCCGCAGGGACGAGGACGACGACGGGAGAGGGACGGCCAAACGACAGGTCAAGACGGAGGCGAAGCAGAAAGACAGGACGAACAACGAGGAGGAGGGTGTCAGGAAGAGGAAGAAGCCGAGAAAATACTACTGAAATGCTCAATGAATAATAATAAAAAAGTTCAACTAGGGCAATCTGAGTGCCCGATTTTGAGGCCACTGATGCACCGCCTTTCTGGCTATCTCTAGGTACTACAGACAGTGTTGCCAGATTGCCTAAGGTTGGATACCAAGCAGAGCTTTAAAAATTACTAGTTTTTGCGGGAAAAATTGTACCAAATCTCTGTTTTTACTGCATTAACATTAACAAAAGTTTTGCCTAAATTATGGCAATTTGGTATCAAACGATACCATTTGGCCACACTGACTAGCATACTACGGTAGTAAATGTCACTGCGCACGCTCGCTCCGCCCCCGTCCTCAAATACGATAACAAGCTCTCCCCCCTCCTCTCCCTCCAATGGAAAAATCGTTTTCCTCCGCCCCACCCCCTTCCCTCAGTGCACGCAGCTGAACATGTGTGAGACAGGAAGTAACTGCGAATGGGATAGTTGCGCCAGCTAATATAATCCCAGAAGGGGGCAATCAATAGAACTGAAAGGGGGAGATCTAGGTTGCAAAGACGATGCTCCGGCCCTTCGTGCACTTCTCTGCCCTCGTGAACTTCTCAGTCTGCATATACCTGCAGCTGAGGATCAGGTTCACGGAGGAGGACGCGGAGCGGTTCGCCCACTTCGGCATCGGCAGGTTCGGCGGCCCGTGGAAGTTCCTCACCTTCTGGAACCTCTGGTTCCAGGCGGCCTTCTTCGGGCTGGCGCTCATAAGCGACCTCAGGGGGAGGAGCAAAAAGAATGGTAACGACCTAGTGCTATGCCGGTAGCGTGAGAATCTACGTCCACCCTAATTTGAAATTGGTTAAAGCCAACAGTAAGTTGAGGAGCGCCGAGGACGTGGTGTTCACGACCGTGGCCTTCCCCGTCGGCATGTTCGTCGGGATCGTCTTTTGGGCGCTCTACCTCCACGACAAGGAGTCCATGATCCCGCCCGGATACGAGAAGTACGTCCCGCCGATGAGGAACCACATGATGCACACGGTGATGATGCCCTTCCTGCTCTACGAGATGGCGAGCTGCCGCCACGAGTACCCGCGGCCGGCGTGGAGGGGCGCCGCCGTCACCGCCGCCGTCGAGCTCGTCTACCTCGCCTGGCTGCTCTTCCTCGGCATCGTGGCCGGCGTCTGGTCCTACCCGATCTTGCAGGTGCTGCCCCCGTTGGGGAAGGCGCTCTTCCTCGCGACCAACATGTCGGTCGGGGTGGCGCTCTACTACGTCGGGTGGTGGATGTCCGGACTGAGATGGGGGCGGAAGCGAACGGAGGAGGACGAAGAGGAGGAGGAAGGGGAAGAGGGGAAGGAGGCGGAACGGCGGAAGAGGGCGGAAACCAAGAGACGAGAGCAGAGGGCGAGGCAGAAGGGCAGGAAATGGTACTGAAGTTGGGAAAAGGCTAGAGAAGTCATGTACCAGGTACACGAGACGTACCGTGCTTAGAAAAAAAAGGAACACCGATCCAGAAGTCATAATATACCGTACTAGCATCCTACCCGATCGAAATAAAGTGAACACCTGCTGCTGTACTAGGTACTAGGTACCTGCTCGTTGAGCCACCGCTTGTAGCTGTCGTAGATGGCCCAGTGGTAGGAGAGGTAGGTGTAGAGGGTCTCGTGCAGATGGCAGGGGGGCCCCAGCAGGATCTTGCGCGGCCTCTCCTCGGCCACCAGGTGGCACAGGCCGGGGAGCAGGAACCGCAGGACATCGGGAGCTGGGGCGCACTCTGTCAGGAGAAAAAGATATCAACTTCAAAACTTTCCACACGCTGTAATCCCAACCAACCTTGCCCGCTGGCCACAGCATGGGCACTGCCGTAGTCGACACTCCCTCCCCTTCCGGGGAGAGACTGCAGGCGTGAAACCTATAGCAAAGTTTAAATTTATAGATTGGCAATTCTTTGGGGAAAAAATCCGGTCACCTTCTGCGCCTGGAAGGTCTCCACTGAGAGCGTGACGACGAACTCCAGCACGTTGCAGACGTCCTCCCGGAGGGCCATCGTCTCCTCAGCCAACCAAGCGGAGAGGATGCGGACGGTGGCGCACACGAAGTATCTGAACAACAGTCGATTTTCCAAATTGCAATTATTTGCGCCAAGGTGGCAATTTTCTCGTCACCTGGTCTTTGGGTCGTCGAGTTGCTTCGGATCGTCCTTGAGGGTGAGCGACGTCTCGCTCACGAACTTGAGGATGGTGGAGAAGCCGTTCTTCAGGGCAGTGTACAACTATGGAAAGAAGGACGAAAAGTTTTAGGTTAATTGGAATTGCCCGAATTTACTCCTTTCACATGGCCTCACCTGCCCCTTCTGCCTGTCGTCCAAGAGTGGGTCGAACCTGTCGCTGGCCATGTACGCCACCGCGCTCTCGATGATGGAGTAGCAGGAGACCAGCAGATCGGCGGAGGAGGAGGAGAAGGGCGAAGAAGCGGTTGCTGAAGAGGAGGAGGATGCTGCGGCGGCGGACGCGGCGCCCTCTGAGGGAGGATCCCCCGACACCACGGTCTGCAGAGGCTGCTCCTCCAGGTGCATGATCACCTGTGAAAAGATAATTAGTCAGGTTTCGGCTTTACCTGTCGAGGAATTTCCTCACCTCGATGCAGGCCAGGTTGAGGATGATGAGCAGGAACTTCCCTTTGTCGTCGCCGATGGAGGAAGCGTCACCAAGACACCATTCGAAGTCAGACGCCTAGTACATAGAAGATGTGGCCTTTGAGAACTAAACATGCACCTTTCAACGATAACTTTTTCTTGCTTCTCACCTCGATTACCGCCGCCACCAGCTTGATAGCAGGATCCCTCTGTTCCTTGGAGATCTTGCTGAATAGAATGTCCTACAAACCAAACAAAGCGCCACCAAGTTACAATCACCTTATTTTTTGTCCGTTGACATCGTTGTCCTTGTCTCATTCATTACCCTGAGTCCCTTCTGCAGCGTGCCCATCCACGGCTCCTCGTCGAAGTGCGACTTGGGAAAGCTGCGGAGGATGACGCGGAGGGTGCCGCACAGGTCAAACTTGTTCTGGTCCTGGTGGGACAAAGCAACAGAAAGTTACAATTTCACAAAGACAAAAAAAAGGTGGGAAAAAAATGTCCTCACGTGCGTCTCAGCAAACTCTGAGCAGAATTTGACCATGAGGTTGGTGAAGTCCTCTGCGCCGTTGTGGTACCTCCAGCAGGACTGGCCGCTCATCTGATCACAAAATCATGGATTACAAAAAAACACATTCAACTAGCCTATCTTTCTACTCCACCTGCATCAGCCTGAGCAGCAGCGCCAGCGCCTTCTCGCACTGGAAGGTCTGCCTGACGTTGATCTCGCACAGCGAGTGAACGCCGCGGTTGCCCACGAAGGCGGAGCGGCCCTGCTCGTACGAGACGATGGCGCCAAGAATCTCGTACGCGTCATTGACAATCAACTACAGTAGACGGGAGGGCAATGAAAAAAAACCCACACTGAAGAATGCAAACTTTTTTTTGACTGAGGTACATACTAGTACTCACCAGGTTCTCCTCGTAGATCGGGTTGTCGGCGTCGGTGACAATGTCCAGGAGCACCGGCAGGTTGAATAGGACGGACGCGTTGGTCATGATCTCCTCCTCGCCGGCGAAGCAGCTGAGCACGGAGAGCGCCACCGACTGGTACATGAGCTGCGGGCAGCCGTCGGGGGTGTCCTTGCTGCGCAGCATTCGGGCCAGGAAGGAGAAGCCGATGCCCTGAAGCAAAAAAACAGATGGTGCAAAATGGCTGGAAGAAAAACCGCATTTATTATGTAATTGCCTGGTATCTACCTTCATGAGACAAAGTCTGGCGTTCTTGTCGCAGTCCGTCCCCTTGACCAGCTTGGGGACCAGGAACAGGGCGGCCAGCTTCTCGGTGTCGTTCTCTGCCGCTTCCAGCGCCTTCAGGCACTTCAGGACTGGCTCTGGAACGACAACGTCACGGACGCAGGTAACTACATGTGGCTCCGGGGATCGACAATGGCTCCCTGCCTCCACCTGCAAGGGCAGCCTTGGTCGCCTCGTCCGAGATGGTGTCTCCCCCGGCGGTGGTGGCGCTGGTGGCGTCCGACAGCGGCCCTGTCGGCGTCCCGGTGGCCGCGCCGCCGGTGGTGGCGCCCCCGCCGGCGCCGCCGCCTGCCGCCATCTCCGGCGGCGCCGACGCCGACAGGGTGTTGCACGCTGACGCCGGCGGATTCGGCGCACGCGAAGACGCCATGACCATCCTTCCTCGACGGGGGCAGAAAAAAAAGTCCGAGCGAAAATCTGCGCTTCCCAAGATGAAAGGGGTGGGGAGAAGAGCTGATACAATCAGATTTGTCGGGCTTTCTCGCTGTTCCTGAGTGTATCGAAAATGTCAAATGTTGTAGCACTGACTTCTCTCTAGAGTCTGTATCTTCCTTTGTCTTGTTTCAAAACTTTTTTTTTTGAGGTGAGGGGAGAGACCCAAGTCGCATCCGCTTCTACTTTCCAGCAGTCCCCCCCCAAAAAATCTGCCTTTCTCCCTGCTGTCGCCCAAACAACTTCGATTCCTTCTTAATTAGCAGCGCCGCCTGTGCGAATTGCCCCCGAGGAAGAAGAGAGAGAGAGAGAGAAGGCAGGAGAAGAGGAAGAAAGCCCCACTTTCAAAGGCCGAAGTTCTTTTTTTCTCTTGGGCCGGGGCCAAAAATAACCCCGCGCGCTGAGAGACGCACTGCTCAAGATAGAGAATGCCAGAGACAAGAGGATTGGCAAGTTTCGCCGAGATTGGAGTCACTTGGCACCAAATTTCCCAGATTCTGTCGAACTTGGACCTCAAACTTCCAATGGCCCTTGGCTTGTTTCGTTGCAAACGTGAACTACTGTAAATAAAATGTTGTCTGCTGCCTGACAAAAACAAAACAACGTGATTTCACCTGAAGTTCGGAAACTTACGGCTGGTTATTCACGAAACCTCGGATGCATGCGTGTGTAAGATCGGTCAGATTGTTTTGAATATCCTTTGGCGCAATAGTTGCACCGTTGCTAAGTAAGAAAAAAAATATTGTTGCCAATCACATCCAGTTATGTCGTCTGTTGAAAATTGTTGCATTTCTCAGAATAAACAGAGGATTTGTTTTAAATTCGGCACAAATTCACATTCACTACAACTCACAGAAGTCGGTCGAGCTTATCAAGGCTCTGATACGGCAAATCTTAATCTCTAACATGCGCCATGCTTCACAAACCCATCCATCCCCAACAAAACTAAACTGCATTTCCTCCTCCCCCTGCACTATTACTGAACTAGTAGATATGCTCCCTAACTGGGTCAGTGACTCCAGTCAATACGACGACACAAGAAAACGCAGTAGTACTGTGTAGGACTAGGACTAGTGTGGAAAGGAAAGCCAGCAACGTAGTAGACAGAGAGAGAGAGAGAGCAAAAGGAGGAGGAGGAGAGTGTACTACTGTACTTGCAAAGCGGAGAGGGGTTTGCTCGGGCTTCTTCTTTACTAACAACAGAGCAGCTGAAAACAGTCTCCTCTCTCCTCTCCCTCCTCTTCCCACGGACAACAACAATTGAGGCCCATTTTGGAGGCCGCTCGCGTCGTGTGGACGGTGAGAGGGAGGTGGCGATGTTGACGCTTGGTCGTCCTCATCTGGCGTGGGGGGTGCTTGCGAGAAAAGAGAGTGAGGATCCTGAGCAGTAGCAGCAGGTTGTAGCGCACCAGCGCACCAACAATTGAAGGGACCTGAGGTAAGTCTGGTTGCAAACTTGTCTGTGTAAAAGTCGTCTGTCTACGAAACGCAAAAATTAGCATGCGCGAAGAAGGATGACAGAGTTAGTTTATTTCACTGCAACAGTACTGTGCATACGGCCTAGTAACGGAAATTCAAGCCTCCCTAAAAAAAAAAAAATCTGAACTATCAACTTACATTTCTTCCACCACAACAATCCGTTTCTGTTTCTCCCCCTTCCATCTGGAGAGAAGAGTGTTTTGATCTCTTTTTCAATCCATCCTCGCCCTGAAGTGGGGGTGGGGGGTGGGCGGTGGGGGTGGAGAGGGGGAAGATTGCAAAACGATTGATGATTCATCTGATTTCCAGGAATTAAGATATCAATGTTTTGGGTTTCCGTGGCCAGTTGAGCTGTTCTGCTACGTTACGTCTCTCTCTCTCTCTCTCTCCCTCTGTGCCCGATTACCCAGGGCTGCATAAATTAGCTGGAAATAGCTACTCCACCTCACGTCCATGTGTTTTTGCTTCCAGTACCACATGTTTTGCTTCCATGCTCGCGCAGTTTCCGCTCCGCAATTAATGCCACCCACTTGCAAAAAGAGAAACATTAGTGTACGTACAACATACATGTACTACGGTAGGGAGTGCCTGCTCCTCCTGCTGGATGAGAGAAAGATCTGCTTCTTCGATATGCCATGCTGATTTTTCACCGTCAACGCAATCCTCCCTCTTTCTTTCTCTTTCTTTTCGCCCTTCCTCTTCTCCTTAAACGCCTCCTACTTCACCTTTTCTGCTACACTGTGTTCCTCTTCAAAAGGAGGAAGAGGGGGAGGAGGCTGCCGCCGCCGCCGCCGCAACCGGAGCCGCCGCCGTCAACCTCTTCAGGTTGGCGGCATCGTTCACACATACGGTGCTACCACTGCGTACTATACCATAATGCCCGACTTAATGGCCAAATGAATCGTCGCAATTTTGCAAGGCATGGTTTTGGGGTGAAGACGTTGTGTCATTATCCGTCCACCTGGCGGACCAAGAAACTCCAGTTTTTCTTGAACTATAAAAGAGGTAGGAAGGCGCTCTTTTCTTCTTCTTCTTCTCCAACCTCTGCAGCCGCTGGTGTGTGAGAGTTGAGTGTGTGTGTGTCGGCTCCCCTTCTTTCTTTCCCTCTCCTTCCCCCTCTCTCTCCCCCCCCCCCCGCCCCCTGGCACTTCAGTGGCTGCTTGCTGTCCGCTTGAAGAAGGGAGGAAGCACACACACACACACACACACAGCACAGACCGACATAGCCGGCGTCGTCGCCGTCGTCAGTTAGCAAAGTTCCCTTCCCCCTGCTGCACTTGAACTGTGTGGGTTTTTTTTCTCTTGCTTTATTCTTGCAAGTGTGTGCATGTGCGTGTGTGTGTGTGCATGGTGCCTGAGAAGAGACCTTTTTCTTTCAAGTCAGCCTCAGTGATGCAAGTGTGAGTCAATCACAGCGCGCCTGGAAGGAGTGAGAGGCCCACATCATTCACCTCGTCCCTGCTGTGTTGTTGCTCTTGAATTTCTCTCCCCCTATTGTTGTGCAACGTGTACATATTCACCCGGGACCCACTGAGTACACATACTACAGAGAGTGGTGAGTAATCGCTGTCCACACAGGTGTTGTGTGGGGAAACGAGGGAGGGGGCGGGGAGGAAAAAGCAGGGATTATCTGATAAGGAAACAGATAGGACAAACGTAGATTCAAAAACCTTCACTACGTGTCAATGAGAAAGAAAATTGGAAAGAAACAATGGAGAAAAATGCTTAGTAAAGAAACTGACTAAAGGGCCACCACATATGATGTTGCATTTGTCAGCATGTGCAAATCAGATGAAGCAATCTAAAGCTTTTATTCTTAAAAAAAATAGCATTAATGCATTTGGCCTATTAACCTATGTATACATAGAGAGAAAAACTATGTGTCTAATAATAAATCTAGCATGCTAATATATTTTTGCATCGATGTGAGAGAGAGAAAAAAATTCCTTTTCCTCTTTTCTCTCACGTTCTCTTCCTTCCTCTCTCCCTCACACCTGTGTTGTTATTCTGCTGCTCCTTCTCCATTTTGCCTGCCTAGATCTCTATACACTAGTACCTTTTCCTCCTCCTCCTCCTCTTTCTTCACCTCTCGGACCAGTTGGAGGCGCCAGCAGAAGGGGGAGGAGGGGGAACTGCGACTGCGACTGCGGTGGACCCTGGTGTGGTGCTGTGCCTCCACTGTTGCCTGCGCCGTGCGATTTTTCGCTTAGCAACTGGGATGGAAGAGGAGGATGAGAAGGAGTTTCTTTTTTTTTTCTTCTTCTTCTCTTTTTCCGTTGGTGGTTAGATTAGGACCATCCTACGCGTATGTGTGCCACCACCGAAATAAGTAGGTATTTTTCGTTGACCGCAGAAGTACATGTACGTTGTACGTGGCAATTTGGCAGGGAGAAGGAGAGAGAAGGGCTATGTAGTAGGTACATAATTTCTTTGGAAAAAGTAATGAGATGTAATGATACGCCCTTGTATCTAGGTACGTATCTAACTCGATACCCCCGGCTCCATTGAAACTTCTTTCCTTACGCCGCATGAAGAGAGGCGGGAGCAACTCTTCTTCTTCTTCCATGCATCCCGTTCCATTGCACGCTCTGTTAACAGAATCACATCCATCCATCTACGCCAAAGCAGGGGCCCCGTCTACCTTGACGAAACAGGAGATCTGAAAGCTCTGCTGAATAGAAATTTAAATTCGGTTCATTTGAAGATACAACTTTTTTTTTTCAAACGCTCTTGGTTTTCACTGGAGAACTTAGCAAGGAACTTAACAAAGAACAGCATTCTTTTTGCCATTCAAGATTTTTTTTTCCCAACCCGGTCCGAAAAAAATCTTGCAGGGGGAGAGGAAGAGAAGCTGCTTTTTTTTTCATAAGTGTAACTTGACCGCCGGCGCCACCGCCACCGCCGTCTCTCCCTCCTCCTCCCCCATGCACAAGGTGACTGAACGCTAGATGGATACAAGAGGGGTCCAATATGGTGTCGCCTCTCTCCCCTCTCCCCTGGTACAAAGCTCAACACACACGCATACTACCACTACTATAACAGCTTCTGTCTTGACAACAAGCCCCCTCCTCCTCCACCGATTAAAATCGGCAACAGGCTTTTTTGGACGAGGAGAAAAGAAGAGGAGGAGTGGAGGGGTGAGGGGGGAACAAAAAAATCCCGAGCTGAACTGAGTCCTTCCTCTCCCCCCCCCCCTCCACTCTCTCTCTCTCAAGATTTTTTTTGTATGCCACATTCAAGGACGTTTTTTGTGTGTCACAGCGGACGTGGGAAGGAAGGGAGAAATTAAAACGCAGTTTTCTTATGCTACGAGCATGCCCCCGCCTTCCGTCTCAGCTCTCCGAATAATTTAGGCTTCCGGGCAGGGTTGCCAGGCCAAGCTTAAAAAATAGCCCAACTTACCAAATTGTCCCAAACGCTAATAGCGTTAAAAAGGTGGGCAGTTGACACAGTATAAACAAATATTGTAGTCCGAAAGTGCCCAAGACGGCTATAAAGTGGCTCACCTGGCCACTCTGGCTTTGTGTGCCCACTCTGTCCCTATATGTACGGTATACATCTCGGAGCGTGGCAGTTTATTACTAGCAGTAGCAGATGGCACCCGGACACATTCTTTTGTTCTCCTCTGACGGGTCACCGCAAATGATCCCGTGCACATGTGCACTTTGTAGGAAAGCTCTTCATTAATGTGGCCTCAAGGCTGTTTTTTCACCCCCTCCACCTCCCCCCCCCCCAAAAAAAATAGTCTTGTGTTCAGGCCTTTCTCTCTCCTTTTTATGGCATCTAACACGTAACACTAACATGACGCTAAGCACGTCGTCAGTTAGCGGGGATATAAACAGTGGATTTGTTTAGCAATTATGGAGACATCCACTTAAGACGAAGACAGATTTGTCACGCCAAAGTTCGATCTTATTTTTCTTCGAGTTCATCTCGCCCGCCCACTTTTAACACCTTCCTTCCAGTGCGGTCAATGTTCATCTGACACCACCACCTTTCCTCTCCCCTCCTCTGTTTCAGCAGTCCGTAGAGTGTTTGAATCCTATTGACGTCTCCTTCCAAAACCCGCTGCCGCTCAAATTTTTTCAGACGGTTTCTGTACTATACAACTGTACATACTACAACTCCTCTTTTGGCCGGGGCTTCCTTTCTCCTTGTGTAATTTACGAGTTTCCCCCTCCCTCTTCTTCCCTCATCTGATGGAAGTGGTAACCGACATGCAGACAAAAAGTCGGGGGAAAGGGGGAGAGTTGAGGGGTTTCTTCTTTCTCCGTCCTTCCATATTTTTTTTTCCAAAGATTTTTCGTCGGATAAGTGGGATCCTTCTCTCTGTCTCTCTCTCTCTCTCTCAGCTGTGGAGAATGAGAGGTTCCACCCATTCATCCCATTCTCCTCCTCCTCCTCCCACATGCACGCTCGCCAACCCCTACTTTAGTAGATTTCTGTGTTTCCCTTCCGCTACGTGCAGCAGCGTGCAGAAGGAACAGCACATGTAGTTTTCTGAATGATTTATCGTTCCCTGCATTTGATTTACCTTTGATAACTCCATATATTCACACACGACTTGGAAGTCCTACTGTACACTATGTACATTCAGACTGCAATATGACAGCGGCATAATTCTTGCTCACACAAAAGAACTGTGACAACTGGATTAACTGCAGAGTCAATAAACAGCGTAGTGCACGCGCAATACGACTTCAAAGTCTCTTTCCAAACTAACCCTACAAAAACATCGTCTTACGCATCCTCCTCCTCATCTCATCCCAACCCGGAAACCCTTGCCTGCGTCGTAGTATGTAGGTAGTGGTGGGCCTCTCTTTCTCTCCCCTCCTCCTCCTTCTCCTCCTCTTTTCCCACTTGCTACTACGAGAGGAGAAGGAGAGAGAGTTTCTGGTGGTGGTGGTGGTGGTGGAGAGGAGATTTCATATCCGCCTTCGTTCGTGCCTTCTTCTCCTCCTCCTTCTCCTCCTCAGCAGGGGTAAAGGAGGAGGGATCAGGAGAGGGAGGGGGGGGAGGCTTACGACAATGAGTAGGAGAAAACGAAAACTTTTTGGCAAAGAAAAAAAAACTGGATGATGACGGAGGAAGGCAAAAGAGAAGAAAAGGAGGAGGAGGAGGAGCCGTTATACTCTTATTTACATTTCTCGCCCTCATTTCTGCGGGCACCCTCCTCCCCCTCCTCCCTCGTCAGAACTCCATTTGCGCTTTTTTGGGGAGGGTTGAGAGGCACCGTCGGAATTACGAACTCAGTCGCGTGCGTGGCTTGTGGGCGGGATTGGAAAGTGGGTTGCTCATGTCTCTCTACTTCTTGAAACGGCTGAATAAAAAAATGCATTTGAAATTGTCTAATTAACGTAATTTCCTCTCCTGTTCGATTCCTTCCGCAGAAACCAACGAAAAGACTGAAGAAAAGAAAACGAACCGACCTGCCTTTCTTTGTGTGGGGGAGGAAGGCGGGTCACACGAATCTAATGTCGTCCTCTGAGGGAGCCGGAGCTGGTGCCGGTCTGGCGCACCCCGAGGGGGGCGGCGGCGGCGACGGCGACGGCGGCGGCGGCGAGAAGGAGCGCCTGGTGTTCGGCGGCGGCGGCGGCAAGTCCGCCAACGGGAGTCAGGTGGACAGGTGAGTCTTGTTTCGACTTTGTACACGTGTAACGGGAGGCCAAAAAGAAGAGAGAAGCAGGGGGTGCACGGGTGGAACTTGCACTTCTCTCCCTCTCTCTGTCTCTTTTGTGCAATTTTTGACTGCTCCCTCCATAGATATCTCCCTCCCTCCCTCCCTCCCTCCCTCCCTCCCTTCTTCTTTCCCTTCCCCCCCTTCTTCCCTCCCTTCTGGTGTGTGTTTTTTTTTAAATCGAAGCTAGCTTTTTGTGCGTGGGTGCTGTTTAAGTTTTCCCACCCTAGTTTTTTTTTTTTGCAAACCTTTTTCCCTCTCTTTTTTTGCAAAGGGGGAGGTAACGAGCGAATATTTTTTTTTCCTTCCTATGGGATGCTGCTGGCTGCTGGCAATCTCACGTTGAGAGGAAGGCATCGCTAATTGCTTTGAACACACCTGAGTGGGATTCGAAAAAAAAGAGAAAGACGCCGCCACGTCGGACTGTCACGAATCGGACTTTTTTTTTGCAATTGTCGAAAATCACCTGGGCGGATCCAGTGGAGGAGGAGGATGATCTTTGGCGCTCACGAGACAAAAAAAAAACGAACTTGTAAATTCAAAGAAAAGTTGCAAATTTGTGTCAGTGTTGTACACGTAGTAGATGAATTCGGTGCTACAATTTTGCCACGCGGAGAATGACTGGTCCAGGTTGTGCACAGATTCCGGGAAGGATTTTTTTTTGCTCCTAGAAAATTTATGTCGGAGCACAAAGTCACTCCTCTTTTCTCTTTAAAAAAATCATTACGTTGCTTGCAAGCACTCACGGTACATAGGAACGCACCTATGTGCCTGCAATCGGTCTTGCATGTAGTTACTTGTGCAAGTGGGTCTCGCAAGCATAGTAATTTTCTTGTTACGTCACATTGGAGCTCCGTGGGTCATTAGGACAGTACGTACACACACTTGATTTGCTCCATCGGGCATCACAGGAAAAAAAATGTGATTGAGAGGGGAGGGAGAAAACTATGGATGCGCAGCGCAGACGACTGTAATCAAATGGCTCCATGATGCGACGCGAAGAAGAAGTCAGGATGAAATGAGGGGAGAGAGGGGGGGGGAGGAAAAAGCTCCCCCCCCCCAACAAACCGTGAAGCAACAGCAGAGCGGGATGCAAAATAAATGCTACGTGACTCTACCTAGCTAGGTGGATGTTGTTGTTGACGGTGAAACAGTGACGACAAGAACGCAACCCTGCAATCTCATCCTCTGTCCTGTCTGCTACTATAAAAGTCCCCTCCCCAACCCATGTCCCCCGATCAGTCCTGGGCTGCACCCTGGAGGATCAAGAAGCCAACCATCAAAGATGTCCAGGATCGTGCCGTTGCTGCTCCTGTCCGCCATGGTGGTCTTGGCTGCCGCAGGGCCGGACCCTGAGCCTTGGGGACGCTCATCGTACTCCTCCTCATCATCAAGAGGCTACGGCGGGCGCAGGAGGGGATCCTCGTCGTCCTTCTTCTCCAGGGGTGGTGGAAGCTATGGGAGCAGGAGCTATGGAAGCTCCTCCAGCAGCAGGGGCTACGGGAGTTCCAGCAGAAGCTACGGCGGCGGCAACGGCTTCGGCAAGGGTTACGGAGGCGGCGGCGGCGGAAGCTTCGGCGGCAGCTTTGGGGGCGGGAAGTCCTTCTCCAACGGCTACGGAGGAAGCGGATTCGGCGGCAGAGGCAACAACGGGTACTCGTCTGGAAGTGGTTTTGGAAGCAACAGCTTCGGGGGCGGCTTTGGAAACGGATTCTCCTTCGGAGGTGGCGGCGGCTACAGCGGCGGCGGTGGCGGCTACTACGGTGGTGGCGGCTACAATGGCGGCGGCGGCTACAACAGCGGCGGCTACAACGGCGGCGGCGGCGGCTACAACAGCGGTGGCGGTGGCTACAACGGCGGCGGCATCCGCGGACG
>JAAUYM010120543.1_pt1 | contig 19501 bp, 16 predicted proteins | sample 7278001 | NCBI WGS metagenome assembly JAAUYM01 (sample SAMN14350224, study PRJNA611818) | marine sediment metagenome | isolation source: surface marine sediment (1.8m) | place: French Polynesia: Moorea | collected 2018-08
AGAAGTCAAACAGAAAAAAGGGAGAAAGAGAGAGACTTTTTCTTCTGCTCAATGGGCCAAGTAGCCGTTTTGAAGTTGTCTGCTGCGCGCCGATGGCGCTTTCTGGGTTAAGTAAAGAGAAAAGGCCCACCGGGGAGAAAACGATCCTGCCAACAACAACCGCGGAGAGGATTTCAACGAGCAACGCACACATCTCTCTCCCGGACCCCGCCACCGCCACCAGGGTTGCCAGGTCCGGAAACTCAACATCCGTCAGTGCAAGATTTGAATAAGCTGTTTATTATGTACTGTACATGTACTGTATCTTTCCACTTGACCTAAGATTTGGGCGAAAATTTCTCCTTCTCTCAAGAGCTGAAATCGGCCAAAAATTTCAGAAAACTGGTCGCCGATCGGCCAGACTGGCAACACTGCCCTCCGCTGCTGACGGCAGACGGCCGCTTCGATTGCGGTAATTCAAGACGCCGAATGAAGTTGTCATTCATGTTCTTTTTCTCCACCTTCTTTTAGACATTTCTCCACTCCTACCCGAACCCCCCCCCCCCCGCCCTTACCCCCTCCCTCCTAGCTCCCTTTTCTTGCCTTCCCCTCCCCCTTCATCCACGTCACAACGCAACGACAGCGTGAATTACAGCCGGCGACAACCACTAGACAAAGTACCTACTACTGTAGGTCCCCCCCACCCCACCCCTCCTCCTCGGCCACTTCCCTTGAAACCCGAAGTGGGAACGTGCCACGTGCACCATCGTTGCCAACCCCCCCTTTGAAGAGGAGCGCACGTACAGTAGCACGTAGTAGGTACGGTACACTCCCCCGTTTGATGGACGTGAGAGCACCTTCTCCTCCTCCCCTTCCCCTCCCCCTCACGCCGCCTTTGTTGTCGTCGTCGTCGGAGGCGGACGACAACAGGATCTCGGGGGTGAGGAGGTGACAGACGGTGGCGATGTCGAGGCGCGTCCTCTCCTTCCTCGTCGCATCGACCTTTGTCCCGGGGAGACTTTGCTCCCAAGAAGCGACCTATTCTCTTCAGAGCATAGGTACCCCTGATACTATGTTCACCCAACCAATATCACTAGCGTGCATTTAGTGATGAGGTGTCCCAACTCCAGGGCAGGTGTCAGAATAGCGAAAAAAACCCTCTTACAGAGCAAGCAACTGTAGAGCAACCAAATTTTGATCCCCCATCACTAATTACCACTAGTGGCGTAGCCGTTGGCGTGGCTCTAGTGGTACCAATATTGGTTGGGCAGTTGCCTGCACGCGCCATTGACACGAGAGAGACACGAGATCGAATTTTCTCTCCGCAGCCAAAGAGGCCGACCCCAACCTCGTCCCCGTGATCGAGGACCTGCTCGATGCGCCGCGGGAGGAGGAGGAGATCTCCGGAGACCTGTGCAGGCTCTTCGGCACGCTGAAGTACCTGCTGGACAGGGCGAGGCAGACGGAAGACCAGCTGGAGATTATGGCCACGATGGACCTCATAGAGGTGCCCCATATAAACAAAAAAAAATGGTAATATTTAGGCCTTCCACTTCACACCGCGCGCAGGAGAGCATGAAGGCCAAGTTCGGGGCGTTCCAGTGCAACCAGCAGGCAGACATCGAGGACTTGCTCAGGAAGGGCAGCGAACTGCGCCACGATGTTGACGGCGACTACGGATGGTCGTCGCTGGATAGCGTCGTCGGCGATGCCAGGACCACCGGCGCCCCGCCGGAGAGCGTCCCAAGGGAAGGGAGGGCGGCCACACACTCCTACTATGAGAGTGACGACGACTTCTTCGAGTCCGCCCGAAAGTTGGTCGGCGATGACGACGACGACGACGAGGAGGACGGCGACGGAGACGGTGCTCCCGACGGGGACGAGGGCGACGAGTACGCTGAGAACAACGAGGGCAAGCTCTGCGAGAACTGCCGGATGGACTACGGCTCGGAGGCCAACGTCAACTTCTCCAAGACCTTCCAGAGGGCCAGGGACTCCTCTCCGGAGCAGAGCCTGGAGGGGGCCAAGGCCAAGATCGTCCGCATCTTCGCGCTCGGCGCCCTGGTCGCCGTCGTCGCCATCGTGGCCAGCACGCTCGGATGCTTCTTTGCCATCAGGTCAGGCTAGAAGGCGACGCCGAAAATTTTATGGTCTCGGTTTTTCGACCTCCTTCGCCGCACTATACATAGATCGTGTGTGAGGAGGATCCGGTCTCGCAGAGCTGCCGCCGTCGCCCCGGCTGAGCAGCAAGGCGGCGACGGGGCCGACAGCGGCAACGACATGAGCATGACCACGTTCAACGGCACCATCGCCTACCCGTGAACGAGACACTGACCGATGTTTCACCTGAGCAATAAAAAAAAAAGATTATTGGAAGGATGTAAGGCAAGGTTGCCCTAATAATCGGGTGCAACTCCAAAATAAAAAAAAGTGGGTAATTTAGGAATGCAATATGTACGTAGAAGAATAAAACACAAAAGGATGAAGTGAAGGTGAAAAGGTACGTAGTAGTGTACAGTAATTAGTCTGGGAGCTTCTCCAACATCTGGAACTTCGACGATGCCGATGCCAACTCCGCCATGGTGGAGGAGCAGGACGACCGCCATCATATGGTCGCCGTCACCGACATCACGGCGTCATTGCCGTCATTGGCGTCAATGATATTGGTTTCCAATATCATTCTGAGCCCATTGACGAATAAACTTTATTTTAAGGAGTCTTGGAAGTAACTCCCAAGTCCATTTTTCAGTCTTTTAGATCCTTCGTGGTCTGTTCCGTTTCCAGATAAGTTTCTCTCGTCAATAATTTCTCTGACCAGCAGCAGGGAGCAGGAGCAGGAAGAGCTGCGCCTGACTTCAGAAAAATGTGCCCGTACGGATTTTGTAAATCTGGAGGAAAAGCTCCTCCCGAGATGCCAAAAAGTACTCCGAGAGAGAAGTTTCAAAGCGTTGGTTTTCAAAGAGTTTCATAAAAGTTGCCTGCTAATTACAATAAAATATATTAATTTAGATACTTTTGGGAAATTGTCAGTTTAACGCAATTTTTTACCAGGTACAATCTTGTTCTGGTATCATTATTCGGGGACATTCTGAAGTGTAAGGGCTGGAATACTCTGCTCTTTTCTATTATTATAAAAAAAATTGGGACACAAGTGCTAATTGAGCATCTAATTTGGGGTAGTTTTAGGAGCTCAGGAGGAGCTAGAAAAACTGACAACATCCCACTCCGATTTTTATACGGGCGAGAGGGAAAGTTTGGGTACTTTCAACCATTCCCACTTAAACTGGTTCAACTGTGTACTACGTAGTACTACAGTACTACCTGATAATAATAGGTATACAGTACAGTATGCTCTGCTTGATTAGTGGCACCAACCACTGCCACACCATCTTCACGCTGGCTCAAATTATAACACGTCCACAACGCACAGTAATTACGAACACCGCTGGGGAAATGCAATGATTTTTGTATTTCTCTTACAAGCATTTTTGCAATACCAAGGTATAAGGGAAAAGGAGGAGGAGGGAGGGGGGAGCTTGCCCACGGGTATCACAACTAAGAATGCAAAAAGTGCTCGTTTTTCGAGGGAACTCGGAACAGGGAGTTTGTGCTGGCCGCATCCTCAGTCGTCATTGCCCTGGAACCTCTGGAAGAGCGTCCTCTTGACGGCATCCTTGTAGCACTCGTTCGGGTTGGACTTGGCCGGCGCAGAGCTGCCCAACCCGGCCTGACTCGTACGGTAGCCGGCCTGAAAAAACGCGTGCAATTACGGGAGGATGAAGGAAGACTTCCCTTTGATGAGCAACCACTTTGATCAATCAGCCTCATCAAGCAATCTCTCCCTCGCTCTTTCTTTTATTTGCCCTACGGTCTGAAAGGGGTTTCAAATTAATGGTCCCTCCCTCCCTCCCTCCCTCCCTCCCTCCCTCCTCCTCCCTTCTCTCTCTCTCGTACCCCAACCAACCTTGCTTTTACCCAATACGTGTACTCGTACATGTACATGCAGATGCGCGCGCGCACACCGCCCTTTCCACGGTTTTTTGACGCATGAATTAGCCTAGTCTCAGTCTGAGAACTCCTTTCCTAGTTACATGTTAAATATATTGAATCAGCACCATGCCCAAACGACCGAGCCAACAGGAAGGATGACGGAAAGTTCTCTTTCCCTCTCCCCACTCCCCTTGGCAAACATCAGGGCAGTAAAATGAGGGAGAAAGGAAGAGGGGAAGAGGGGATGGGAGCAGGCTGGGGAAAAAAGAAAGAGAGAGCTGGGGGAAGGGGGGGATCCAAATGGAAACCCAAACACTGCTTCGGGGGCTTATACGTAGTACTAGAAAACTGTGCTATCCTCAAAAGGAGGCATCAAAGCTTTCTGTGATGTCCTCACGCATCTCATATGTACTAAATGAAAGGAGTCTTTCCTCTTGACATGTGCACATAATATCGAGCACTGCATCTTGTCTGGCTAACACAATTTCATGGGACATTAATTTCTTGGCCTCCCCTTTTCCTATCATAAATGGACCCAGTGTGAACATGAATAAAGTCTCAGATCTGGAAAGAAAAGTTTTCCCTGTTTTGTATGACCTTATAGTAAAGTGAATTTAAGAAGAATTTTTTTTACATAATTAGCTAAGAACTATCGATTTGTATCAATTATTTACAATTTATATTTTAAAGTGCGTTACTTAATTTACTACTTAGTACAAAATCAGGGTAACTCTACTGAGATTTACCTAGACTGTAGTAAACTTTTATGTCCCTTAACTCTAATACTGTTTGTTACTCAGACATTAATAGCTTTTTAAAAATGTTGTCAAGTGCCTTAGCAACAGAATTAATACTGTCAAATACTGTCAACAAATTCTAACGTAGCTAATTTTTAAGTTGTTTCATTTTTAAAAGCTTTGCTTTCCAGGTCTGAGACGTACATGATTTGCCACACGGGCAAATGGCAAGACATCATAAGTAGTATCTCACCTCCACTATGTTGGTCCGCCCCTGATTTGTCCTGCCCAGTCCGGTGCCCTGCTTCCAGCCCATCTTCTGCAGCATCCGGTTCCCCACGTTGCTGGAGTCGATGGCGCGCTCCGGGAGGCCGGCGGACTCGGCCTCTTTCATCGCCGCGAGGTAGCTCTCCTTCAGGCTGAAGTAGTAGTAGTAGTAGTACGTACGTAGTGTTTGTACGGTAGGTTTGACAATCTTTTTCTATCTGTTGGCTGAGAAGAAAACTTTCTTGGGAACGAAAAAGAGATACTCACTGGTTTCTCTTTGACTCTGTGTCTTCCGCGACATCGCCGCCGTACTTCTGCCGCCGCTCCTTGGCGCGGTCGCGGTAAGAGGGGCCGCCGCCGCCGCCGCCGCATGTGGCGGCGATCCTCCGCCGCCACGACTCCAGATTTTCCCGGTGAAGCTCGGAAACAGAGTTGTGCCTGGAGAAAAGACAAGAGCGGTTGATCAAGCGTGTCGGCAAAGTGGTGCCCAATCACTGAGGCAAGAGGATAGTTGGAAGGGAAAACATCTGGTGTAGCCACCCGACCGGAAAAAAATTGTTCATAGTAGGATGTAGTACAGCCAATCGTGAGATCGTCCGACCATCAACAAATTCCATCAAAATTTTTCTTTCCTTTGCAAGAGCTCAAACTCGACCCCCATTTTGGCCCGTCGTTAAGCAAAATTCGCTTGGTCGGGTCTGACCTTGATTAGAGAACTTCTTCCCCCCCCCGCAGAAACGCAGCGGCAGGCATCAAAGAATCAAAGATCGAGAGTCAAATTTGCATATGCATGAGAAACAAACGTAGCGGCTGCGACTGCGACAGGTGTCTCCCTTGCTCTCAGGCCTCCTATAATGTGGACTTCTCTCATCTTTTCTTGGCATCTTCCTCTTAACGAGGAGTTCCTTAGTAACAAACGAGCTGACGGTGACACCATTTCCCCCCTGGGCCTCTTCCTCTCCCCCTCCCCCCTGGCCACTACTAGATGGGCCGAAAATGGCCCTCCGCTGGCCCATTAGCGTCACCACCCTGCAGGGTTGGAGATGCCCAAATTTGTCCCTAGGGAGGCCATGAGACCACTACTGGCTTTGCTGGCTGGCAGGCAAGCTTTCTTATTATAAAAAAATTGCAATGGGAAAAGCAAAGCCTCATTCTCCCTTCCTTCTTCTTCAATTACCCAGAGGACTTAATGAGAAAGACAAAAAGGAAGAAAACTTCTTTATAATTTTGAAACAGACTCTTTTTGTGGAAGGTGAAGAAAAAAAGGGAGAGAAAGGGAGAAGCATACTTCCCTGGGGAAATGTGCTTCTTATTTTCTTCATACCCCCAAGGCCTCAAGAGTAAGTGCCTAAGGAATACTTGTGCTTTAGGTAGATGCCTACGGATCCCTTTTTTCTCTTTCTGTGCCGGTAACAAACTTTCTGAGGATGCGTGCGTGATGAGAGGAAGGGCAGCCACCTTCCACCCTGGGGGCCCATCAGAAACATGAAAGGAGGGCAGGCATAACATAGACCAAAAGTTGCCCACCCTTTAGCGATGGATGGTATTTGGCCTAACGCTTTAGTATTCAAAGGTAAAAATTTAGTTTACCCTAGAGTATAATCTGGGTACTAGCGCAAATACTTTCTCAAGGGTTGGCGCAAGTACTCGCAACTCAATGCTCTCTTTCATGTAAAGATGTACAAGACACCCACTCACCACTCACCTACTATTATCTACTAGCAACTTTATCCAGAGATCGTTTGATTTTGCATCAACTAGTGATGCAAACTCCGTACCGGCAAAAAGAGCTTTTACTCAAACGACGTCGCCGATGTCCTCCTCGCTGCTGTCTGAGTCGATCAGGGCCGAGAGAATGCTGCTGCTCTTCCTGCGGGAGGAGGAAAGTACGCCGCCGCCGCTCCCCCTGGATGTGCTCGCCGCGGTGGCGGCCGCGGCCGCCGCCGTCGTCCGCCTCCAGCAGCAAGACGCGTAGTTCAGGGCCAGGTACAGCACGAAGTACACCAGCATGATCGTCACCAGCCATACCACCGTGATGGCCATTTGAGTGGCCGCCATTTTTTCGCTCCACCCACTAGTCCCCTTTCCTCTCCAAAAAAGAAAAGAAAAGAAACTTGTGGAGGAGAAGCTAGGCACTCCCGTAGTAGTAGTACACAACTCAACAGGGTCCCTCAGTGGAGGAGGAGGAGAAGAGGGGCGACAAGAATAAATGGGCCTCCAATTCTTCTTCCTGCTCCTCCAACAACTCTTTTCCCCGTTAACGTCGTCCACGTTCCCGATAGTTTCTCTTGCTCCTTCCTCCCTCGCCTTCACCGGACTACCGACACACACACACACACCAGAGTAGGGAGAGGGGGAGATGCCTCTTCTCTTCGTCCCCCGCCTCGCACAAGTTCTCTTCCTTTCTCTCTCCTTCCCCACTTCTCAGCGGAGAAGGGAGGGGGGGAGAGAGGACGTGTTTGCGGCCTCCTTCTCCTCCAAAGAAGAAGCGAGAAGGAGTAGTCGACGGAGGATTGAGCACCCCGTATGTACTACGTACGTATTCGTAGGCGTAGTGTGGTACGTGTGTACATCTGACTACTTCCCCACAACAATACTTTCCTAATTGGCGTTCCTTCTTCAAATGCGAAAGTCGGGAGGCGGAGAGAGAAGGGGGGGGATAAAAGGAGGGAAGGAAAGAAGGCTTCTTCCTCATCCTCCATAGGCTCGCACATACAAATAAATACACATCATTTTCCCTTCCAGGCCAGATACCTTGTTGTTTACTGCTGCCACCACAAGTGTGAGAAAGGGCAGGACACTGCGGTCACTACTTGTATTGTGCGTATTACACAATACTAGTTCTTGGATGTGCTGGAGACGAGAGGAGGGCGACACATGTGACAGATAAGAGAGAGCTTAATTTCTTTCTTCTAATTTCTTTGAGTGGCAGAAGGAAGGAAGGCAATTGGGGTGAGATGGAGAGAAAGGGGGTGAACGGAGGTCGCGGCCCACGTGTGCAACGTCACGCACGCAACTCGAGCCATCCCGTTGACTGACATCGCTCACTCGTCGAGGGAAGGAAGGAAGAAAAAGTCGGAGGTGGAGAAAAGTTGGGAGAGAGAGAGAGAGAGAGGCAGTACGAGCGACGTGACACAGACAGGAGGGAGGATCTTTCTCTCTCCTTGTCGGCAACAATGGCAACAGAGGAAGAAGAAAAGGATCGTTGACGTCGCCTCTCTACGCTGTTCGTCGCACAGGATGTCTCAACAAAAACGCTGTATTTGTAGTCCAACTTAAAATTGCCATACTATGTCCCGTTGTCTAATGTCTTGAAGCGTGCAAAGATTTTCTTTCCTGAAGCATCCTGTAGCATATACACAAAGGATGGAAAAACCAACCAAGTTTCCTCTCCAGAAAGAGGAACAATGCGCGCACTACAGAAAAAAGAGCTCCAGAATCTGACTCCGTGACAATTTCCGTTGATTTTCTTTTCTGTGCCTTAATTTTCCATCCCATGCGTTACCGCAGGTTTATTGTATACTGCCGGTAGTACTCGTAGGTTTCTTTTACTCACTTTACTACCTATGCTTATTCGAATCCAACAACGGATACTGCGTATGTATGTATGATATACTAGAATAGAATAGCTCACTTACTTTAGCAGCTTCTCCTTGGAGGCGAACTGTCGCTTGCAGAGAAGGCAGGCCAGCTTGTTCCAGTCGGTCAGTTGCGAGGTGTCCTCCTTGGACGATGACGACGCAGACGCCGCCGCCGCCGCCGGCACCGGCGCCGCCTCCTCCTCAGAGTCGGACCCGTACCCGGCCAGCCCTGCCAGACCGCCGCCACCTCCACCTCCTCCTCCCGCTGCTTCGTGCGAGGCCAAGGCTGATGCCGAGGCTGACGCCGAGGCCAGCAGGGAGGTCGCCTCTTTCCTCTTGTTGAGCATGGAGAAGGCGATGTCCTCCGCGCCGCCGCCGCCGCCGCCGCCGCCGTCGACGGACTTGGACCTGAACGCCCCTTCCGAAGCGGTAAAGGCGGCGGGAGCCGCGCTGGATGCCTTGGCTGCCTCCTTCTTCTGGTTGAGCGTCTTGGCCCACTTCTCCATGTCCTTCGCAATGCGCTTGGCCGTCTTGACCTTGTCCTTCTTATCCGAGTCCGCACCTCCCTTCTTCCTCTCGTCGTCGCCACCTCCTCCTCTCTGGTCAGGGGCGGGCAGGAAGGTGCTATGCTCTGCGCTCCAGTACATGTACTGGTTGGCGGCGCTGTTGAAGTAGTACTGCGAGTTGGCGTCGTAGTACAGGGTGGAGAGCGGGTCGTAATAGTAGCCCGACGTCTCGTCGTACGAGTACGTCGAAGTGTCGGGAGTCGCTATGGAAAGAAACAAAATACGCATGACCTTGACCGTGGTAAAGTTCCTAAAAGTCAGCGCGTTCGATACAGTGAAAAACTTTACAACAACATTGGCAACTCTGACAACCTGCAAGATCTCTTCTTCTTTACAACAAAACTTTCTTTTTCTGGTGACAGGAAGCTTCCTTAGATCGCAGTAGTTTATAAAGTGCATTTCTCCACTTACGATATTTCCTGTACTCCACCCCGTCGACCGTGACGGTTCCCCCGTTGCTGGCCTTGTCAGGCCTCGCCCTGCCGCCGCCGGATCCGGGCGCAGCGGCGGCACCGGAGACTTGCCCGCCCTCCCGGTAGTACTTCCTGTAGTACTCGAGGTAGTGGGCCTTCTCCTCTGGCGTCTTGGCGTACATCTCGGCCGAGTACTCGGCCAGCCTCTCCACCTCCTCCACGCTGTGTCGCTTGACGCCCTCCGCGGCGGTCGTCGCGGTGGTGGCCATCTCGGTGGCCACGGCGCGGCTGTGGCTCCACTGTGCGGCCGCCATGGCCGCCGCGGCGTTCCCGCCGCCCTCCTTGACGCCCGCGCCCTGCGAGCCGGGCGACCTGTAGTAGCTGACGCTGACCAACTTGTCGTCTATGGTCGGCGGCTCCCCCAGCAGCTGGTTGTGCAGGAACATGGCGTCCGACAGGCTGTTCATCTCCACGTAACAGACGCCGCGGGAAGTGTTGGTCAGGTTGTCACGACCGATGCGGATAGATCTGGAATTAAGAATTTGCATGCATGCCATTTCCCCACTTTGTCAATAAAAAAACATACTTGATTGGCAGGTGCGTGACCCCTTTGAGACACGCCAGAACGGAATCCTCTGTGGTGAGCGCGTCCAACCCGCGAAGAAGAACGGCTGAATTTAGAGAAAGAATAGAGATAACGGATGAGCGAGGCAGAGGTGATCCCATTATTCCGATCAAATGATCGACAAGGAAGATTTTTGCTGACTGCTGCAGCAGCATTGATGTCTGCAGAGCTGGCATTTTTTACTCCTCCACCCCCTTTTTCGAAAAAGGAGGAAGGAGGGTAATGGGGTGAAAGTGAAAAATTCGTTGGGCTTACTGTCTGTCGGGTGGAGTGCGATCTCCTCCGCCCCCTCCCCGGACAGATCGGGCTTGGTGTGGCTGCACTTGAAGCATTGGTCGCGACGACGGAAATTCTGCACGCCGCACTGGAGCAAGAGAGAGAGACAGGAAAAAAAAGGCGCATAAAAAAATCCGGGAAACAGAGAGCACGTCAAAAAATTCGGGAAAAGCAGCGTCGTTCAGTACGCCACCAGTGCTGCCAGATGGTCCCAAAAGGAACCAAACAAATTCTTTTTTTTAGTCTTGAGCAACAAACCTCCATAAGAATGAAAGAAAATCTGATCTGGTTCCCTTTCAGGTAAAATTTATTTCCTGTTAACGTTCTTTTTGAAGGAGTCTTAGTCCCTTTTCACAAAAAAGTATGGCAGCACTTGACACCACCCACCTTGGTGCATATCCAGTCGTGCAGGACCTTGGGCGGGTCACCCGGCTTGCCGTCCCGAGGAATGCTGTATTGCATCACGGCTCGGTACTTCTCGTCCAGCAGCAGCACACCCTGCAAAAAGCGAGAGGAGTCCAGGAATCAGAACAAAGAAGTGGAGTCTACGACGTGCGGACCCGTGAGATTTCTCTCTCGCTCTCTCTCTCATTGGCAAAAAAAAAAGGTCTCCGTGCCCCACTCTCCGGGGAGTGAGATTAAAAAAAAAAAGAAGAGAAGAAACGAAGGAAATAGGAGGACGATAAAAGTTTAAAGGGTCGGGGTAAGAAAAAGAGGAAAATTGGAGTAAAGGGGGAGGGGGGAGGAAAATTCAGAAAGTCGGGTTGTTTTTCTTGAAACCGAAAAAAAAATGGCAGCACTGCCACCGCACGGCTGGCCTCTCGGGAGGTGCCGTGGGCGCTGTGGACAAGCCGGGCGAGAGGAGGGGGAGGGAGGAGGGGTTCTCTTTAAAATGATGCGATCTAACAGCGAGGTAACTCTTACGCGGGCTGCTGCTACTTTAAAGTCGATGCCTTTTCCTCTATACCGGTGTCCAAAAAAGAGAGTTTGAATACCCAAGTTAGCTTACTTGGTCAGGGATAAAACTGGGGACTTTTGCATGCATGACCCTTGTTTAAATTCTCCAGAGGATATCTTTCACCGACAACCATCTCTTTTACAAAGCATTAAAAGCTTGAATAAAATCTTAACATCCTGTGCAAGAAGTGTGACGGCTGCAAGTCTGCCACAATTGGCTTGTGCTACTGCAGTATTCTTTTTTCTTTGGTCTCTAGCATCCACCCCACCCCCCCAGCTTGCCCCACCCCTCAGCAGCACTAATCGCGGGACGATTCACACTCTGAACCAAACCTTTGTCGTCGCCACCACCTTTTGGGGACGGCGGCTGCGGCGGCTGCGGCGGCTGCGGCGCACGCACCACCACCGTTATGTGAGGCTTTTTTTTTCTTTCTCTCTCTCTCTCATCTCTCTGTCTTGTCTACCTGCTTGGCCGCCATCCAGGCCTTGGCGTCTTCGATCCTGGCGAACTCGACGAAGGCAAATCCTCTGGAGGCACCTGCGACGGGAGTGAAGAACCAACACAAAAACTCGGGTTAATATTGCAAGGGGGAGGCGGAAAGGATGATCTTTTTTTTTCGTCGTCACTCTCTCTCTGGGCTCTGGGATGGAGGTGGAGAGGAGGAGGAGGAAAGACTTGAGCAGGGGCTCGAGTCCGGAAGGATGGGGTGAAAATGGGGTGACTTTGGATGTTGGGGGATAAAAGGATGATGATGAGGGCAGCCGGGAGGCCGAGTTTTTTTTTAGTACTTCCATCTTGGCATAGGTACTTCCACCTTGGCATAGTCGGCGATATTCCGCTTAAATTAATTAGCGCGAAAACTCTGTTCTGGCCCCGCCTCACCCTGCCGGATCCAAGAAGGTCGTCGCTTCGCTCAGCTGTAGAAACATAAAAAGAATGGCCTTACAAACTAACCCACCTTCGGCTGGCCCTCCCCTCTCCCAGCTGGAAGGCAACAGGGGTCCGTTAGAAATGCACACGCACGCAGACACGCACAAATATGTACACCCACCCATCCTAAAAAAAAGGGGGCCAGAACGGACTTTCCGCGCGAGTGTGTAAGAATAAGGGAGCAGGGGAGAGGGGGGACAGACAGTACCTGTCTCTTTCTTGCGGATGAGCCTGATGTCCCTGGCCGTCAGCCCGCACTCCTGGATGTCCTTGCGGATGTCGTTCTCCGCCAGGTGCTGGGCCAGACCGCGGATCATGATGGTGTTGTTTGGCTCAAGGTCGTCCTCGCTGGAGGGTGGGGGGGGAAGGCAGTTGAGAAAAGAAGAAGAAAAACAACGTCAATAAGGTAAGAAACATAAATTTTACTTGACGTCAACTAAAACTGCATTGTTGCTGGCATTTTTTTTCTTAAAAAAACTTTCAACACTGAAACCAGCCTGTCTACATACGGTCTTGCTGTTAAAAGACCTTTAATGGGCATCCAAGAAGATGCTCCTCTCACCTCATAGGCGACCTGCTGCGGTCTCTCTCCCTCCTCGGGGAGCGGTCCCGATCTCTCTCCCTGCCACGCCTGCGGTCACGGTCTCTCTCCCTCGAGCGGTCTCTCCTGTCCCTCCTCTCCCTGTCCCTGTCCCTGTCCCTCTCCCTGGAGCGATCCCTCCTCCGCTCCCTTCTCTCCCCGCCGCCGCCTCCTCGCCGGTCATCGTCCTCCCTCCTGGCGGCCGCCACCGCCGCCGCGATGGCCGGCGGCGCCGGCGGCACGGCGGCGGCGGAGGCCGCCATCTGCTGGGCGGCGGCGGCGGCACTGATGGCGTGCTGGAGGACGGCGGTGGTGGACACGGCCGGCGCGGCGCCGGCCAGGCCCAGCCCGGGAGGCGCCGCTGACGTGATAACCCCGGGCGGAGGTGGTGGGTGCTGCTGCTGCTGCTGCTGCTGCGCGGCTTGAAGCGCCGCGCTGGCGTAGTACTGCTGCACGGCCGCGGCTTGCGCCGCCGCCGCCACCTGCGCCAGCTGCTCCGCCGCAAACGCCAGGTCCATGGTGGTGGCCAACGGAGAAAAGATCTGTGCCAAGAAGACCTTGTTTTTTTCTCAAGGATTGCAAAGCAAAGCTCACTACTAACTTTAAACACCTCTACGTCCGTTAAACTGGAACCTGCTATGGCTGACCTTCAAAGACTGGAGGTAAAGGTGCTCAGCCTCGTTGCGGGATGACTGCCCGGCCCAGAATCTTGACGATTTCGGACGTTGATGAACACTGGTTGCTGAAAATTCTGATCCTGCTACCCTGTGGCTGACTGAACTGCAGAACAGAGAGCTGCTGACGATTTCTCTTCTTTCTTTTGCCAGCTCACTCTCCCCTTAAGCTACCCTGACTCTCCCCGTTTTTTTCCTCTCTCAGGGTTGCCACATCGCAGAAAGATAAAATTGATGATAATGATAAAAAAGTGACGTTTTAAGGTGTAAGATTAATAGTCCCTTAAAATAAACATTATAGCCAAGTCACCTCATAAATAGTCCACCCATGGCCACTCTGGTCTCCCTTTTTCTCCGCGCCTTGATGGCTACAGCGCAGAAAAGGGACACCCTTCAGAGGAGGGAGGAAGGAAAGAGGAGGGCTCTGGCAGGCAGAGGCAAAGGAAGGAAAGGGCAGAGGAGGCGAAAGATCTCCTATCTGCTCTGCCCTCACTCTTCAGGTTACACCTACTTAGGCGACAATATTTTTGAACATATTTATCTGGCAACAGTCATTTTCCAAAACATTTAGACATGAAAATACACCTGAACCTGACGTTGACTTCACTGCAGTACTAGTAATATACCCGTGGTACCATCATCATTCATCATCATCTGATTGTCAGGTTGGTTGGTTTCTCTTTGACCTGTCTTACTCTCAGACTTTGTCCCAGAGGGTTTCTTTCCCCGGTCACTCTCCCCCTCCTTCTCCCCCACTGCGCATGCGCGCGCGCACGAAAACAAAATGATCTGTTCTGCAAGTTTACCCATTTCCATTACCTTGTGAAACTATGTACAGAATGTCACGGGAAAATCTGAGTAATAACTAGTTTTGAATTTGCCCGCCCGCTTAAACACTGAGTGGACAAGGACCAATAACATGTCGGTTGGTTTTTTTTCCTGGGACATCCTGTACCTCGGGGTAGAGCGGTCTGAGTGAGCAGAGCAACTTACACAAACACTTGCTGCCGTGTTGCAGGTTCTCTTCAGCGCCCCCCTCCCCCCCCCTCTTTCATGTGATTCGGGTATAGGAGAGATGGCGTCCAAGTTTCGCAACCTGATCTCCTCCCGCGCCCGCCTGGCGCTGCTGCTCCTCCAGTCCGGGTCGCCGTCGGTGCGACAGCTGGAGTCCCGGATGACCCTCGGGAGAAAGTTGGAGCCCACCTTCTCTTCCTCCTCGCCCGCCGAGCGGCCTTTCGCGCTGAGGCTGCCGGCGGCGGAGGTCTTTCCTCCCGCCGCGGTCGCGTCCGCCTCCTCCTCCTCCTCCCCCCCCTCGGACCGCCGGGCCCTGCTGCGGCGGCTGGTGTCCGACTTGGTCGAGCGGTTCGAGACGGACGCGATGTTGCCGGCGGTCTCCGCGGAGGAGGAGCGGGGGGAGAGGACGAAAACAGGCGGGAAGAAGAGAAAGAAAAGACGGAGAGGGAAGACCGAGGAAGAGGAGGAGGAGGAGGAGGAGGAGGAGGAGCAGCTGGCGAGGGTGTACCTCAAGTTCTCCCTGCCCAGAGAGGAGTTTGTGCACAACACCTTAAAGGTGAGAGATGCAAAGTTGTCAATTTTTTTTGCACATTTTTGTGACGTTTTATATACTGTATACTTTTCTCTTTCTAGTTTGCCCTCGGCCGCCGTCGGCCCTGGCGGCGACACGGGCTCTTCCCAGAGGAGCCGGAGGACTTCAGGACGGTTGTCGAGTTCAGCTCCCCCAACGTGGCCAAGCCGTTCCACGCAGGACATCTCAGGTCTTCTATAGTGCAAGACTTTTCTTCCTTGCCAACCAATATTGGTAACACTAGAGCCACACTAGCAGCTACGCCACTAGTGGTAATTAGTGATGGGGGTCGAAATTTAGGTTGCTCTAAAAGTTTTTTTCTCCCTACTCTAACACCTTTCCTGGCGTTAGCACAACCCATCAATAAATTTACACTAGCAATGATATTGGTTGGGTTGCCGTTACCGCGCTTGACCAGATTGTCCTTGCAGGTCAACTATTCTGGGGAACTTTTGCGCTAACATCTGCGAGGCCGTCGGCCACAAAGTGACCAGGTACTTTTCACTTTCACCCTCTTTTCAGGCGAGAGAGGTTCTTTTTTCTTCGTGATCTTTGAAAGTATTTCCACGTTTTGGAAGGCTAAACTGGCTCGGCGACTTTGGCACCCAGTTCGGCCTGCTACTGCACGGCCTATCCGAATCGGGGCAGGACGTCGGTGGAGTCCTGTGCTCGGCCGACGACGCCGACGCCGTCCGGAGGCTGCACGCGGCATACGTGGCAGCCAACGAGAGGGCCGAGAGCAGCGGAGATTTCAGGACGGGCGCGGTGGAGCTGTCGGCCAAGTTGGAGGAATCCCTGGAGAAGGGGGAGGGCCCGTGGGTGGAGGAGTGGGGGAAGGTGAGGGAGCTGACCATCAGGGAGCTGGAGAAGACCTATTTCAGGTTGGGGATCAGCTTTGACGAGTACCACGGAGAGGCCATGTACAGGGACGTTGTTGTCACTTCTCATTTTGACAGAAGCTCTTGCTCTCCTGTACTACATACAGTACTTTGATTTCACTCTATGCCAAATTTAGGTATTTCTTGGATGTTGAGAAACGGAAAGACTTTATGCAGTGAGCAGCGTGTCTATTATTGGAGCAGAGAGCACCATGTGAAAATGAGACATCTTCTCGTAGCGGAGAGAAGTTGAAGAAGAGGGTTCTGGACCTTCTCAAAGAGAAAGGGATGTTGCAAGCAATGTCGGACGGCAGGACTGCAGTCAGGATCGCTCAGGGTGGGGACGAGGATGAAGAGGGAGAGTTCGTCACCATCGCCAGGAGCGACGGATCCAGCCTCTACATCACCAGGGACATTGCAGCAGTCATCGACAGGAGCGAGAGGTGAGGGGGACGAAAATGGGCACCTATAGTATCATCGATGGTACCTATTACCACACGTCAACTCTGTCCGTGGCAGGTACGACTTCGACAGGATGCTGTACGTGGTGGAGAACGGCCAGTCTTCCCACTTCGCCACCCTCTTCTCCATGGCGGAGCGACTCCTGCCGCCGTCCAGGCGCACCCTGACGCACGTCAAGTTCGGTCGCGTCTCCGGCATGAGCTCCCGACGCCCCGGGTCGGCGGTGCTGCTGGCGGACATCCTGGACGAGGCGGCGGCGCGCGCGGGCAGGCAGAGGGCAGGGTCGCCCAACACCAGGGGGACTTCGGAGGAGGAGAAGGTGGCCGACGTGCTGGGGGCGACGGCGGTGGCGGTCAACGACATGAAGCAGAGAAGAAACGCCGGGTGAGGAAAGGGAAGAAGAGAAGGGTTGGAGGGAAAATAAATGAAACCGTTGCAGGTACGAGTTCAAATGGGAGAAGGCCGTCCAGTCTACCGGGGACTCGGGGGTCACCCTGCAGTACACGCATTGCAGGTTGGTCAGTCTCCTCAAGAAGGCCAATTGGCCTGACAGTTCCAGCGATGTCAGGATCAACACGGTTCTGGCAAAGCCGCTTGTGGAACCCGACGCCCTTGCTCTCGTCCTGCAGGTTTGCCACATCAGATCTGCTACGTCTATGCCATAATTGTTGATCGTAAAAGGCCATTTTTTTTTCAGATTGCCCGGTTTGAAGAGGCCGTTCGCGATGCCTATGTGGAGCTGGAGCCGTGCCACCTGGTGCAGTACCTCTTTGCTCTGTGCAGGGTCACCTCCAGGCAAGTTCCTTAATTTGAAGTACCTATAATTCTATCATAATTGTTGTTGTCATTGTTAATTGCCATTGTCTTTTTCTCTTTCTTAGGGCTCTGCGTTCTTTGCCTGTGCTGTCTGAGGAATCTGACGAGGTGTCTGCGGCGAGGGCAGCTCTCTTCGCGGCCGCCAGGTCGATCTTGGCTGAAGGGATGAGTCTGCTGGGACTGAGGGTCCTGAACGAGATGTGAATGGACGCTTTCGCACAGTGAAGCCAGAAAAATACACTCAGTGAATAAAGTGTTTACCTTGTTTCATGTTCTGTATCGTCTGACTGGAAGGCCTTAGGCCTCGGGCACAATATATACTCGCAGCTAGTCTTGAACGTGAGCTTGTCTGTGAGCGTGACTATCCTGCTTTTTTTTCTATTCAGATTCTGAAGTAGAAGCAATCATGATGGTGCTCCGGCCAACAAGGAGAATACTCTGGACAAGGAGACGCCCGGCCCTGCGCTCCTACACGACCACCTCAGGAAAGGAGGATGCAGAGGAGGAGAGCAAGAAGCTGCTGCGGAACTTGGCGGCTAAGATCCGGCTGACGGGACCCATGACCATCGCGCAGTACATGGAGGAGGTCCTGCTCAGCCCGAGGCTGGGATACTACACCAAGGGTGGGAGGGCCAGGAGGACGGAGCTGCTCGGGGCCGAAGGGGACTTTGTCACCTCCCCAGAGATCAGCCAGATGTTTGGGGAGTGCTGGGGTGTCTGGGCGGTGCACGAGTGGTCCAGGATGGGTCGACCGGTGCCGCTGAAGCTGGTGGAGCTCGGGCCAGGGACAGGGAGGCTGATGGAGGACGTGCTGAGAACGATGGCCCACCTGGCGCCAGAGGCCATGGGAGACATCTCGGTACACCTGGTGGAGGTCGGGGAGGCCATGCGGCGGCGGCAGGAGGAGCAACTCTGCGGGATGAAGAAGGAGAAGGCCATTGTGCATGTCAACAAAGTCGAGCACGAATCCACCACGTCCAAGTTTGGGCCTCCCGTGCATTGGCACGCCGACCTGTCCTCCGTCCCCAGTGGGTTCGCCTTCTTCTTCGCGCACGAGTTCTTCGACGCTCTCCCCATCCACCAGTTTGTCCGCGGCGACCGAGGCTGCTGGCACGAGGTGCTGGTGGACCTGGATCCGGCGGCAGAGGCGCCAGGGGCCCACGGACCCAGGCTGCGGTTGGTCCGGTCCAGGGAGAGCACCCCCAACGCGGTGCACCTGCTTGGCCGGGAGGACGACGAAATAAAGGTGGTGGAGGTGTCGCCCAAGTCCGGGCTGGTGGTGAGGGAGCTCTGCTGCCGGATTGTGGAGGACGGCGGCGCCGCACTCATTGCCGACTACGGGTATGACGGCAGCGGAGGCGACACCTTCCGCGCCTTTCGCCGCCACCGGCCGCACAACCCGCTCTCCGACCCAGGGATGGCCGACCTGACGGCGGACGTGGACTTCAGATACCTCCGGCGGTGGTGCCAAGGCCGCGACGGCGGCAAAGCCGCCGTCCTGGTCTACGGTCCCGTGGAGCAGAGGGAGTTCCTGGACAGGCTGGGGATGTCGGTGAGGAAGGAGGTGCTGCTCAGGTCGTGCGCGGAGAAGGGTCTAGAGGAGGCGGCCGGGCAGATCGAATCCGCCTACCGGATGCTCACCCACCCGGAGGAGATGGGGCGGAGGTTCAAGTTCCTCTCCGTCTTCCCGGCCACTATGAGGCCCATTCACCGGGGGAGTCCTCCCGCAGGATTCGAGTCAACAGAAGCATCTGAACGATGAGAATAGTGTCCAGTGAAACTCCGATATACTGTATTGTACATGCGTAACATACAGTACAGTTAGTAGCACAAAATTACCAACAAAAACTTTTTACGTACAGTATAGCGCTATTTTATTTGTACATACTTTGAGAGAAATCTTTACTGGCACAGTCTGGTGTAGTGGATTTTTTTACTAGTACAGTATAACATAGTAGTTACTAGGTACAATACCGGGCCTACTGTATTTGCTTCCATTTTAACTTCTAACTTTTTTCCTTGCTCAAATAAACTGAGCACCAGAAAAAAAATTTAATAAAAAATATGTAAAGTATGTCGGGCCGGCCCTAGGCGCGACCCTCAAAGACAATGGGTGGATCCTAAAGAGGAAAACCAAATACCCAGAAGAGGCCCAAGGCACTGCTTCTCATCCAATGTATGCAA
>JAAUYM010114974.1_pt1 | contig 19498 bp, 17 predicted proteins | sample 7278001 | NCBI WGS metagenome assembly JAAUYM01 (sample SAMN14350224, study PRJNA611818) | marine sediment metagenome | isolation source: surface marine sediment (1.8m) | place: French Polynesia: Moorea | collected 2018-08
AAAATTTTCTGTTGTTGCAGAAATTGCTCACCCACCAGTGGCGTTGGGCAGTGCCAGGTCGATGAGGGCGAATCGGGATTCCGGCAGTGAGTCCAGATCGAGATCGCCCGGGCAGTCAAGGGTCGGGGGGGTCACGTCTGGAGGGGAAAGAAAAGGTCATTAAAAAAGAGTGACAACAGCAGATTCTGTTCAAAGATAAAGAGGAAAAGGGGTTATTGAAGTGCCAAATCCTGGGGCGTGTGCAGCAACCGCCCCTCATGCATTGTGCAAAATTGCACAAATTGTGCAGTTTTGTGCAATGCAGATAGGTAAATTCTACACTAGTAGTAGGACTCAGATATGTACGGTACGTAGTAAACTCTTCTACTGTGTAGTCAAGAACGGGGCTGCCGTACCTACGCATCTTGGAGTCCGGTTCCCCCCGGTCCAGACCCCTGGGTGCGCGCACTCCCGGAGCACCGGGCCCTGCGGCTGCATCTGGAAGCCAGGCCTTTAAACGAGAGGAGACAGCGGGACATTTCTTACAAACGGTGATGGCAAAATGCGCACGAAGTATGGCCAACACTTCCCATGTGGGAGGTTGCCAAGAGTAGAGTTCAGAACGACAAAATCGTCATTGTATGGGAAGTGGCGACGAGTGAAATGACAAAAATTATATGGGAAAATGTTTACGACGACAAAATTTACTGTTACTACAATATGGGAATTTGCGACGAGTTTCAAATAACAATAAAAATGTATGGGAAAAAGTTTAAGACAACAAAAACCAGTATACAAGTTTAAATTACAAAAAATTATGTGGGAAAAAATGTTACAATCTCATTCGTTCATTTGCCACCTACGTACTACGTAGTAGTACTACTGACCTGCACGCCACGGCGCACCGCTGCCCCATTCTGCTTGGGCGCCTGGCACACGCTGACGGGTACACCTCGCCCATGTTGGGGCGGCGCAGCGGACGGCACTCAACCGCTGTAAAGAGAGAGAGAGACAGATTGGAAAGCAGTGTTGCCACTCTAGACCAAAATTTCGCCAGAAGCCTTTTTAAAATTCGGTAATGCTTTGTTGGAAAGGTCGGTTGAGGTTGAGGGCTGAGAAAGCAAAAGATTTTTAGACGGATTTTCTATTTTTTTTTCCAGACTGCCGCATAAAAGTGGATTTCTTTTCATAGGGGTCTTCAGAGAGTTTCCGGGTTGTTTTTGTTGTTATTCTGAGAAAATATTTTTTGTTTATATCCTAGCCTCTTTCCACTACCTTACAGTGCTTCTTAGCATCAATATATGTACTACGTAGGTTCCATTCCCACTAGACATTTATTTCTTTTCCCTCTCAAAGACCACAGGAAAGAAGATGGAAAAAAGTGAAAAATGTTTCCCCCTCTTCCTCTCTTAGTGGAGACCGTTTTTCACAAGCCATTTATTGCTGGGCGGATTGCACCGCACGCGTTTTCCCTACTTTTTTTCTTTCTTTCTTTCATGGACCTTTTCAGTGGTGGAGGAGCGAAAAGGCGGCCAATTTTTAGTTTCTTTTTTCAAGAAAAAGAGGAATAAAAATAGAAGTCGTACCCGTGCTTTTAGCACTTTAACACGTTTTTGTTTCTGCACGGCTTCTTCCATCAGAAATTTTCGTGGCAAACTTTGCGTGAAAGGTTGCCCCGGATAAAGAAATGGTGAGCAAGCAGTCCGTTCCGTAAAATTTGTAAAGTAGGACTTTACGGCACCCAAGACAGCTCGTCATGAAAGGGGATGCTAAGATCTAGCAAGAAAAAAAACTGCAAATTTCACATTTCCAGCGTTGCTCCATGCGATAAAACATGCCCCAATAATCAATATTGAAGCTCTTGTAAGCCACCATTTTTGGAGCAATTATGCTCCAATGTATATTATGTGTGTACGCCGTAAAGTTCTGTGGAGAACTTTTCATGCAACACTCTTCTTCTCACACTAGCAGTACCAACATGAAGAGAGCAAAGTTTTTAAATTTTGACCTCGAGAGAGTAAACAAAGAAAACACAAAGAACCTTGCATGAATTGAGGACATGTCTTCTTTGTTTGTTTCTGCCTCGGCTTCCAAAGTTCCAAAAAGTTGTGACAACAAAGTGGTACAGTCAAATCCGCTTAAGCGGCAATCCCACGCTTGAATGGGACGATTTTAGAGAAGCATTTGTCTTCAGATTTTGTTCGGATAAGTGGGAAAGTTCTTTATGACTAAATTGATGCTTTCTGGATCGAAGTTCGACTGTACAGTGGGTGCTTTACATGTATAATACATGTAGTAGGTACTACTTTCTTACGTTTGCAGAAGGGCGGCACCCCAGTCCACATCTCCACAGGGAGGCAGCGCCGGCGCTCTGAACCGACCAGGCGGAAGCCTTTCTTGCAAGAGAAGCTGAAGCGAGAAAAGAAAGTAAAAAGACTGGGCTTTCCCATGAATAGACATTTTTTTATTGCATCACACACCTTATTCGAAAACCGATAACAGATGTTGGTAGTTTTTTTTACACTATCAGTGCTGGGGCAATTATTTTTTCAACGGGTATCCACCGGGTGGAAAAAAAAATGCTTTGGTTTTGGTCAATTTTCTTAAGCCAACAAAAATTCAGAACTCTGACGGGCCTGGGAAATGCTGCACTCTGAATTTGTCCTGCTGTTTCCCATACATGTACAGCAAAAGCATGATTTTGCAAAAATTTCACTTCAATGATGTTGTTGGTGTGCATGCTAAATCACTACCTTTACTTTATTACAACAGTATTCAGTATAAACACATCTTGTTTTTGCGATGCAATATCAAATTTACCACGACACTTTCTGTGCTCGCAGAAAAAAACCTCACCTGCATTTCGTCTCCACGGTTGCCGTCTCCCCTTCCCCCTCCCCGAACGGAGACTCGCAGAGCATCCGGCCGTTGCGCGGCGCGGAGAGGGCGCGGCAGGAGCGCGGGAGGCACCTGTTGTAGTGGTGCAGAGATTCAACTGCCTTTGAGGGTTTTTTTTAAGAAGTTCATAGAAAGGTTAAGGAGTAAAATGTAAAAACGTTATTACAAAGCAAATAATCAAACATCATAGTGTGTCGGTGTGTTTCTCAACAGCAAAAAAAAAGTTTCGTCGGGAAGATAATGTCCTTCCACCTTGCTGAACGTCAACAGAGTTTGTTTAGAAATTAAATCCACTTCTGGAAAAACAAGGCTGTTTTGGAAAATCTGTTGTTTGGAGAAGGAGGAAGGCTGGCTGGCCTTTCGTATGACACCTACCAAGCAAGAAGGACAAAGGCATTCGTGGAACAAAATTCCAAGGTCGCTATGGTAGTACACTCCACCAAGTTTTAGTTAAGTACTCCATTAGGGCAAAAGCTACTGTGATCCAAGTGTGTACTGTCGGGTAGACAAGTGTAAAAAAAAACTCTGCTGTACAGCATTTCCAGGGTAGTCAGGTCTTGAAAAGTTGACATAGCCCATCCATCCATCCAACCCTATACATAGGCCAACCCTGGCTTAATAGCAAGTCCGGATATAGCCGCAAACCCTAACAACTTAAAAAAAAGAGTAGGTTATAAATGCATTTGCATCAACAAATTTTAGATCCTGGTGAAATAGTAAGATGCCATATTCTACCTGGACACCCTGTGACACCTCCTAGGTTCTACGAGTACTAACCACCGTCAACCCACCTGGGTTTTCTGCCACTCCACCTCCCGCTGCTCAGGCACAATCTGAGAGCGTTCCCTTCCCCTTCCTCCTCCGGCATCTGGAACCCGGGGCGGCACCGGAGGCCGCACGCCTCGTTGGGAACGGCCAGTCCGCCGCCGTCGCCGCTGCTGCCATCGCCGTTCTTGTTGTCCGGAGGGCACCGGTCGCCGCCGTGGACAAAGTATGCGTGCTCCGGGGCCACCAGCTGCGGGCAGTACACCTGTTCGCACCTGCTTGAGCAGATGATTTTTGTTTCTCATTGATTCTTAAAGAACAAGTTTTTTGCAATCAGTGTTGCCACCTGGCATATTCTATGCAGCCAAAAACTATAAATCTGGCAATTTTTTTACACTAAATTTTGCACAATAGATTAGAATTCATTTTCTCTTTTTAAAGAGGGGTTAAACTTTGCGTTTGGCATGCAAAGTTTATTTGTGCCGTAGTAATTATGAACACAAATCGTGCATTTTTTTCTGCGGAATTTGCTATGTGCTTTACGCTGAGAAAAGGCAACACTGACGCATTAATCCGGGCCTCCTCCTCTCCTACTCACCTCTCTCCCACGGGCCTGTGTCCCTCCCTGCAGTAGCACTGTCCGGGCGCCGTCGCTCCCGTGGGGCTCGTCCGGCGCTCACCGGGGCAGGGCAGGCAGGAGGACAGGTCGCCCGGGGTCGAGTCTGGCTTGTAAGTGCCGGAGGGGCAGGCTGAAGTGTGAGGAAAAAGAGAAGTGGAGCAGAGGTTCTCAACCCATTGGGTCGCAAAACCAAAAGTGGGTCGCAAAGCCTTCCTCACTGGGTCGCGAGAGGGTCATGACATTAAAACAAAGTAAAACTCCACTGTACTTAGACATACTATACTTCAGAGTACTACTTTATATCCCTGTGTCCCGTCTCCGCCCCTCTCCAGGCTGTGTATTAATGGGTCATCTTAACAAGAAATATGTTGAGAACCTCTGGTCGCCTCCGTCTTCCCCCTCCCCTACCTTTGCATCCGTCCTGTCCCGTCCCCCTCCCGTAGTATCCCGGCGGACATCGGCAGACGGAGTGCCCCGTGTGGGTGCCGCAGGCGCACTCGGCCAGGGGATGGCAGCAGGTGCCGTTGGCCACGGGTGCACCTGCTGATGCTGCTGAGTGATGGCGGCGCGGCTGGCACAGCTGGGAGCAGGCGGAGGCGGGCTGCGACAGGTACTCGCCCGGGGACAGGTCTAAAAATTGAGAATTGAGCATCACTGAAAGAAGAATGTCAGAAGAAAGGCAGTCAACATTCGATGCAGTCGGCTGTCAGGAGGAGAAGCTCCACCGAGATGATAAAATGGTGGTACAGACAACTTCAGTGAAGTCAGCAGAAAAAAACTTCACTAAACTGAATCGCGTCAAATTGTTTTACTGCTGTACGGTACCTACATAAAAGTACCAAAGAGATTGTCAGGAAAGCTTGCTCTGGTCCCAAGGGTGCTCTTTTAAGCGGAATCCACTCTATTAGTAAATTAATTAAAAGTTGGTATTTGGGAAGTGGCAGGCCTGTTCCGTCAACCTTCGTGCAGGGCCCTCCTGGCCAGGGCCTCGAACTCCTCGAAGGAGTCGAGGATGAAGCAGTGGGCCTCCTTGGGAGAGGAAGCCATCGACTCCAACTCCTTCACGTTGCCATTTCTGGGGGGAAAGTAATGTAGGAAAAAAACGATCTCAATAAAGATGATCCCGGATGGCTGGATCAGACGCCAATAATAGGTACCTCAGCGACATTGGTCGGGTTGTACTAACAAGTGACACAGCATGACTTTCAGGGGAAAATCGACAGTTTCTGACCAATAGGTGATTCTGTCCTCTGCCCTTTTATCTTCTACTAAAAGGGCCAGTACAATTTTTTTCACCCATCATTCTTTCTTAGCTTGCCTTATCCCGAACGTGAAGAACTTTACTCCGATGTTCTTGAGCAGCTCCGCGGTGGGCCTCGGGTCCCCGCCGTTGGAGTAGCCGTCCGTGATGAGGAAGACGGCCTTGGCGGCGTCCGGACGCCCTCCGACCTGCGGCAGTGTCGCCACATCAGCAGAGTAAAAAAAAAAGCCAGACAGAAAGGTAGAGGCGTCGTTTCTGGCCTATTTTTTCAGTTTTTATTCCATTTCTATTAACAAATTGTCGTCCAGATTTCTTTAAAGGCCAGATTTTTTTCAAATTTGTCTTCCAAAAATGGCCAGACTGGCCTCCATCTCTGACCTGCAGCACCTCCAGGGCCTGCCTGAGCGCGCCCAGGGTGTAGGTGCCGCCGCTGTCGTAGCTGATTCGCGGGATCTCCGTCTCCAGCAGTCGGCACTTGTGGTGCTCCTCCCCCGGGGAGGAGATCTGGTCAACCTGTCGGGTGACCCGGTCCACCGAGGAGTAGGTGATGATCACCACGCGGGTCGTGTCCGTCGACACAGTGAAGTCGGCCAGCAACTGCAGAGAGCATGATGGATCCCGGATACGTCTGTACTAGTAGTACTGTTGACAATACCTACACTACAGTACAGCTTTTTACCTAACATGGCGGAGTTCTACTGTACTACTACATACAGTACTAGGTACTACATAGTATGTGGGTTTTGGGGTTAAGATGCTTTCCGCTGCGCTGTATTAGCAGCTTTACGATTGTCTGTGTTATGATCGGCAGCTGTGGGTGCATATGAGGGGGTGAAAGAAAGAGTCGGAGTAAAAAAAAAAAAGGAGGAGGAGAAGGGGTCGTTGATCTCGGTGTTCTACTTTTCTCAGATATTGCGTCAAAGCAAAAACGATTTAAAAAGCTTTTTTTTATTGCAATTTAGACAAAAAAGTTCTTGTCACCTTTCTAATGAACTTGATCTCGTTGTAGAAGTTTGCTGCGCCGACGCTGGCGCTCGAGTCCACCAGGAAGACGATGTCGGCTTTCCGGTCCCGGCCCCCACGGCTCGCGTGGTCCGCGCGGCCGCTGTGGCCCCTGTGGCCCCTCAGCCGGGTGACGCCGGCCTTCAACACTTGGCCCAGTCGCTCCACCTTGGAGGCCCGTCCCTCGGGGCCCAGGCGGCCAAACTCGTCCTCTGCAAGAAAAAAAGACCTTCTGATTTCAACTTTCTTCACTACTATCTTGAAAATTCCAGATATTGCACTGCTATGTCTTGTTTATACCGAAATTTCTTTTCCCCTTTTCCCCAGAGTCCTGTATCTGCGCAGGAAGATGCTACGCCTATTATGCATCTCCTCTTCCCCAACCCTCTCCCCTTTCCTACATAAATATTTTCGTGGGTTTGGAGAGAAAAGGGAGAGGAAGAGAGATCAACATGGTACATCCTATGTACGTAAAGAAGGAGAAAGGCTTCAAAATTTGTGCAAACCTCACACTCTCTCTCTCTGGTGGTGGTGCAAAAGCGGTGCCAAAATATACTTTCCTATCTGGTCGAGGGTGGGAGGAAAGATCTCCTCTTTATCCTCATCCGCCTCATCCGCCGCAACCGCCGCCGTGGTAGCGGCAGGCGCAGCCGCGGCCGCGGCTTTCCTGCACAAAATTAGACTCAGCAGCAGCAGCAGCAGCCGACGACAAGGCATGACGGGGAGGGGAGGGGGAGGGCCCTTCATGGTTCAGGCCTCCCGCCTCCTCATTCTCCTCTTTCTTCCTTCTCTCTCTCTCTCCGGTCAAACTGCTCTTTTTCCGGTCCATTCACAAAAGTAGATTCTCTTATCCTGCCTCCTCTTCCTATTCTGTGGACACTGGTTACAGTACTTCGTTTCTGTCACTTCTTAAAGGAGGAGGACGAGGGAAGAACTTTCGCACTTTTTGGTGATGACAAGCAGGAAAACCTTTATGCCTTTGTTGACGACTTTCTTCGGAGGAAAGGTAACCTCAACAACAGTTAATCACGACTTTTTTCTGAAATTATGGTGACGACCACAAAAACTTTCTCTTTTTTTAGTGGGATGCTCAAAAGTGACTTTTTCTCTTCTTTCTCCTTCTTCAGGCCCCTGCTCTCTGTCCTCGGTGGATCAAAATGCGTTTCCTCGACTGCATTAGCTCATCACTCACAGAGATAGATACTCTCGAAGAACATCTTTCCGGCCTTCCTTCCTTCCTTCCTTCCTTCCTTCCTTCCTTCCTTCCACGCAAAAACCGGTCGGATCAGGCCCAGTACACACACATATTCAGTGTGAGAGAGAGGGGAGGGGAGGGGAGAACTCACTCATATGGTGGAAATAGGAGGAAGGGGAGATAGACTCCAAAACGGGAGATGATGTCGTCAGTCCTCCGAGTACAGTACACACAACATACCTACAGTGTGTGTGTTTTATTAGAGAGACTCCCACTTTAATCTTGCCATAGTGTATTGGTATACTAGCTCAGCATAATTCGCAAAGCATGGTACGCTAGAGTTTTTTCCTAGAACATCCTGTATGAGCGCGCTCTCGCACAGAACTGCACGCGCACATACTAGGTAGTCCAACAAACTTTCGAATAATCAAAATGTTCTAATAATTGATGGAGTAATTGTTCAAAGTTGTGCCAAAAATTGTCATTGTTTGAAAGTTTTGAAATCTCGAACAACTTGGGCACACTAATACGCACACACACCCAAATGGGTGAGTGGGTGGATGAGGCTCAAGAACAGGGTTTTCAAAACGGAACCGGATACGCAAAATTTTGCCAAATTTACTGAAAAATCCGTGTCCACAAAGACGGATGCTACCTCTTTTTATTCGAATAGTAAAAAAAACCCGCATGATTCAAAACCGGTTTTAAGAAAAGCTACTATTTGCACATACCCTGCTCAAGACGAGAGAAGTCTCTGCGTAAAACAAGGAGTGCCGGCCGTATGACACGGTTCACGGGTAGAAGGGGTGGGTGGGCGTTGCAAGGGTGGGTTGCAGATTCTGGCAAAAAAATTATGCCACAAAGGGATTTTTCGTTAGTTCTTTATCATCTTATTGCAAAATTGTGTATTTACTGTTTTGAGGGACAATGAGGTGCAGGCTTGCCATGTGCTTTTCGAAGACGAAAGGAGGAAAGACACGATAGCGTCGAGAGGGAGAGAGAGAGAGAGAGAGAGAGAGAGATGGAGACATACTTTTTTTCTTTTCTGCTCTTTTGCCCTTTTTCTTTCGAACTATGATACAGAAAAAAAATCATCTTTCGAGGAGAGAATTCTTGTTCTTGTGTAGTTTTTTTTCTCTCAAGGACAACAGTCGACAAAAGGGAGCAATGTTTCTTTGCTATATTTCTGGCTTGCTCGCCTTGACGGGAAAAAATATGCCCTCAAACTTCCGCTTTTTTCCCACATTGTCGCGAAAACAAAATCGCTCTACTGCTGCAACAACTTCTCGGCCGCCCGCATGACGGTGTCCTCCGCACCGCTGATCATGCCCATGACCTCCGGGTCGACCCCGTTCTCCTGCTTGACCACCCGCTCTCCGGCCGGTAGGTCCGTTCGGTCGCCGCTTCTGCTGAGGTGGTAGACGGAGGCGGAGTACCGGTTGCTCTCCATGTTGTCGGAGGAAAAGCGGTTGTCGTCGTCCAGTTCCTCCTCGTCCAGGTAGTAGTCCTCAAGCTCCAGGTGGTTCATCGGGTTGCTCGGAACGACCCTAATCACTGGAGGCGGGGAAAGGTCGTCGTCCTCCTTTGCATCGTGCTGCTCTTGATGCTGTTGTTGTTGTTGCTGCTGCTGCTGTTGTTGCTGCTGCTGTTGTGGCTGCGGGTGAGGGTAGGAGTGTTGCAGAGGCTGCTTCTGCTCCTTTGTTGACGAATATCCCTGCTTGTGGTGTTGCTCCTGCTGCTGGAGGAACTGCTTGTGCTGCTTGAGGAACTTCTGGTGCTCCAGGTGCTGCTTGAGCAGCAGCTGCTGCTGCTGCAGCACCCTCAGCAGAGACTTGGTGTCCTCCGGCTGCAGGGGCAGATGCTGGCGATTCTCTTTGGGCCTCTTGCTGACCACCTCGCTGCTGGCGTTGGCGTCATCGCGAACCCTGTAGCTCTTGTCCTTGTCCTTGTTGCCGCCGCCGCCGTAGACGCCGTAGCCGATCTCGTAGTCGCCCTCCTCCATCGGCTCCTCGTCCAGGACCCCGTTAATGGGCGCCTTCTTGTTACCCACGTCCACCAGGCTGCCGATCGGACTTACCGTCGTCGTCGCGATCGCCTCCTCCACCTCATGCCCTCCTTCCCCTTCTCCTCCTACTACTTTTTCTTCTCCCTCTCCTTCTCCTCCTCCTCCGCCAAGCGATGGATGCATCAGGCTCTTCCACCACGCGCTCGAGGTGATGTCCATCCACAGCCCCAGCGGCACCTCCGGCCCCTTCCCGTGCTGCAGGTAGTCGTCTATCACCTCCCCCGGGTAGTGGCTCAGGTGCTTTAGGTGGTTCAGCCTGGAGGAGAACTCTTCGTCGTCGAGGTGTAAGGAAGGAGAAGGAGGAGGAGCAGGGGCGATGCCGTCGACGCCGACGCCGACGCCGACGCCGCCACCGACGCCGAAGTCTCCGCCTTCACCGCCAGTGTCGCCGAAGTCGTCGTGAAGATGGCGAACGTTGGAGAAGCGGCCTAGAAGGGAAAACACAGGCCTCCTAAGCTCCTAAAGCTGTGACGACGCATACATCTGACGACTACTACCAAGATACGATCACAAATATTTCCGGTTGGCACTTACCCAGAAAGGCTTGTTTTTCTGAGCTACGACTAGCACCAGTGTTATATAGGAAGTCTGTACCACATATCTTGGTATTTGTTGTAATAGTACATGTACGTATGTACATACATATAATCCCTACTATACTGTAATAGAGGGCTTTTTTCTCCATTATGCTATATTAACTTTTGTTGACCTTTTCCACCCGTGATGTGCCTCGGGACGTGCCTGGGGATGTAGGCAAACATGGGAAGGTCCCTTTCGTCTCCTCCTCCTTTTCCCAATCGCCAGCCCTTTCCTCCTCCTCCTCCTCCTCCCACCTTGCTGATCTGGACCGTGGGCAGCGGCGGGTGCGGGAGCGGGTCGGACAGGAAGGACGACGGCGACGGCGGAGGCGACGATTCCACCTTTCTGCGCGGGGAGAGGAGCGCCTCGATCCAAAAGTCTCGAATTCAAGGGCGGCAATGCTCTCTCTCTCTCTCTCTCTCTCTCTGTCCTCCTACCTCTCCATCGGCGGCGGCCTCGGGTGGACCACGAAGTTCTTCGGGGAGAGGAACTCCATGCCAGGCGGCGGCGGCGGCGAAAGCTGCGGCGGATGCAGCGGTGGCGGCGGAGGCGGCGGCAGCGGAGGCGGCGGCGGCAGTTCCTCCTGATGGCCGGGAAAGACGCTCTCCTTCTTCGGTCTGGACGACGACAGCGCGTCCTGGAGCTGATCTGTTCGCGTTGGCGGGGATGGAAAGGAGGACTGTGGCGTCAAGCGTCGTAATCGTAATTAAGAGGCGGTAATGTGAGTGTCTGCACGCAGTATGTTGTAGCTTTGCACTGTAACAGGATGTCCAAGAAAAAAAAGGAGAATTTACTTTGTGGCATCTTGAATCCCATTCGTGTACAGTACATTGCGAGTATAAGGAAAACTTAAAGTGGGTCGTCATCCGTATTTTTTATTGGAACATCCTATAGTACGTGTGACGCCAGGTGGCTCCGCCCCTGTCGTCTGATCTTGTGTCTGTTCTTGGAACCTCTCTACCTTCTGCATGCTGCGCGTGCCCTACCAACATCGATCGGCACAAAAATCTATCACAAACATCTAGATATGTTTGACAACAAAATGTATGCTCAGTCGGTGGCTATTACGAGTTAGCGTCGAAGTAACCAATTACAACTTATCAAAGAATCGTTGTTGGTTGGGTGAGTCTTATGACAGTGTCTGTGAGCATGAGCATCCTGGGTACAATTAATGTAATGTTTATAAACGTGAACATATTTCCTGCTCAGGTCGTAGTTTACGTCAGGAAGTCGATAGCATAGTACGAGTACAACATACAGTAAATCATATAGAGCAACACGGAGCATCACGTCACGTTGACCCAATGGAGCAAGCAAGACCTTTCCCAATGTATCTACCTGGGAACAGCCGAAACAGCTTAAAATCAACAGACAGACTCACTTGTCCCGGTGAGTATGGGGAAGACGACCCCGCTGTCCCTCCCGAAGGGCCGGAGCTCGCCTCCCCGGACGGCGGCCTCCGGGCGCACCTTGCGCACCAGCGCCGCCAGCTGCGCCACGTCGGCGCCAACCGGGTCGGCGTCCCAAGAGGAGGAAGAGGAAGAGGAGGGGGAAGAGCGTCTCGATTCGGGGCGCGAGCTGAAGTCGTATTGCGGGAAGTGAGAGGACATCTCCACTGTCGGAAAACAGGGAGAGGAGAGGGCGATCAATTAATTGATGCTGGTTACAGGGTACTACAGGATACCTTTAATATACACTAGTAGCAGAATATCATAAGAATAGTAATGATACAACACTTCCAGATATAAGTGGAGCTGACCTGTATCTACGTACTCGTAGTGCTTAAGCACTAGTACGCGTATAGGACGTACAGTAGTATACATTTTAGTACGGTATTAGTACCGTACTACGTGCATCTGTGTCAAAAGGTGGCATATCGAGGCTCAGAGATCAAAAGTACTTTTGTTGCTTTCATGTTACTGAATACACGAAAAGACGCCCCATAATTGCGATCCGCTCAATTGGGCGCGCATTCACTGGCCATGCGAAGTGTGTCAAGTAAAAAAAATCTCTGTTTATAAGAGTACAGTGCCTGTGGCTTTAAAAAAAAACAATTTGGTTTCTCTTTGAAACCAAATTGGTTTCTTTTAAGGGTCTCTCTTTGACGTTGAAAATTGAAATATAAATAATAATTTTTTGAAGAAACACTAAATCGTGATTTGGTTTTTAATAAAATATCATTATTGAGTTGTACAGTCGAACTCGGATAATCGGGAAAGGTCGGTAGATGCCCCTCCCTCCCCCATTTCCCATTAACCTGAGTAATAATGACACGGGCCTCACGTGGTACACTACAGATCCTGTTTCTTAGAAGAATTAATGTCCTCATTGTGAGTCCCGATCAGCCCGAGTTGGACTGACTACGTACCGAGCATGAGCTCCGTGATCCATGGCAGGTAGGCCTGGAAGTCGGTGGCGGTGAAGACTGAGTTCTCCCTGTCGCAGTCTCCGTCGACGCTGGCCACCCCGACCAGCGAGGCCACGGCCCTCACGCTGGCGTTGCTCCGGCGCTCCACCGTGTACAGCGGGGAGCCGCGCTCGTTGAAGCACGAGCCCTGCGAAACCGTCATTTTGGGAGACAAACATGTTGGTCTACAATGTACTGTAGGGTAGTACACCCAAAGAAAAACATTTGGAGTCTCTAAGTAGTCTACAACCCCTCTAGAACCACAAATCTGTAGTCCTAGAGGGATTGTAGACTACTTACGTAGAGACAAACATGTTGGTCTACGTACGTACGTACACTTGTTTGAACTCACTAGAAAAGGACCGGGAATTCGAAACAGCTAGTTACATAACTACAAGTGACGGCGTTACTGTAACTATAGTTACAATATTGGCTATTGAGTGAATAACTAATTACTCTGCTGGGAAAGAAACTTTTGATGTGTTTTGGACTGTATCTCTGGAAGTAAGGGTTTAAAAAATCCACCCTCTCTTTCCTAGTTTTCCTGGACTCTTCTGGCCCAACCACCAACGGTGGTATGTACAATGGAAGCTCAGTCGGAATATGGTAATTAACAACATTTCTGCATCGGAGCTCAGGCGGAAGTTTATTAAGGGTGCGTTGTTGGTTGGGGGGGGGCGTGAATGGCCTCTGCCATGCTGGGAGGAGAGAGAACTGAGAAGAAGCAAGACATGAACGGACAGCGTGAAAGCAGCACTGTTGATGCTGTTGCCGCCTCCTCCTTACTTTTCCACCGTCACCTCTTCTTCTCCTGCTTGCGTCTTTTCAGCTACCTACCTACTTTCGTGTTTTGTTTTCCCACGGTAGGTGGAGGGGGCGATTTGCCGCCCCCTATTCAGTTTCCTCCCGTCTTCTTCTCAAGATTTTCACACGCCAGTCAATCCATCTCACTCACTTCCCTCTCCCTCCTCCCCTCGTCCTTTCAGAATACAGTCAACCTTTGATTTAGTGAAACATTGATTCAGTAAAGGTTTTTCCTACTTGTACCAACTTTCGAGTAATCATATACTTTAAGCCTTCCATTTAGCAAACATTTTTCTAAAAGCTTCATTAAATTGATTCGCTCGACTGTATTGTAGTTACTTTGCACCCACCCCGAAACTAAATTTGGGAAAGGACCCGTCCTGGGTGGCGGACGGGGTCACGGCGGAAGAGGCGGCGGCAGCGTCATCCTTGGCCACCTTGTTCAGGCCCGGCGCGGCGGAGGCGGCGTTGGCGATGTCCAAGGATGAGTGGGCCCTCCCCCTGCCCAGGCCCTGCACACAGAAGCTGGAGTCATCCGACTGGTTGGTCTTGCCCACGCAGCCCTGGGCGAGGCGCATGCGAAGTTCCTGCACATACAGAAGTACGCTCCTTGCTATACTAATACTACTACGTACGTACCTACATTTGGCAATTAGAAATTTAAAACGTGTCTTCTTGATGCAAACTGCTCATACCCTAAGTTTTGGCGCCTTTTCCACCGGGGCCTCTTTGCATGCGGTGGAGCAGAAGCCCCACGAAGTGTCCTGATGTACAAACTGAGGAGGAATTTACTGCAGTCACCATCGCCTTCCCAATATGCTTCTTTACTATACCATAATAAGCCCGCCCTCACCGAAGTCAGTTCTCCTTCCGGCGGCGCCTGCCCTGGCGCCGACGCCTCCGGCGGCGCCACCCTGCACCACCCGTTGCGCCCGTGCCTGGCGGCGTTGTAGCACACCTTCCCCTGCCCGAGGTCCACCACATCTGCGGCCGCCGCCGCTTCCGCTTTCGCCGCGGCCGCCGCCGCCGCCGCCCCTCCCTCCGCCGCTCTCGGGTCGGAGTAGACGCCGGCGCACTCCGACGGCATGGGCGGTGGCATCCGGCGCTCGCCAGCCCGGCGGCTCCGGCGGCAGGAGATTGACCCGCCAATACACGGCTGCAACCTGGAACCAGTTCCACATGCTACAAAACTTTCTACATCATTTCATGGTTTCAGTCATCATGGTTTTTCCTAAATCTTACAAATTCGTATAACCATCTTTTATCTACGTACAGACAAAGCCTTAATTTAATGCAAGTCTTCCCTTGCTGGGCCGTATTCCGTCGTCAGGCAGGGTGGCACCATGCCGAGCTTGTTCTGGCTGTTGCTGCTGCTGGTCACCGGCTGCTGCGTGTGGGGGAAGTTTGTTCATTCATTCATTTATTCATTCATTCATTCATTCATTCATTCATTTGATGCTACTGCTGCCGCTGCTTTTGCAAATAATTTCGCCAACTGTTTCGTTTAGGGAAAGCCACGCAGCACGGAAGTCTGAGTTTCTAAAGTTTTCAAAGCAGATGTGTGTGGGTGTGTGGTTCATAACACAAGTTCAGTTGCATGGTCTCCCTTCCTTCCCCCACCTCCGCGAAATTAGTTTAACACCTCCCTTTTCGAAACTTTTCTTCACCCTTGACACATCTGCCAAGCCAAGTTAATTAATGCTTACGTAGTACAGTCGCGTCTGTATAGTCGCAACAGGTCGGGAGATGATTTAATTTCTCGCATTATGCGAATTTCTGCCTTTAACTAAGTGGCTTTAGGTCAGTACGTTCATATGAGGATTCTGTTCTCTGGAATATTTTGCAACCAACCGAATCCCGATTAACCGAATTCGACTGTATCATAAAAAAAGCAACAAACAGCGCCCTCCCCCTCCTCCTCCTCTTTCTGGACTCCCCTTATCTCGCTTTCCCCATCCGGCCATGTAGACGATCAGCCTGCCGTCCTTGGCCTCCTCCGACGACAGCCCCGGCGTGTTGCCCAGGATGCAGATGGGCAGCGCGCCTCCCGCGTCAGAGGAGATCCTCAGCCTCTCCCCGAGGCGCACCAGGGCGATGTCGCTGCTGGCAGGGCCGTCCCGCCGGTAGTTCTGCCGGTGGGGGGACGACTCTTATAATAAAAAAAAGTCTTCTTTGTTCTATGGCAACTCCGCAGTTGTGGAATTGCAGCAACGAATTCATTTTAAAAAATCAAGGGATTGCAATGATATGAAATAAATTAGAAAGTAGTGCATATAACGTAGGTAATTTGGCGGCAGGCAATGCATAACACAAGTAAGATGAGGCATAATCTCATGATTTTCCTATAAACTGAATCTAAACTGTTGCGAATTTGTCACAATAACTTGGTAGCCGAGGTTTTTCATGAGAAGCACTTCCCTGGTGGATGTAGACCTTCTCCACAGGCACCTCCTGCCCGCCGTCGCCATCGCCATCGCCGCCGCCGCCGCCCTCCTTCCCCTCTTCCGCCTCCTGTTGTCCTCCTCCTCCACCCACGCTCACGGTGAAGCCGGACACAGCATCCTTTGAGTAGATCCCCACTCTGGAGAACCAACACGGGAGAATTTCATCTGCTTTCTCTGTTACGTGGCAGAGGTTCCCAACCTATGGGTCACGACACGATAATTTAAAAGTAAGTGGGGAGAGAGGGTTGCGATAAAAAAAAAGTAGGTAACCCCTCCATAACATTACTACAGGTGCTAGTAGATATAGTCGTGGTCCAAATAGGTTAGAACCTTATGCTTTATAACAAATTTCTGTTTGCTAGGTCTGGAAAGTAAAAAATCGACCAGATTTTGAAAAAAATTGTCTAAACTTGTTCTAAACAAGCGTCTTTGACCAACTTTGGCAGAATGTTAAAATCGGCCAAATTTCAAAAATCTGCCCTATGATTGGCCCAAGTTGGCAACACTGCCCTACGTGACGCACTTTCCGTCCTCCTTGCACTTGATCTTTCCCCCCTCGTCCTCCTCCTCGTCCTCCCCCTGGCAGAAACAGGAGGAGGAGGAGACGACGAAGGCGCTACCGATGACGGCGCCGCTGCAGTCCAGGTCGGGGTCGGCCAGGTTGCGGACTAGCGCCATCCACGGACGGCGGAGTTCTGAGAAAGTGACAACTGCATCTTGTCTTTTCCTCCCTCCAGTGCTTCCGTAGTAGCACTATGGTCTGGGTGGGTCTGGGTCAAAAGGTGAGCGTCAAGCTTTCTGACCAAAAAGTGCGAGATTTGAGGTTCTGTGTGGATGCCAAATAGCTTTGAAAATGCCAGCTTTTTAGACAGGGTTTTTTTTGCCACCCTAAAATGCCAGTTGGCAACATTGCTTCAGCGTGCACGTGCGTCGTCACTTTAAGGCGTCTTACAAGGCGTATTGACGTACAGTAGATAGTGCCATAGTCGTGCATGCGGCAGCTATAGCACAATGCATGTTGTACTATCCGCCGGATTTTCTGAGAGATTGCTTTCATTCACTCTTTTTCCATTCATTCTCTCTCTCTCTCTGTCTCCTTAGAGAGACAAATAGAAAAGAGGTGCAAATCCGCTATAAGCTTAAGGCTTTTCTTCCTCTCCCTCTTCCACCAACCAGACAGTGAGAAAATTATCTGGCTGCTGAGAGGAGAAATCTGCCGTCCCAAGTCTGAAAACCCAGATTGTGTTCTCTTCTCTTCTTTGGTTTTTCCCTCACCTGTTTTTTCCTCGCCAGTCTCCGCCGCAGCCTCGTTTTCACCGCCACTCTGGAGGTCGAACTCCCCACAGTCGCCGCGGCACCCGAGGGGGGACGACAGAAGGAAAAGGAAGAGGAGGAGGAGAAGAAGGGATTGCGGTGGTGGAGGTGGTGGTGACGGTGGTGGTGACGGTGGTGGGCACATGGAGAGAAGAAAGAGCAATTAACAACACTCTCTCACACACGATAGAGGAGGATCTAAATGTGTTGGGACAGGGCAGGGAAAGGAGTTCCTAACCCAAATGGACAAAAATGTCAGGGCATGATGTTCAACTTTTGCTTTTGGAACAGGCGGACAATTCTTTACATGCAAAGAAAGAGTTGCACAAAACTACTCGTAGATGCTTAAGGAGATGAGAAGTTGAGAATCCCCCCCCCAGGGCTCATTTAGCAGCTGAGAAGGAGGAGGAAGGAGGTGCTGGAAGGATTTTCATCTCCTGGAGGGGAGAGAGAGAGAGTGCGTGTACAGTGCACGCGAGAAGTGGAGAAAGAAAGGGGATTCCTATTCTCCATCCAGCAAGAAAGATCGTATTTCAGGCAGCGGCGCCGCTGACAAATCTAAGAGAAGAAAGCAGCGAATCTCCTCCAACTTGGTTTTTTTTCCACTTTTCTCCGTAGCGTGCGGAACAAAGAAAGTAGTTGGAATTGAATGTTGGGCTCACACATCCCAGTCAGGTCTAGTCGTTGCAGCAAACACTGCCAGCTTGGGGCGCTATCTCCGGACTTCAGACAGCATCTCTCTTCAAGGCCAACACGCTGTTTCCCCATGAGCAACATCAATTTATGGAAATGTTGTATTGTCTCTCCTCACCCATAAATATAAGTCAAAAATCTTTCTGTCTGGAAAGTGATGTTGATCAGTATTCCCGCCGTGTAGTGCGATGTATGTACTGTATACAGAGATGGAGTTTATGACCGGCGATGGGGTGGGGGGAGTGGGGGTGGGTAGGGAGACAAATCTCTCTGACTCTGGCTCTTGCCAAGAAAGTAGAGACATAAACAGAGCCAATAAACGCCCGGCTCCTTTCTCCTCTCTCTTTCTTCCATTCCACGATAGTACGTATGAAGGCAACATCCTAATAAGAATTGTTAGTTCCTTTAAACAAATGTTTTTTTTGCTTACCCGACCAGATAATTATTTCTGGTATAAGTCTGTGGCGAGTACCTATTCCAGATTTACCACAGGCTTTTTATACCACACGGAGTTACATTTAAATCATTACCAATAGAGCAAGGTTTACTGTACAAGACAAGTCCATCATGAGTCTCCGTCAAACCTATAAAAACCTGGAGTCATATGCGTACTTTTTTTTACCACGCACAAAAGTCATGAGTTCCATAAGAGCTTCTCACGAGTGCAGAGCAAATGTTGAGTCTCCTATAAGTCTGTGCTGATCCGAGTAAGGTCGGTCGGGTATTACAATGAAACTCGGATAATCGGGGCAAGTTGGGAAATGGCTTAATTTTCCTATTACTGTATCCGAGTTGTCCACTTAGCAGAGTGCCTTTATGTTCTTAGCGCATATTAAATTCTGTTCCTAAGTAAATGTCCCAACTGTCCGAGATTTTTTTACTAACCCAGTCGTTTACAGTTAACTAAATTTTACTGTACGTATTATAAAGAATGTGTGGCTCTGCTCTGTAAACGTTTTTCTTAGAATTTACGGTGTCTGTTGCATCTTGTGCATCTTCCATAGCACGACGCACCATCCCACAGCATCAGTTTTATCTCGTCGTCTGGAACCTAGTGCAATCCTATTATCAAAAGAAAGAGACACCATTTCTTTGTCCTTGTGCGTACGTACAGTGTCCCAATTCCGTCACTATCCTTCCTTCCTTCCCCTCCTAAACGAGGATTGCCAGGATGTACTAGAAAGAACCCTAAAATTAACCCAACTTGGGCTCAGCAGGAAAAAAGCTCAAGCTCAAAAAATATATTTAGGCTTTCATGCATTTGTTATTTTTTAAGCTACAAGACTTAAATATTGCTATTTACATGTAGTATGCATAACGACCAAAAAAATCTTGCCCGCCTGGCAAAACTGTTTCCAACCCACCCCAACCCAACTGGAAGCTGCATCAGACCTATCACTGTTCGCGGCCGCGTCAATTTGTTATCCCGCGGAGGAGAAGGAGGACAAGATTGGGTGAAAGATGCTCGCTTCT
>JAAUYM010114268.1_pt1 | contig 19492 bp, 11 predicted proteins | sample 7278001 | NCBI WGS metagenome assembly JAAUYM01 (sample SAMN14350224, study PRJNA611818) | marine sediment metagenome | isolation source: surface marine sediment (1.8m) | place: French Polynesia: Moorea | collected 2018-08
CATACCCCTGGTGGGATTGGTGAAGGAGCAGGCTGCGACTGTCAAAATGTTTGTCAAAGCTGATATGAGTATCAGTATACTGTGCTGGCAGAGAGGGCTGGCAGAGAGGATATTGTCCCCTTATGCGTCCTTGAGGAGGCTGATCATTTCCTTAGGCTTTCTTCCAGCTTCGACAAACGTTTTGACAGTCGCAGCCTGCTCCATCATCAATCCCACCAAGGTTATGCAAAACTGCACTCCAAACTCATTAAATAACTTGACATGCAATGATTTTTCTTAAAAGTTTATTTAAAATAAATTATTGAGATTAGCTAGGCAAACATATGTTATTTTATGAATTAACTTCATATTGTGCATCGTTATTGAGCTAGAGGCTGATCACCCCTCGTGGAATCACAACCATCCTATTTTTATAGTTCGTGTTGTACATACAGTTACATGTGTTTATTTTTCAGTGCGTGTATTGGCATATAACTTGGTGTTAAGTGTGTTCGGGTATATTTTGTGCGAAATGTTTTTGTGTGTGCGAGATGACAATGTGACAATGTGAAGTACGTACAGAGCAGTTATTAGTAACCGATAGTAGAGACCTACGTACCTACTACATATAGATACTGTGTACGTACTACTGTGTACAGTAATGTACATCAGAGAGAAAACAAAAAGTAAGAGAAAAATGACGCTGTTTAAGTTAATTGCATGTTTAAGACTGCTCTTAAGTTATAGGCGGTTGTATGTATTATTTTTGGCGAAGGATGGGATGTAGTAGTATGCAGTACAGTATACTACGTACGTAGGTAAAGCACAGCTGTTTAGTTCACACCAATGAATTTGACGAGTGTGTGCGGTTTTTTTTCTTGAATGGGTCATATGTCCACGTGTTGTGCACAACAAATGGTCACTTCTGACGTGTGGTGGTGGTTTTTTTTTGGTTGTGTACGTACATTGATACGTCTGGAGTGTGGTGATGTGTATTGTGTACCTACAGACTCGAATGATCTCAGGAAGTATAGCACAGCAGGATCTCAATATAGTGATTATCGAATTTCTTCAATATAGTACCAGTATATTGAAGTTACTCCCTGATGATCAATTCTTAGCTGCTTAGAAATGACTGCATCGAAAAAGCGAATTGCATCAAATAGTACAGCAAAGTGCTCGCCACTGGTCCATAAATTCACTATATGGAGGTCCTACTATAGTATGCGGACACACACACGGACTCAGCATCATCATCATAATGCTATACTCCAATTCTTTTTTTTCGTACCGACGCACGCTTACACACACCAAATACACGCTACGGATATAGCAAGCGCTCTCTCACTTTCCACACACACACACCATCAAGAGAGACGACATCCTGGTTCGACTTTTTGGTTTTGAACTGTGGTAGATTCGAACCGTTATTACCCAAGAACACTTTCTTTGACGTGGAGCTTTCTTTTCCCGGGAAATCCCACTTTTTTCACACATAATTAGGTTGAGAGGAGAGGGAAGGGGGAAGATGAAAGGAGGAGCCTCATCCTAATTGTAATTGGGTTCTTGGAGAAGGCAATGGTGCCGGTGACAGCAACAGAAAAAGGGCATTCTTTGGGGGAGGCAAGAAAGGACCACTCAAACCCAGAACAACAGACTGCCCGCGCGTGGAGAAGGGAGAGGGAGGAATGCAAAAACAACACCAAGTTTTAGCAGAGTACAATGAAATGAAGCAGAAAGCCAACTAATTAAAAACAACAGCGATCACTACATGGTTTTTTTTTCGCCCACCTCATTGAAGCACACGCGGGGAGAGGAGGCGGAGAATTGAGGGGGGGGGGGATTAGAGAATCCACAACAACAAATCCACTAATTTCCTTTTTACAGAACTTGGGGGGAGGGGGAGAAATGAAGTGAAAGAAGTCGGTGCGTAAAGTACAAGTAGGCAAAAAAAAAACTCGAGTAGGAAATTAAGAAAAGGAACTGACCGAACAACAAGTAAAGTCTCTTTTGCTCTTTGCTCCCATCGCTTTCGTCATCTTTTCGGCATTCACCATCATCCTCTGTGGAGGAGGATGCCTTTACTTCCGCGCTGCAAGCGAACAGCACAAACCTGTGATCTCAATCTTTGCCGACCACTTGGTGAGGCCCTGGGATATCGTGTACGTACTGGCCTCCATGGTGGTCTGGTGGATCTTGTTCGGGACTTTGAACATGTCCCTGGGGAGAGGGAGGTGGGGGCGTCATATCGGGAGGGAAAAGGAGGAGGGGGTAAGCACAAGCAATGAAAAAAAAAAAAGAAAACAGTTTATGCTGTAAAGACGACCGAAGTAGTACAGTCCAAGTCGGTTAATCGGAAAAAAACAGTTATAACAGGAAATCTTGGTTAATTCGGAAACTTTCCATGATGCCAGAATTCATACATTGCTGAATAAAGCCACTGGGTTAAATGGAAAACTCGCGGATAATTGTGCCATCTCCTGACCCTGTCCCGACTATCCGAGTTCAACTGTATTTGAAGTGGCAGAACATTGGGCAGGTCGTCCCTTCTGACGCGTCATACTACGTACGTAGTACAGCTTTATGTATGGTAAATGAAGAAGAGTTTACCATTAGCGCTCACATCAGTCTCGAAAAATGTCTGAGCGCATAGCGGTATCTGAGGAGAAGAAAAAAAAAGACTCAGAAGTGCGCATATTAAGATGCGTACGGTAGGCGGCAGGACAGGGGTGTCCAAGAAGGACTTACGACATTCTTTTTACTTTAGCAGTAACTGAAGACGGTTGTCACACAACCGAAAAAAAAACCCACACAGCAAAGAATGTTCTGTAATCCCATGCCCAAGGTCGGGAGCTGTCAAGGCACAAATGGCCCCCTTTTTTCACAGGACGGGCAAAAATGTTCAGAGAACAAAGTTGAAGAAGCCGCGGGTAGGAGAGTTACGATTGTGCGCAAAAATGAGGAATCTGAAGCTCGGCCTTAGGCGGACTGAGAGTCTCGTATACAGTACTGTATATAACTTTAGAACGGTGCGGTGTCGAACGTGTTGGAATTTTTTCATGTAGTAGCTGTATGACGGTATATGATGAGAGTTTGCAACAAAAAGATGTTCTCCTGACATAATGAAATCTTTTCTTTTTCTTAACGTGTTGGCGGATATTACGTAGACGCTGTAATAGGTAGTACACTACAGTATAATCTCACTGTAGTATTACTCTACGTATATACGTACTATATGGTGATGGGAAGTGATGAAAAAAGTACTTTGCTGTTCATGTTTGAAAAGTTTTTTATGCTAAGAACTTTCTAAGTCCAAAGGCACCTGACGGTAGTTGAACGTTCTTAATCCTAAGTAATTACCTGATCATCTCGAAGATGACCGGCTTCTCCGAGACCCTGGTCTTCATCCTCTCCTTCATGGCCACGATGATGGCGCTGGCCTTGTCGTCGGCCCCATGCTTCGCGCTCTTCTCCGCAGCGCCTTAAACAGATGGAAAAATTGGGAAAAATTTACTAGAATCGGGTATAAAAATAATCTCGAAAATGCATCTTGTCATGACTTCTTCTACCATACCTACCTACAGTACTGGATACTACATTTACCGGTATGTGTACGTACTGCAGTACTACTAGGTAGGTAGCTATCGCGTGCAGAAACGCAACATCTTCCTCCTCAAATTTTCTGCTTCAAACAACGGAGGAGGAAGGAAAAATTAAGATGGTAATTAACTCAACTTTCCTTTTCTTTGAAAAAGAAAATGCAGAAAAGAGGCAGCAGCACTCGATTTAATATGGCAAGCTCTCTTTTTTCTTGTCATCTTTTTGTGTTCAAACTTTTTTCCAACGACGCGCGTGCATCAAGGAAGTCATGAAGGCTTTGAGGCAATTTACGTTACAAGCTACTGTAACTTTTCTGAAAAAAAGAGACCTCTTTTTCCTCAACAAGGAGGGAAAAAAGGGGTGTCCAACGGAAACAAGCAAGCGTTATATGCGAAAGAGAAGGGCTTTTAAAACAAAAGCAGCTCATTGACAGAAAAGGGGGAGCAACAACAAAGTACTGTATGCACGTTACATTGTCTCTTGTTTTCAACCGCGTCCTCTCAAATAATTTCTCCAACGGCATGTCCTGTCACTACGATAACAAAAAGTCCTATTTTTTTCGAACTTTTTATCGGTTGCTTTTTTCATATGCGCAGTACGTACAATAGTACTTCTACTACGTACACTCTCACGTGTTACTCTAATTTCTGTCTCTTTTTCTCTCATCTCTGATGGTTCGACCACAATACCTTTGTTTTTCTTATGAGAGTTCTCGAGAGATCCTGCGGTGTGGTGAGTGATATAACATAGTTTTACGACGATGAGAGAGGTTGGCACAGTTTAGTAGGATTTGACACATATTTTCTCTGCATGCACGGTAGGTGGGAGGAGAGTAGAAAAGAAAATGCAATAATAAAACATGTAAATCATGTTCTCGGTTTAGGTTAGTGGGCGCCGTACATTACAGCGTTTGTTTGTACATAGTATAGCGAGATGGAAAAAGAGGCAACAGAGAAAGGTGTGTTTGTTTGTTTGTTTGTGTGCGCGTACAGCAGCATGGTGCGAGTCTTAGTCGTCCGCCCAAATTAGCCCAAAAAGAGGAATTAGGTTTGGTCCTTAGGGAAAGTCCCCGCCCAACAACCATCTTCATCTTCCATCGCAGAAGAAAGAATTCAAGACGCTGCCTGCGTCAATGGTTAACCTCATTGTGCTTTAAGCTTTCTTCGACAGAGCATGGAAGAATTCCAAACACAAAAGTATTTTTAAATAGTAAAGTTGACAGGAATGCCCGGGTTTTGAAAGTAGCCTTATGGCATCGATCAAGAGCAGCAAAGAGCAAGAAGGGGGAAACTTGTAGTTGTACGGTAGAACTTCGCTATAGTGATTCATGCTGTGGTAGTAATTTACTACATCGACGCAATCATATATCTACACAGTTATAAGAATTGATTATTATCAGGGGTAAATTCGCCAAGTTGAATAAATTCACTATATCTGGGTTCCACCGTAATTGTAGTAAGTACTTTAAGTACCACGCACCCTGACACTCAATCAAAGGCGGAGAGAAGGATGTAAAAAAAAAGTGGGGAAACGGAATCGGCCCTCTCAAAAAGTTGATATATGTACTCACGTTGCAAGCAGTCCGCGTTGAGCAAGTCCTTACACTTCTCGTGGCACTTGACCCCGCACTCGGTGCACCTGACCCCCTGCCTGGCCAGTCCCCACAGCAGGCCCTCGCACTCGTAGCAGTATGTGGGGGAGGTGGCCGTCCACAGCAGGAAGTTGTGTGGGGTGGTGGAGGAGATCGGGTAGATCAGCGCCTGCAGGGTCTTTTTGTACACGTGCAGTTTCTAGGGGGGGGGGAAGAAAGGTTCGGAAATACAAAAGAGCTTTTAGAGCATGCCAGAGAAGACACCGGACTTTCGCAGCAGCACAAGGCGTCTGGATCCTAGATCCTGTTGCCGCACCCCCATCCAAAGATATGTCTCTATCCATCAATCAATCCCATTTTTGGGACGGGAGGGTTCCAAATCAGCTAGAGACCCTCTCACGCCCAAAAACTCCAAAAGAAGCTGTCTACCTTCCTTATCTCACGGTGAAAGGGCATATGCTAGCAAAGTGGCCTTACTGGTTCCTAAGAAGTAAAATCTTGAATGATTTAAAAAACCCTTCCCGAAAAAAAAGAATAATATGTCAACGGTGTATCAGTAGTAATCTCTTCAGCTCCAAGGAACTTCTGTTATAGTAGCAACTTTGTTGCACCCTTGCCTGCACAAATTTCCGGAGTAGGAAACTGCATTTCTTTGTGCACAGGCTAGAGAGAACAATCTTTGACTTTTCCTTCTCTGTTGATGGCACGTTCGTACTACATTTCACGAAGGCAGCAGTGCAGTGACATGACAAAGAAAAAAAGAAGCTCACCAGTTCCTCATCGTTCAGGCTGGCCCTGGGGATGGCGGAGTTGAGTCCCGTGGAAGTCCGGTTGATGGCCATGGTCTGGAAATGGAAGAAGCCGAATGAGTCTCTTTGGAGAGAGAGAGGCTGTTGAAGGAAGCTAAACAGGAGAAAGGGGTTCAAGAAAAAAGGAACCGGAAAGATGGAATGAAACGTGCGATATCCGTAATGACGGTCCCTGGAGTCGTGTGGGGTAGAGTGCGGGGGGTGAGCAAAGGAGGGGCTGAGGAAAAGGGAGAGAGGTAAGGGCCTTTTTGCGTTATGTAGTATAATGACACGCAGGCAAAAGGCTCTCCACTCTTCCCGTCTCCAATTTCTTCCTGCCCTTCCTCACGCACTCAAGGTTGCCGCCGCCATCACCAGGCATCTGTCACGTCCAGCAGAAACAAGGAGAAAAGGAGAGAGAGAGGAAAAACTTCTGTTTCGTCAGGACGTTCCCTCTTGGCTGTTAGCATGCACTTCTCAGTTAATTACGAGGAGGGAAAGAGAGAGAGAAGAGCGTAATGAAAGCAGGCGAGAAAAGCAAGGCGTACTAGTACTTTAATGTAGATATGGTAGTAGTAGCAGTAGCATGGTCTATTTAACGCCGACTAGTAGCACCGCAGCAGATCTAGCTGGGTGGAGGCAAGCTGCGTAATTTAGTAGTTTTGAGGACTCACTCAAATCCGACGGGGGAGGGGGAAAATGGAGGGTTATAGGAAGAGGGAGATATGGCGACTTGGGTAGCAGGTGGAAGTGACAGTTGTACTAGGAAGGGGAGGATATGATGTAGAATTATAGATGTATGTAAAAAAAGTAAGACGTGGAAGAAGGATAGCAAGGAGAGGGGCATTTGAAATGCGAGATAGGCTCTTTTCTTAACGGTACATACAGGAAATGACTACACAAAAAACCAAGTTTTTTGTACTTGTACGTACAACATAAAACTTTGGTCTATCTGGAGGGTTTTACACATAAAAATAACTTTTGTGCCAAATTATTTTCTGATGTTTTTTTTGCTAAGGAAGTCAAGATGACAAATTTCAATAAGTGTCTCTCTGAGGTGAGAGCACAATAGTACCCTTGAAAAGAGGAAGAGAGAGAGATGGATGGTCATCTGAGCAGACAAGACGGCGCCTCTTTAAGAGCCCCCTCGATATTAAACTGCTGAAGGAGAAGCAGGGAGAGGCACGACCTTTCTGTGGTCACGGCATATCACATACCAGGAAGAAAGAAGGAAGAGAGGTCACGACAGAGAGAGAGAAAAAGGACTCTTAGCGGTCCCAAGGGAGGGCGAATAAAGGATCCTCTTTCATCTTGCAAAGACGAAAGCTCCTCCTTCGTCGTTGCAACCAGCACTTGATAACTAGGGGAGGGAGGCGTTTCTTAAAGGACCAGGTAGGAGGAAGTAATAGAGGAAGATAGTAGGAGAAGGAAGAGGCTATTTATTGACTCTGGCTTGGCACAGAGAGGGGGAAAGGCTCTCTTTGATTAGAGTGCTAAGTCCCCTCAAGGCGAGATGAGAAGACTTTTTTTCCGGCCTCTCCTCCTCCTTTCACATGCTTCTTCTGAGGCTCTACTCTTCTCTGGAGTGCCTTTATCACTGGCATCTCATGTGAAAGGGCTTCGTGAGGGAGGAAGACTATTTTTTTGGAGTCTCCGTAGGAAAGTAGCAAACTTTTCCTCCCGGTTCAAGTGGGCGGTTGGCCGCGAGACTTTGAGCATCTAAGGCGGCCGACTAATTCGCCAATTCCGGTTTGCAGGAGAAGGGTATACGTACACCGTACAGTACATGGTGTAATGATATGAGACTGACTGTATACGTAGGGATTGAATCAGCCTCACCTGCAGGCGGTGGCCAAAGTCTCTTAGAACCATTACTTCGGATTAGTAGGAAATGCCTTGAAAAAAGACTTCCTTCTTCTACTACGGTAGTTTCTTAGCATAGATCTAAGGCAGGCTCACGAAGGCAGTCCTTAAGGAGAAGGAGCTATCTGGACGGAAGAAGAAGAGTAAGGATGGGGGGGAACGCGATAAGAAAGTTAAAGGGCCTCTTTCTTGTGATACGGTACAACTGGCCCCATTACAGAACGCCAGATAAGACACAGAAAAGGGGTCGAAACTTCTTTCGCGGGTAAAAAGTACAATAAAAATGTTTCCCTCTGGCATTTGGGCAGCCCAATGTGGTTCTCTGCAATGTGCACCGAGGACGTAATAGCCTTGACATGTGCAAAATGGTGCTTAAAAGTCGATGTCTCGCTCTCTCTCTCTCTGTCCTTGTCAAGGCCGATCGATTAATATGTACACGTCCTTTCCTGAAACGAAAAGATGAAGGTAATGACACAAAAGGGGGAAAGATTAGGAGAAGAATGTCTCGCTGAAGGAGAAGATAACGAGGAGGAGGAGGAGTCAGTGCAGCACCTGTTGCACCATCGTTAATAATGGGAATTTTAAGGTTCAAAACAGAAAGAGAAGAAATTTGCTAGAAACAATGTACGTACGAGGATTGTAAGAGGGATTCTTTTGGTCTGCAACTTCGAAAAGGCAAGTTGTCATGCACACGCGGTAGTAATAGTATAAGAGAGACAGTGAGAAAGAATAAAAGGATATAAAAGGAGACTAATTACTAATCTAGTTAGGTACTAAGCACAGAAGTAGGTTAGTTAGCATAAAGGAGAGTTTGTTGAAAACTCTAAGAAAACCGGTCTCGCTCAGCGTGCAAAAGAAAAAAAAACACCTCTTCTTACCCTGAGGACCTGCAAACGTGAAAAAAGATTTTTTTTTCGGTGAAAATTATTGTCGAGACACAAGGACGAGAGAAAGATTCAACAACAACTGCAAATATAAATTTATATTTAAAAAACATATCTTATTTTTTTAACGTGCTTTTTTCTTGCGCATCAAAAAGGCTATTGGCCGTATGCGCGGGTAAGAAAGAAAGGCATCCAATGCATTTTTATAGTCCCCACTCTTCGCTAGAACAGCCCATCCTTTCAATCCAGTGAGGCCTCTGTGCCTGTGGAGCCAAGATAAATCACTTCCTCCCCCTTTCCCTTCCTCTCCATCCTATCCCAGCGGCCAAATTAAAACTTTTCACCCAAGAGAAATTTGGTAGCAGACGCAACAGCTTTCTACTTTTTGCATCCCCTGCCCACTTTTTTTGGTGCCACAGGAGAGACGAGAAATGGGGATTTTCTAGACACAATAATGGACGGCAGAGTAGATACACTGGGAATGGCAATAAACCCATTTCATGTACATATGTGGAAAACTGCGTAGCAGTTTTAAAGATGGCCCCCCAAAAATATGTGTGCTATTGTGGAATTTGTTTCAGACGACTTTTCCGGCACACTATCGTGGTGAGGAGATGGTAAGAAAGAAAACCTGAGCGCACAATAGTTGCACTCCACTTACCTCCTCCTTCTGGAGGTTGCTCTACCATTTTCATTCTTTCTCTCCTGCCTCCCCCTTTCCTAACCATAGTGTGACCTTGACGTGGTTACAATGGTCTCACAAAAGAGGCCAAAGGAGAGAAACGGTCTGTGGGGCCAAGATAAATCAAAGAACGTGAAAAGGCAAAAAATTTTAATTCGTAAAAGGACCTTGCAAAAAAAGAAATTTCTCTCTCTCTCTCTTTTCAAGATCCCAGTCTGATGTGACTGAAGTGGGCAATTTTGAGAGAAAAAAATCGTTTTCCCCTTCCCTCCCAAGAAATACTCTTTGATGTGAAGTGGAAGATGATGCGGGGAAAAAGAAAAAAAGCCAGAAATGGAAAACTTTTCTCTTTCATCTTCTTATCTCTTCAAGCACCACTCTTTCCTTTCCCTTCCCCCAGACAGAAAAACAAACCTGAAGGCCGCCTTCGTACCAGCTTTCATCCTATTAGAAGAATGAAGAAACCCCAACATTCCCACAACTTTTTTGAGTGGGCCTTGAAGTCAAAATACTGTAAAGGATGGGCCGCATTTTCTTCCTGAATAATTCAAAAATCGAATATTCTGTACACAGTAGTTTCCCCTTCGCGTTGTTCATGATCACGTGCGACTGATAGACCGACTTACCAGCTCGGAAACAAGGGGGATGGACTTCTTCCTCGGGCGGAAGGAGACCTCGGACATGTCGATGCCCTTCATGAAGGGATTCTCCGTCTCCCCTCTGCAAGAGAAAACGAACAAGATGAGAAGGTTTAAAGGCAGTGAAGGAGGTCACCACGGCCTTTGATGGAAGCCTCTTTGTGGGGAGAAAAGGAGCTAAGGCCACTGAAGAAAAAGAGAGAGAGAATTGGTGTCTTCTGGGGGGTATCTCCTATATGTACTGTACGTGTAGGTATAGTAGCAATGTCCTTTCAAGTAAAGGCAAGTCGGGTCGTGCCCGTGGATATCACCAGCCAACAGGAGGAAAAAAGGCACAAAAAGGATAGAACAGTATTAGGTACAATACGGTCGATGTTCAATTTAGGCAATTTCTCTGATTTGAGCTACATTTTTAGACTTGTCAGTTTGTCATTGTACTACGGAACTTTAGGGAACAAATTAGAGTTAGGTAACTTTTTTCTTTTCGTCAGGGGCGACTGGCAACTTGCCTAAATCGAACGTCGACCGTACTGGCAATTATGGCTTGCTCAGATGTGAAAACTTCTTTGCTGTTGCTGCACATCAAAAGTGTAATCCGTGGTGGAAAGAAAAATGGAGGGGATGGTGGTAGGATCCATAACGTTGATTAAGGTGTAGCCAATTATCTTGTGGGAGCTGACGAAGTTTTCCTCTCTCCTCTCACTCTCTTTTTTAGAGTATCCCTCCCTACATATACCAAAGTTTTGTTCCCCCGAGGTAAAGTACCGGTACATCTCAGTAATAAAGTAGCCCACGCTCTCCTTCTTCTCCTTACCTGGAAGATCTGTTTCCCGTCTTCTCCTGAAAAGTAAGAGAAAGAGAAAAAAAGAAAAAATACCGTTAGTAGTGATCTTTTCGGTCTTTTACTAGGACTAAATGGATTCCTGCGCAATTAGTAGGATGTCGGGTCATTTAAAAAACATGCTTTCAGGTTTTCAGAGAGGACGTTAGGGTATTACAACTAATAGTTGCTTCTGAGACAATATTTTTTTGCTTTCTACTGCTGGAATTCCAAACAATATGCTTATTTCAAGAAAGGGAATCAATACATCCCGCACCCACCCACCCCCCGGCCAACCAACATCGCCACCATGGATGTAGTAAATTCCCAGAAGGGCTGCGTCAACCGCCTCCTTCTCCTCATCCTCGTCTTCTCCCAATGCGCCAACTTGCATGTTCTCGTGAGGGCAAAAGAGAGGAGGAGGTGGGTTGAGATCACGCACGATGCGGTGGTGCGTGGTGTGCCAGAGCATTATTTCGGAAAAGACTAACCTTTGTACATGTACCGGTGCATACTACGTAGTAGTAACTACCGGGTAGAACCTCTCACACTCAACTCTTTCTTTGACATTTGATGGGGGGGGCAATATCGAAAGATGAAGATGGATATTGTCTACTATCCACTAGTGAAAAGGGGAGGAGGGAGTTTCTGTAACTTGAGCCTATGTGCACACAAAGTGCGTGCGGTAGAAAAAAATAATGCGCAAATAGCCTTTCCCCCTCTTCCCGGGTTTAATGTGTGCACGTAGTACACCACTTTTTGTGTGCGCGCGTACATCTCTGGCAACCCTTACTAATCGACTGGGCTGGGTCTCCGAAAAAGAAGTAAAATGGCTTAGTCCTTTATAACCCCACCGCCAAAAAAAATATACATACTTTTTGAACTTCATTTTTCTCTTTTTTTGTTCTTTTCTAGAAAATCTACGAACCAGGGTACAGGGTCGTCAGTTTTTAGTTTGGTTTCCCCTCTTCATATATTAAGAACCCGAGAAGTGCCGGTGTATTTTCCTAGTTTTGATACCCGAATACCCCAAGCAAATTCAGGAAATCAAAAATCTCTACTAGACACCCAGTGTGCTACGTGTTGAGTACCATCTCCTGCTGCAGCTGCTCCGTCTTCCTCTGCTTGAGCGTCTGGCTGAGCGCGCCCCATCTGCTTCCCTTGACCGTCTTGGCCCTCTTGGCCAGGATGGTGGCCAGGCGCTCCTGCACCTCGGGGTCCTCGATATCCTCGCTCATCTGGCCTCGATGCAGCTGCGCCTTCAGCGTGGCCTCCCTCTCCTCGTCCATCTCCTCCTCCTCCTTCAGATTGCTCACTTCGTCGTTTTTTTCTTTGTCCTCTTCTTTCTTCTTCTCAGCACTCTCTTCATCGTTTGCTTCCCTTTCTTCATCTCCCTCAATTTTCTCATTTTCACTTATCTTCTCAGCTTCTCCTTTCTTGGCCATTTCGTCATCTCCGTGTTTTCGCTCTTCTTCTTCTTCTTCTTTCTCAGTCTTCACCTGAGGGGGACTGGGGGACGTAACTTTCTCCCGTCTTTCTGTCTTTTCCATTTCCTCCTCTTCGTGCTCACTCTCATCCTCTGCTTCCTCCGTGTCAGATTCTTCCTCCATTTCGCTTGATGCCTGTTTGGCGGCTTGCTGCCTTTGCAGCTCCTGTTGCTGTTCCTGCTGTTTGGCTTCCCGCTGACGTTGCTGCTGCTCCTTAAGTTGCTGTTGCTTCTTCTCCTGCAGCATCTTCGCCTGCTGTTGCTGCTTTTGCTGCTGCTGTTTCTTCTGTGACTGCTTGGGCGCCCCGAACAGCCCTCCCATGAGGCCCCCTGCCCCAGTTCCGGCCGCCTCCTTCATCAGGCTCCCTCCGAAGCTCGAGAAGCCCTTAATCAGCGTCTTTGACGCCTCGGCGGCGGCCGCGGCCGTCTCAGCGGCCGCCTGCTTCAGCTCCTCCTCCGTGTCCGCCATCTTGGGCTCCTCCTTCTTCTTCTTTAAGGCCGGCGGTTCTGCCTTTTTGACTGGCTCCGCCACTACCTCTTCCTCTTGTTCATCTGGCTGGTACTCCTCCTTCTCCTCATACTCTTCTTTCTGATACTGCTCCTCCTCATACCCTTCCTGATCATAAGCTTCTTGCTGGGCTTGCCCCTCCTCATAGTTATACTCCACCTCCACCCACTCCCCGTTCTCGTCGTAGTAGCCCTGGTGGTAGTAGCCCTCTTCGTCGTAGTAGCCTTCGTACCCCTCATATCCCTCGTATCCCTCGTAACTTTCGTAGCCTTCGTAGCCCTCAGGATATCCGTCAGGAAAGCCCTCAGGGTACCCTTCAGGATATTCTTTCGCAGCATAGCCCTCAGGATACCCGTCGTAGTAACCGTCCTGGTAACCTTCCTGGTACTCCTCCTGGTAACCGTTCTGGTACTCTCCTCCTCCTTCCTTCCATGCGTCCTGGACACCGTCGTCTTTTCTCTCTTCCTCCTTCTCCACCTCTGCTACCTCTGTTGTCTCTTCCGGCTTCTGCTGCGCCGGTTTCTGTTCCAGTTCCGGTTCCGGAGCTGGTTCTGGCTCCTCTGGCTCTGCTGTTGCAGGTTCGCTTGTGGTGTGGAGCTGCTGATGTTTAGCTGTCTGTCTGTCCTTCTGGCTGGCGGGAGTGGTCTGCGCCGACGGCTGAAGGACAAGCAGCTCATCATCACCATTAAGGTGCTGCGTGTCCGCCGGCGCAGTCTTCTCTACCACTCCCGCCGTCCATAAAAAATGATCGGTGTCTTCTTGTTTCTCCTCCTCCACCTTTTCTCCTCCTTCTTCCTCTCCTCCGCCTGTGTCCTCCTCTCCTCCCCCCCCGGGGTCTTCCTCTTCCTCCGGCTGGACCAGCCAGCCAGCCTGCTCGAAGTATCCCTCGGGCGGCTCTACGTCCACCCACTCGCCGGTGTCCTCGTCGTAGTAGCCGGCATAGGTGACGTACTCCCCGTTCTCGTCGTAGTAGGCCCCGGTCTCCACCCAGTCGCCATTCTCGTCGTAGTACCCGCCCCCGGCGGCGGCCTCGGCGTCGACAGCGCCCGTCGTGTCTACCCACTCTCCGTTCTCGTCATAGTAGCCGCCCTCGTCCTCCCTGTAATTCTCGTCTTCGTAGGTCGAGGCGTCGGGGAACCCCGTCTCCTCCGGCGCAATCGGATTCTCCACCACCTCCTCCTTTTCTTCCGTTTCTGTTCCCGTGGCACCTGGTGGCACCAGCGCGTCTGGAACTTGCTCCTCCTCCTCTTCCTCCTCCTCCTCCCCCTCGCCTTCGGAGTGGTGCGAGTTCGCTCCGCTCTCTTTGCTGACGCTCTTGGTCTCCTCAGACCTGGTCGAGGAGGAGGACTTGCTGCTGACGAGGCTGCTGGGCCTACTGCTCCTCTTACTGCCCATGTTGTCCACGCTCTCGGGTCCCCTGAGAGGAGTAGAAGCCTTATCTGTAGGACTTGAGGCCTTTGAAGAGGAGGCCTTTGAGGACGAGGCTTTTGAGGGAATTTTCTGCAGCCCTTCGGGCGTTTTGTCAACGTGGGAATCGAATGAAGAGGCACTTTGTGCCTCCTGGGGATGAACGTTTTCATTGGGCGTCTCCGAGATTTCTTCCGTCGCCGTGGGAGGAAGAGCAGGCGAGGCAGCAGCTTCTTGCTGGTTCTGTGGCTCCTTCTGTTGCTGCGGCTGCTGTGGTTCCTGTTGTTGTTGTTCTTGTCCCACCTGTTGCTGCGGCTGCTGTGGTTCCTGTTGTTGTTGTTGTTCTTGTCCCACCTGTTGCTGCGGCTGCTGTGGTTCCTGTTGTTGTTCCTGTCCCACCTGATGCTGTGGTTGTTCCACCTGCGGCTGCTTCGGCTGGACTTTGACTGCGGGCGGGGCTTTCGTTGCGACCTGCTTTGCAGGCGACTTTTGCCTCTGCTGCTGTGACTTGGGTCCGCCGCCAAATAGACCGCCCATGAGTCCTCCGGCGCCGCCTCCGCTCTTCGCCTCCTTCATCAGGCTTCCTCCGAAGCTGGAGAAGCCCTTCATCAGACTCTTGGAGGCTTCCGCCGCGGCGGCCGCGGTTTCCGCGGCGGCTTGCTTCAGCTCCTCCTCCGGCGCGGGAACCTGCTTCTTTGGCGGCTGCGGCTGCGGCTGTGACGGCTTCTGCGGCATCTGCTTTTGTACTTGCGGTGGCTTTTGCACTACTTCTTGTTGCTGCTGCTCCTTCGACTCCTCTTTCGGCTCTTCTGGCTGAGGTTTCTTTCTGGCGTCAAAGGCCGGTTTTACTTCCTCCTTGTCAACGTCTTCGTCCTCGTCCATGCTGTCGACGTCGTCTCCGCTGTCGTCGTCCTTCTCAAAGGAGTCCGGACCCGAAGTGGCCTCGGACCCATTAGAGGAGCTGCTCTCTCTCCTCCTGGCTTTTTGCTCCGAACTGTCGGAGACTGAGTCTTCCTCGCCGGGATGAGGAGGAAGAGGAGGCTGAGAAGGAGGAGGCACGTAGTCTTCGTCCTCCCCGTCCGAGGTCTCCAGGCGGAATATGGTTTTCTTGGGCTTGGTTGAGGTCTGTCCCCTAAGAGAAGGGACCTCCTCGTGCTCTTCCTCCTCCTCTTCGCTGGAAGGTCCTGGAAGCTCATGCTGCCTCCTCAGCCTCTCAGCCTCCTCCCTGTCGCACTCCTCCTTTGTGAGGAGGGGGATCCTTGCCCTCAGCTCCACCAGCACCCTGGCCATGTTGGCCTCCACCGACTTGTCCGGCCTGATCTGTTCTGCTGCTCTCTCGTACTCCAGCTGCTCCAGCTCCCTCATCTCTCTCTGGTACCACTCGTCCTCCGGATCAATGCTTTCCTCCGTACTCTGCCTCAGCTTCGGGTGCGGCCCAGACAGCTTCCTCCTGCCCTCCTCCTCCTTCCTAACTACCGCCGCCGCCGTCCTCTCTTCACTACCCTTCTGATTTGGCACTGCTGCTGCGTTCGGAGCCGCCTTCTCCTCCTCCTTGAAGTCCCTCACCACCTTCTTCGTCGACCCTTCAATCTCGGCCAGCTTTGCGTCCAAGTTTTTCAGGGTGGCTTCGATTTCGGCCTCAGACCTTTTCCTCTTGATCTCGCCCGTTGTAACCTGGGCGGGAGCGCCGATCTCCTCCTCCACGACGGCCTTGGGAGTGGTGGGGGTGGTGACAAGATCCAGATCCTCCTGCGAGTCGGAGTTACTGGCACTGCTCTTCTGCTGCTTCTGCCTATACTTGCCCAGTGCGCGGGAGACGGCAAACTCTCGGGAGGAGCCGGCCTTGAGCGGCTGCATCCCGGCCGATGCAGTGGCGGCGGCGGCAGAACCGGTGGAGCCGTTGTCAGACCCGCTTCCGTGCCTCTGAGGCTGTTGTTGCTGCTGTTGCTGCGGATGTTGGGGCATTCCGAGCAAGTCTTCCGAGCTCATGCTGTGATCAGTCTCGCTGGAATCCAGCTTCCTGCCGGAGGGAGACACCGTGCTGCTGCTGCTTGAGGGAGGATGGAGCTGCTGCTGTTGTTGTTGCTGCTGCTGCTGTTCCTGCTGTAGGACTTGCTGCTGCTGCGCTCCTCCTCCTCGCAAGTCCAGCTCTCTGGGCGCCAGTTCGCGCTCCGCCCTCAGCTTCCTCTTCTCCTTCAATGACAACTTACGCGACTTTTCCTGCGCCTGCGCTAACGCCGCTGCGGCGGGCGCGGCCACGGCCGCGGCCGCAGCCGACATCTGTTGCTTCAGCGTCTGCTCTGTCTTTCCCGCTGCTCCTTCCCCCTCCTTCCTCTTTCCCTTCTTGTCAGCGACTGATGGAGGCTGCAAGGTCATTGGAGTCTCTCTTTCAGCTGTCAGTCCCGTGGAGGAGGAGGTGGTGGAAGAAGATGGCTGTGTCATGGCTGTTTGCATCGTTTGAAACAGCGGTTTTCCATTAGCCACCCCGGAGGTGTCCTGCGGAGGCGGCGCCTGCGGCTGGGGCTGCCTTAATCCACTTTCTGCCTCCGAGAGGGAGAAGGAGTATTTCCCCCCAATGACCATGAGTGGGGAGGGCCCCTGCTGTTGCAGAGGCTGTTGCTGCTGTTGCTGCTGATGCTGTTGTGATTGCTCCTCTTGGCTGCTGGTGACCTTTTCTGATTTCTTCAGCTTTCTGGACCTATCCTTCTGAGAGTGCTGCTGCTGGTGAGCTCCCTCGGGGGCAATGACATCCTTCTTCTTTGCCTTCTTCGCCTTCTCGTCCGCTCCAATTGCAGCAGACGAGTGGTCGTCTTTTGTCTTGGAGTGCGACCGTTTCTTCTTGCTGGAGACCGTTTTTTGCTGCTGCTGCTGCTGTTGCTGCATCATCTGAGGGAGGTCGATGTTGTCGTAGCATGGACTCAAAAGCTCTTGCGGGTGCTTTTCCTTCTTCCTCTGCTGCTGCCTCCTCCTCCTGGCCTCCTTCTCCTCCTCCTTTTCAGAGGTGACCGTCGACCCATCTCCTCCTCCGCCACCGCCGCTGCCGCCGCTCGACCTCGACCTCATGCTGGAGGTGACAGACTTTGCGTCAAAGTCCGAGTCCTCTGGCGAGGCCCCCTGGCTGCCCCCCCTGCGCGCTGATGCCGCTGCCTTGTTGTTGTTGTTGACCTGGGAGCTGCTGCCGCTGCCGCTGCTTCTGGCGCGCGACTTGCGGTGCCTCTTCCTCTGCTCTGAGGGCGCGTCGTACTGCGTGATAAAGTCCGAGAAGGTCCCCTGCTTCCCTCCACCTTTGGGAGAGGGAGAGGGGTGCCTGGCAAACAACGGCTCCTCCCCGTCGTGGTGGTCGGGGCTGATAAAGTCCTCGAAGCTCTGGCTGCCGACCAAGTCTCCAGCCTCCCCGCCGTGCACAGCATTCAGCGCCTTGTAGAAGTCCTCGTCGCCGGGCACCATTATTCTGCCAACGCCTCCTCCTCCTCCCACGACGCCGACGCCGCCTGCGCTGCCGTCCAGGGAACCTGGCGACATCATCCCTCCAGCGCTCTTCAGGCCGTCGGCGTTATTGTCCGAGCTGTCGGCCGAATAGAGGTCGATGAGCTGCGAGATAACCGTCTGCTGCTCTCCCAGCAGCCCCTCCATCTTCTCCAGCCGCTGCCACATCTTCACGTACTCCTGACTCAGCACGTCGAGCGCACGCCAAGCGTACCTCAGCTCTCCCTCCAGTCCCTCCACCTTCTCCGCCAGCAACTCCACCTGCTCCTCCAGGAACAAATCCGGCGGCGGCGGGGGCTTTGGCGGCATCGGGCCCGCTCTCCCGGCCGTGGGCGGAGGCGGCAGATTAGGCATCGGCCTCGGCATTACGTTGGGCACGGTGGGTCGCGTCAGCATGGTGGGGGAGCCACCCAGGCTGCCGCCGCCGGCCCCGCCGCGGCCGGAAGCCGCACCGGGCGGCGTGGCGGCCGTGCCGAATAGCGCCGGGTGGAAGATAACTTCCTGGCGGCCGCCGCCCACGCCCGGAGCGACCTGTGCCTGTGCACCACCGCCGCCTCCTCCGCCTCCTCCTCCCAGCGGGACCTGTCGCACTCCGCCGCGCGCAGCGGGGTGGGTGCCGTACTGTTGTACATGATGCATTATTATGTTGGCATTCCTATCCATCCGTGGCGGCTGTGGGACCTTCTCCTTGCAAGCAGGGTGCCGCTTTTGCCTTTCGGCCAGCCTTCCTGCCTGAGCTCTTCATTCTTCCCGGTCTCCACAAACTGCACTTAGGTATGTATGTACTGTTGTTACGGTTCCATCTTTCTTGTGTACGTACGAGATAAGAGGAGCAGGCTGTAAAGCACTTGATAGCGTTTCAATATCCCGTTTCCTTTCCCCTCTCTCCGAAAGCTCTCCTCACTTGAGCCCAGAATACAAAAGGCTCTAAGTAGTCAGTCACGTAAGTCAACAATTCCTCACTATCTACTAGGTAGTACTATAGCGCGCACAACAGGGGCGAAAAGGCCTCCTCACTTCACTCTCGGCTTCTGCACACTTTGAAGAAATCAACACCGGCACTATCAACAGTGCAAACTTTAGGCCGGAGTGTTTATAATACGCTGGGGTAAACAAAGAAACCACAAGAAAAAACCTTGCCCAAGAGTATGAGAAAAGCTTAAAAGCCCCCGTCTTCAAATTTTGGGATGTCTTGACGTAGTAGACGAAGCCGCAAACTTTATCTTCCTGGAAAGTCTCCCTTGGGGGTTGAGGGGAGAGCACTACAGGGGGACGTTAAAATTATTCAGGAGACACGGACGAAAACACACAACAACAACAGCGACAATGTTGAACCGCCGCGGCCCCCCTTCTCTCTTGGACTGACTAAAGGAAGGGAGGAAGAAAGGAGCCTTGTTCCTGTCCTATTCCCAATTCTCTCGAAAGCAACAGCAGCAGCGGCCGCGGCTCAGCAGCCTTCTCTCTCTCTCCCTCTGTGGGGAAAGGCTCCACAAGCAAGGCCGGGGCAAAAGACGAGAGGAGGAGGGCCTTTCTCTCCCTCTCTTCCTCTCTCTGCTCTGTTATCAAGGAGAAGAACAACCGCTGCAGGAGGTAGAGAGTTCCTCTCTTCATCCCAGCAGCCAGTTTGCATGGCTGGTTTCGCCGGGCTCCCCTTCACTTTCTTTCGCCTCTGGGGGGGGGGGGGGGGGGGGGGGGGGGGGGGGGGGGGGGGGGGGGGGGGGGGGGGGGGGGCGGGGGGGGGGGGGGGGGGGGGGGGGGGG
>JAAUYM010085730.1_pt1 | contig 19472 bp, 15 predicted proteins | sample 7278001 | NCBI WGS metagenome assembly JAAUYM01 (sample SAMN14350224, study PRJNA611818) | marine sediment metagenome | isolation source: surface marine sediment (1.8m) | place: French Polynesia: Moorea | collected 2018-08
TCTGCCACAATTTTTCCAAGTAGCGTTTGTCTCGCAAAGTATCCATTGGCTGCCAGAATCCATGATGCTTGTAAGCAGATAGTTGATCTAAGTGAGCTAATTTTTTCAAGGGTTCTTGTTCCCAAACCGTTGAATCATCAGCAATAAAATCAATTACTTCTGGTTCGAGGACAAAATAACCCCCGTTAATCCAGGCACCATCTCCTTCAGGTTTTTCCTGAAAGCTGGTAATTTTAGTCTGTTCTTGTCCCAAACAAATCGCGCCAAAGCGTCCTGGGGGTTGGGTTGCGGTTAAAGTTGCCATGGTCTTTTGTGCTTTATGGAAGGCGATTAATTCCTGAATATTCACATTACTGACCCCATCTCCATAGGTAAAGCAAAAGGTTTCATTAATATGATCGCCGACTCTTTTGAGTCTACCACCAGTCATGGTTGATTCTCCTGTATCTATCAGGGTGACTCGCCACGGTTCAGCATTACCATTGTGAACATTCATCTGATTAAACCGCATATCAAAGGTTACATCAGACCTGTGTAAAAAGTAATTGGCAAAATATTCTTTAATTATGTAGCCCTTATAGCCACAGCAAATGATGAAATCATTGATTCCGTGGGCAGAATAGGTTTTCATAATGTGCCACAGAATCGGCATGCCACCAATTTCCACCATTGGCTTAGGTCGAATACTGGTTTCTTCACTCAAACGAGTTCCCAATCCCCCAGCTAATATTACTGCTTTCATTAGTTTAAATCCTCAATTATTTATTACTTACTTCAATTGATATGCAATGTTTTCGCAGTTTTCAACTGCCTATTGATTAACGGCTTGATAATTGGCCACGCAGTAGCTTTAAGTAAATCTTTGGTTAACCAGACACTATTCCAAGTTAGCCATTGCAGCATCTGGAAATAACAACTGGCTCGCTCTTGCCAGTTTAGAGGGGCAGTGTGGATGGCATGGATATATTCCCTGAACCACTTCCATCTAGTTAAGTGTAGTTTGCCCTTTTTTGTCGGGTCATACCAAGCAATACGCTCTCTAAAGGGACGGTGGGCTCTGACGGAGGTTGCGGGATGATCTCTTTTCCAGAATAAATAACTAGGAACTTTGTAAAATTTGCCATAAAGGGCTAGTTTACCGAGTAAAACTAAATCGGAGGAGGGATAGCTTCCTAAAGGCAATAACTGTGTCAGTACCTCTCGACGTATTAAGCCGTGAAAAGGATGACATTGATTTCCATAACGAACTAAGTGATGATAAATTTTAAATCGTTCAGTGGGCTGGGGAGATTGTAAGTGAAATCGATCTTCGTGTTTTTCAATTTCTGACCCATGTTCATCAATAATTAAAGTTTTGGGATAAGCTAAAACAATGCTGGGGTCTCGTTCTAAGATATCGACACACCGCTGAAGAAATTCTAGGGCGCAAAGATCGTCATGGCAAGCCCACTTAAAATATTTTCCGGTAGCTAGCTCAGCGACGCGATCAAAATTCCAACCAGCGCCTAAATTTTGCTCGTTACGGAAATAGCGAATGCGTCGATCTGCATTGGCGTAATGGCGACAAATTTCTTCTGTGTTGTCCGTTGAGCCATTATCAGAAATAATCAGCTCAAAATCCCCAAATGTCTGTGCCAGAAGCGAATTCAAGGCATTTTCTAAAAAACGCTCGCCATTGTAAACTGGCATGCCAATACTAACCAAGGGTTGATTTTGATTCATGGTTTTTGAGAGTTTTATCTAATAATGTTGAGCCTCGCATTTTGATAACACGAGCGGGTATGCCTACTGCGATCGCGCCAGCAGGGATATCTTGGGTCACGACTGAACCAGCACCAATTACTGCACCTTTACCAATACGCACGCCATCGAGGACAATCGTCCGATAACCCAGCCAAACATCATCTTCAATAGTGATGCCACCTTTTGTGGTTAAGGGTTGTTCCTTAATTGGTCTATCTGGAGCGATACCATGAGCATAGGGATAAAAAGCGCAGTCAGGAGCAATTTGTACCTGAGACCCAATTTTAATTGCTGATTTATAACCAGAAAATTGACAGCGTGGCTGAATATGGGTATCACTGCCAATAACTACAGTACCAGCGTCTCCGGTTTGAATATAGGTATCGCCGTACAAATGAACTCTATCTCCTAAAATAACCTTGCCCCCATCGCGATCTTGAAAAATAGTCGTGCGCTCGCCAATAAAAACATTGGCCCCTAGTTGTAGCAACTGATGATAAATTGTGGCCCCAGGAGCAATATAACCCTGGGGATGATAACGAGCAAGACAACGACGGGCGTAATATGGCGGAGCCAGCCAAGTTGCGATCGCAGTGGTAATCTTTCCCAGATAACCCCATCCCGCCCAGCGCATCCAAAACCACATCCAGGCAGTGACAAACAGACCTCGCAGCCCAGAAACTTGCCATTTAGTTTGCAATCGTCTCCAAGTAGTTGGAGAATTTTCGGGCAGGCTAATCATAGTAAAGTTCTGAGCTAAGGTTAACAGGAGAAGGAGGTACTTTATTGGGCATCAGAGGAGCTTGATAAAATTCGTGTAAATATTTTGCTAAAGAAGGTTCATCCAATAGTTTGCCCTCAAAGGGCAGCGGTGGATGTTTGATGTAATTAACTAGACGGGAAAACTCGGTACAGTAGCTGATGCCAAATCTTTCTACCGCTTGGGCAAATAACAATTGATGATCGTCGACGTGTTCACCGTAACATTTTAGTCTGGGTAGCAAAATAAAAGATGCGCCCATTTTGGCTAACATTCTGGTAGAACCCTGGCCAGCATGGGAAATTACTAGAGAAGCTTGCTGTACCGACTTCTGCATTTCGGTTTTGGTTAAAGAAACAACAGGAGTTAACAGGGGATGATTTAGTCGAGCGACGGAAGTTGCACCATGTTGAAATAAGACTGGTTCGGTAATAATTTCTTTTTCCAATAGGCAATTTAACCAATCAACGGTGCGATCGAAGGGAAAAATAATTGTTCCTAAAGTAAAGACAATCATAATCAATTAAAAGGTCAATTTTGTGTTTCATTTTAATTAAATATCCTTGTTTATAGTTCATGTTAAGCAATTACTCCTTTGTATTTGGCTTTAGGATAGCGTTCTAAACATTCAGGCCATTGGACATAAAATTCGTCAACAACATAGTAGACAAGTTTGCCACTAAGACTAAGGACTTTGGAGCGAGAGATGCTTTCAACAAAAACTGTTTTAATGCCAAAAATTTTGCTGGCATAGATAAACGGTACGGCTAAACTAGCACCAGTGGAAATTACTAAATCTGGTTTGCTTTGGTAGAGAATAAATAGGGCGTGGAAAAAATTGATAATCGCTCTACCCAGCATTCTGGCTTCTTGCATAATTACCCAGTGGACGATTTCTTGACGGCGCAGTCGTTCGGTATCAAATTTCGGGTAAGTGACCCATTCTCTGTAGTGAGCCGACCAAAATTCTTTTAAACCCATCATCGTTGAGAAATGTCCTCCTGGATTGCACACAAGTAGTATTCGCATGATTTTAAACCCCCGGTAATATTACAAAATAGAAGTCTTTAGCGAGTCAACTCAACTTCGTGTTGCATCTGGTGATATCGCCATAGTTGACCGCGTTGCTGCAGTAGTTCTTGATAAGTTCCTTGTTCCACAATGTGCCCCTGTTCTAAGACCACGACTTTATCTGCTCTCATAATTGTGGACAGCCGATGGGCGATCGCAATTACCGTGCGACCTACCGACAGCTTTTCAATTGACTTCTGAATCAATCGCTCCGAAACTGAATCTAAGGCACTAGTGGCTTCATCAAGGATCAAAATTTCTGGATTGCGGAGTAAGGCACGAGCGATCGCTAATCGCTGACGTTGACCACCAGAAAGTCGAACTCCTCGATCACCCAATTGAGTATCTAGACCTTCTGGCAACTTTTGGATAAACTCCCAGGCATTGGCACTTCTAGCTGCTTGCTCGATCGTCGCTTCATCTACATCTGTTAATCCGTAAGCGATATTCTCCCGCACAGAAGTGTTAAAGATAAATGTATCTTGGCTAACTACTGCTAGTTTGCGCCGTAGGGAATCGAGCTCAAATCTTGGTAATTCAATGCCATCGAGCAGAATTTGCCCCCTGGTAGGGTCGTAAAATCGAGTAATAAGATCCGCTAGAGTTGATTTCCCAGCACCAGAAGACCCCACTAAAGCCACGGTTTCTCCTTGGGAAATGGTCAGAGAAATATCATGCAAAACTAACTTGTCTGGTTCGTAGCCAAAATCTAGACCGATAACTTCAATCCCTCGCCGCAACTTAGTAAACGGAATTTGTCCATTTTGCATGTATGGTTTATTATCCTTTCTCAGTAACTCTCGAATACTATTTAGTGGTCCATAACACTTACTCAGATTAGCGCGAACCCCATTGAGAGTGCGGAAGATGGGGATAACTCTCAATAAGACAAATAGAAAGGTAAAAAAGGAAGCTGATTCTAACAGCCCTTGAGGAATTAGGACGGCAAAGCCAAGCATCAGAATGCCGAGCAGCATAATTGTCCCGCCTCCTTCCGAGAGAGGTTCGACAAATGCCTGAACCTTTCTTACTCGACTAGAAGCTTGTAAAACCTGCCAACTGGCATCGTAAAAACGCCGACGTTCAAAATCTTTGGCAGCGAAAATATGTACTGTGCGAATACCGTTAATAAATTCCAGAGATACTGAAGTAAATAGGCTATTTGCTTTAGTGATAGCAAAACTGGCTTCTCGCACCTGTCCCAGTAGGCTTGACAACCCCACCGCCAGTAGGATGAACAGCAAACCCGAAATAATCGTTAACTGCCAAGAGAGTAAGAACAAAGAAGCCATCAATACCAGTAAGGTAGAACCTCGGATAATAAACACCGACATGACATTTAAAGCCTGCATCAGACGGGCTATTTCTGTAGTTAGGCTGTTGATTAAATTGCCAGAACGGGTATTGGTAAAGTAGGAGAGAGCTAGGGATTGTAACTGTTCAAATACTCTCAGGCGAATCCAGTATGCTAACTGGATCTGCGAGATATAGCTATAAAGCTGTCCTAGATAGGAAAAAGCCAAACGACATAAAGTAGTGATTAAAATTAGACCCGATATTCGATAGAGCCGTTCCGTAGGCGGCAGATTAACCCCTAAAATCCCAATATCCAGCCACTGCACCCCTGTCTGAATCGGCTCAGCATTAGGCTCAGTAAAACTTTTAAGGAAAGAAAGGATAAAACCAATGCCAAATCCTTCAAAAGCAGCAGCCAAGAGCGAAAAAATGATCGCTAATACAGCAATGTGACGAAAGTGTTTAAACTCCCGCAGTAGAAAATAATTATCTCGCCAGAAACTGGTAGCTTTGAGAAACTTGCGGATTGCTATCGGAATTTTAATACCCATTTATATTTTATTTTTAGACAATTTTTATACTAAGTTGCTACGCCTGCCGATAATACGGGCAGGTACGCCAACGGCGATCGCATTATCCGGGATATCTCGATTAACTACAGTGCCAGAGCCGATTACCGCACCTTTGCCAATCTGAACTCCCTCTAAGACAACTGCACCATGCCCTAACCAGACATCATCATTCACAATAATGCTTCTTTTGGTCTGTAATAGTTGATTTTCCCTCGGTTCACCAGGAGAGAAGGCGCAGTTGGGGGCAATTTGTACGCCACAGCCGATTTGAATTGATGCCTGATACGCCGAAAACTGGCAACGGGGTTGAATGTGAGTATCCGAACCAATCTCCAGACTGCCACCATTACCAGTCTGGATGCAGGTATCATTATGTAAGTGGACGCGATCGCCTAGTTTAACTGAACCCCCGCAGTCCTCAAAAATCTTAACGCGATCGCCAATAAAAATATTAGCTCCCAGTTGCAAATTACCATGATAGATAGTTGCACTGGGTGCAATATAGCCTTTTGAATTATAACGGGCCAAGGGACGGCGTTTCTTGTAGGGCGGAGCAAACCAAGTGGCCAGCCAAGTGGCAATTCGTCCGCCATAGCGCAATCCCGCAAAACCCATCCAAAAGAACGACCAGATGGTGGAGGTAATGCCCTTGATACCAACTGACTGCCAAGCCTTCCCAAGACGATTCCAGATGTGTGGGAATGACGCAAGTGACGTGGGGCTCATTTTATATAAAACATTTAAAGTATCGATAAAGGTGTACTAATCTTCCGATTAACTAATTAACTAGATGTTAATGATGCTACATAAGTGTTCAGATGATTCGTGCTAGTCTTCTGTCTTTCTTTAATGTGGTCAGCAAGCCGAATAGCCAAAGCAATAATGGTGAGGGTAGGATTAGAAAGACCACTAGTGGGAAAGACCGAGCTGCCAGCTACATATAAATTGCTAATGCCGTGAACTTGACAATGCTCGTTGACAACCCCTTGTCTGGGGTCATTACTCATGCGCGTAGTACCCATGTGATGATAAGAACCGGTCAAGAATTGCCAAGAAGACTCATCGTCAGTGAGTTCAATTTGAACTTTACCAAGCCCAGAACGCTCAAACTCTTCAGCAATTATTTGCTGCGAGCGCTTAATTGTATGCTTGTCAATTGGGCTCAAACGCCAATCGAGCTTTGCCCGATTCAGACCTAACTCATCCCGTTGAGAACTGAGGGTAATGCGGCTGTCTGGATTGGGGGCTTGCTCCGATATTAGGTGAGTATCGCAAAACTTGGATAAAGATTTGCCGTCAAATAATTTTCGATAGGTTTTAATGGCAACGCGATCGAGATTGGTAATCACTTTGACCAAATCTTCTCTGACAGATAGTTCATTTCTGCCGTACTTACGACCTTCATGAATAGTGGGGAAGGCTTTATGCCCTTTTTTCTGCCTACCCCGCAATCGGTTGAAGGCTTCTACCCATTCCTCTTGTAGGGGAAGAAGTCGGGTCCCAAAATTGAGAAGTTGCTCCCGCTCTTGCACTGCTTTGGACAGACCTAAACCAACTCCCATAAACATCTTACCCAACTGGAAATTTTTCTGAGTGTACAAAGGAGCCAGATTAGAAAGCCGAACTTGACCTGATATTATGTACGGATGTTCCATAAAATATCTACCAACAAGGTCGTATTGGTTACCTAATCCAGTGTTTTGGACGTTGTTGGAGGCTAACAGCAAGCGGGGATTTTCGATTCCACCGACAGCTAGAATAAAAACTTTAGCTGAAATCCAGAATTTTTTACCCTCTAAGGTGACAACCCGCAGTTTTGTCACCGACTTAGCGGTATCGTTTGTTTCTATCTCAACTACATTGGCATATAGATAGGTATCGATGTTTTGCGCTTGTTCTAGTTCTGCTTTGTAAACTTGACCAAAGCGCAAGTGGGTTGGCGGGATAATCTGCCAAAGGCAAGTAGTAACCTTGTCTCCCGAAAACGGTAATTGCTGATATTGATGTTGCTCTAATGCTTCTTGCCAATAGGCAAAATCGTACTCAAAGGGTCCAAGGTTACAGACTTTTTGGGCGCGTTCGTAATACGAAACCAGATCTGCTTTAGTAATCGGCCAACCACTATGTGGCATCCACGGGCGGTCTTCAAAATCGATGTCGTCAAGGGGTCGGCTCCATCCTCCCCAAAGATTAGTTGAACCGCCCAAATAACGAGCGCGGGTCTCTTTTAATGGATAATAAGGAAAGCCAATATTTTCATCTCCGTAGAGAGATTGGGTGGCTTTATCAAAATCTAATCCCCCACTTTCTAGAAGGCAGACTTGATAGGGTTGGTCTATAAACTCCCGCGCCATGGCAATTCCTGCTGCTCCAGCGCCAACAATACAAATATCCTGCTCAATAACAGTTTCTTCTGGTAATGTCCGGGCGTCAATTAACATAGATAAATCCTCACATAAAATACTTATGTCTTCAAAAAAATTCAACTAACGTGAGTTCGACGAAGATAAGGAGCTCAAAACCCTTATAGCCTTTGTCAATTAAGACAACTTATGTCAACAAGCTAAGTTTATTGAGAATATTCTGCCTAAAGCATGCGATGCGCATGGTTTTTGTCATTAAGAATTGCTAATTAACACGGCTTTTTTTGGAGTATCCAGACTGTAAGTAGCACTATGTATGGATTCCAATGGTTTGAATTTCGTCGAACTCCTAGGAAACAAATTGCGATACACTTCAATGTGTCTTTGAGCCCATAATTTAGCATCATACTCTTGTACAGTAATCTCACGACACTGCTGACTCATCTGATGGCGTAAATGTTCATCTTCAAGAAGTTGAATAATGCCATTACGGAAATCTAGGGCATTTTCAGGTTCGGCTAGATAGCCAGTAATACCCTGATGTACGTGTTCAGGAACGCCGCCTACTTTGAAAGATACAACTGGAGTGCCACAAGCCTGACTCTCAATCGAGACTAATCCAAAAACATCAGCTCGGGTAGGAAAGAAAAATAAATCGGCAGCAGAGTAAGCTACTGCCTTAGCGCGATCATCATCAACATAACCGAGATCGTAAACTGGAATGTCAACGGTTTTTGCAATGGTTTTCGCTTCTTTGCCGAAAACCAATAGTACAATTTCAGTCTTAAGCGATTTTGGTAAGCTCTGCAGTGCTTTAATCAGAAGGTCGCCACCCTTGCGATAATCATTCAAGTTAACTGCTGCAAACAGCAGAACTTTTTTGTTAAGAGGTATACCAAGTTGTGAACGACACTGTTGAGTATCGAGTGGTTGAAAAATCTCAGTGTTAATCCCGTAAGGAATATGGTGAATGGGAAAGCGATTAATGAGCGGGCTTTGCCTAGCTTGTTCTGCTATCCACTTGCTTGGGCAGATAATGGTGAGATTCAGTTGACGATAAATCCATTCTTTTAGCCTCCATTCTATGGAAGTAGCATCTCTTTTTATAGCTGGGTGAATGTCTGGGTAAGGACATTGACCGCAGCCAATTTTCCAGCGCTCGCAATCGTAGGAATTATTACAGTGTCCGGTAAGTGGCCACATATTCTGCAGAGTAAAGATGGCGGGTTTGTTTCTAGTTAATGCAGGAAGTGCAAGATAATTAATGAATCCCTGAAGGCCATGAAAGTGAAGGATATTAGCATCTAAGTATGCCTCATGCTGCTTAAGTGAAAAGGAACTGAGCTGATAAATGTCGTTTAATCCAAGTCTTGATGTAATCGGTTGGAGAAGTTTGTCTAGTATTTTTGAAAAAAGCGAGCGTTGAAATACTTGAACCTGAGGAGACTCAGTTGTTTTGTGTTGACACAAAATTTTTGAGTCAATGCCAGCTGCGAGCAAATTGCAGTGAAGACGATACATTGCAACTGCTCCGCCTCCACCATACTGACCTGAGTCACCTTTCCACAAATGAAGAACTTTCATTGTCTTAAATTCATTCTATTATTGTTCTAAGATTCTTGAGCCAGTTCAGTCAGCTCAGGAATCTTCTTGAATTCGTCAAATTTAGGTCGATAGATCGAGTTAATCAGCAAAATTAAAAAGCTAATTGATCTGTTTCTCAACTTGATAATGCTTTTATTACTATCTGTCCCAATCAAACTTTACCCCTAAGAATTATTACAACCTCTCATTTAGAACTCCGATTAACTAATTTTTTGCTCATAAATCTTTACGCTACTTTGAAGGTCTGAAATTTCTCTTCCCAACAAATCTTCTGTAATTCTTTCTAAAACCTTATTTACAACCTCTTGGTATCGATTAACGCTAAATGTATCCAGGACTTTTTGGCGAGTTTGTTCCCAGTTCACAGGATAAGCTGCACCGTTAGCAATTGTGAGAATTGATTCAGCGATCGCTTCAGGGGAAGGTTCACAAGTCCACAGGTCTACTTCTGGCTCAAAAAACTCTTTCAAGGCAGGGGAATTCATAGTCAAAGTGGGTATCCCCATAGAGAGAGCTTCGATTAATTTATTGGGGATCGCATGGTAAGCCTTATCTGTATTACCGAAAATGCCCAATGCTAGATCGCAATTATTTATTAGGTATTTTGGTAAAGAATTATCAGAAAAGCTTAAATCTTTTCTGAGGCCAACATAATCTTCAAGTTGATATTGCCGAATTTTTTCTGCATATTCAGAAAACAAGGCATTATCTACACCAAATAAACTACAGACAAACTTTATTTTTTTCCTCGACAAAATTTCAATCGCTTGTAAGATGTTATCTAATCCATGTAAAGGAATAAAGGTTCCCCACCAGCAGATTCTTAACAGACTATCTTGCTTGAAGCTTCTTTGATGAACTAGCGCCGAAACGTTACAGTTAGGAGCAATAAAAACTTTTTTCTTATCAAGATTAATATCTAGTATTTTTTCCCAGTAAGTTAGCTCATAATTAGCAGTGTGAATAATGTAGTCCGATTTGGTTAAAGCTAACCTATCTTTTTCTAGCATAGCTTTAGCTTGTTTGCTATTAGGTTTAATCGGTTTTCCTTTTAATAGTTTGCCATCTCCGACGAAAGTGTCATAGAGCGATATATACATTTCTACAACTAGCTTTTTCCGAAAAACTTTTGCCACCCAAAGAGCACTCTTAATAAATCTATTGTTCATTGGAGGCAGGTAGATTACATCAGTAAAAGCGGCTTTTGTCCAAAGTTCAATTAAGAAAAAAAACGCGATTATTTTATCAATTACAAAAACTTTTACTAGTCTCGGCTTCCGATAATAATCGGGACATACTAAGGAAATATGATGCCCAGAATTAAACAAAAGCTTTGCTAAAATTTGAGAGCGAGAATCTCTAAAAATATTCCCGTATAGTAAGACCCTAATTTTCTTGGTTTTAGTTAACATGAGAAGAGGAACTTAGGATTGCCACTGACTTAAAGAAAGCCCAGTCAAAAGTGCTAGCTTATGATTCTGCTCGGAAAAATACTCCTGTAGAACCGCTCGCTCTTTCTCTGGTATTTTGGGAAAACTTTTATTGTCATCTGTTGTAAGCCCACGGACAAATTTTCTGACATAGGAAGGGGCAACGTAGCCAAAACCAGAATAATCTAACTCTTTAAATAGTCTGTTAATCCCCCGACCAACAGCATTGACATATCTCGATCTATTTCTTGGTTCTCCGATATTGATTTGTCTATTTTCAGAATCGACTCCTATAAATTTGAAACATTGTTCAACTGTATTTAGAGGATTTTTCTTCATGTCCTCAAATAAAACAAATAGAAATGAGTCTAGGGGAAAATATTCTAACCAAAAAGCTAGCTGTCCATAATAGTTACTTACATCAAGATAAAAAGATTCGTCTTTAATGGCGTTTTCAAAGTTTTTATATTCGCGTCCATTCATGACGTAGTAACAATAAGCAGAGTAAATTCTATCTACCGGCTCTCTTAACAGATAAATAAATTTAGCATTAGGATTGATAGAGTAGAGTCTCTGAGGAACATCTTTTAAGTTGCTCGTTCTATTTCTAGAATTATTTTCACTAAGTGGTGCCATTGAATAAGTAGTTGATGCATCAATACAGATGGCATTTTCATAGTTAGAAAAATTAGTTTCATACCAAACTAAACCTTTATGCCAGTAGGTCGAAAAAAAGTGCGGCTCCTTGGTCTTGGCCACACAAATATTAGGATGCTGGGATAGTAAGTAGGCTAAGGTTGTAGTTCCTGCTTTTTGAGCGCCAATAAGATATACTTCTGGTGGAAATGGCATTTTTAAATATCTTTTTGAGAAAAACTATAACTGAGAAATTTAGCTCAGAGTTAGATTACGAGTTCACCAACTCTTTGTAAATTCTGTGAAATCCCCTATTATAACCAGTTTTTACTTTGAAGTATAGTTTACTCATACTTGATTTATTTGCTTGTTTAAATTCTTCAACCTCTTTCTTAAAAGAATTGTCTTGCTGGTTAATAAGCTCTTCAAAAACTAACTTGGCATATTCATATAGCTGGAGATCGAATTGATTTAACTTCTCTATCAAACTCAGGGTTTCTTGGGGGATATCTCTAGCTCTCTTGGAAACATTACTCTTATCGTGAAGAGGAATTTTCCATCCCAGTATTCTTTTCAAAAGCATCAAGGACTCATCAAATTTCTCTGAAATTCCGACAAGTTTAAAATGAGTTTGAAGATTCTTTTTGGCAATGTCTAAGTTTTCCTCGGAAAAGGGAACCTTGTCCTTATCTTTTGGCTGAAGTAATTGGCGTTTCAAGGTTACTCCAGATAAGTTTTTTGTCATACCATTTTGGACAGCACCATAAGTCTGAACAAACTCTTGGAGCGATAAATGTTGAAATATGGGATTTTTAGTTTTTTGATAGTAATAATACATCGAAATTACGCGCTCAATTGGTTCGCGTAAAAACGTGATGTAAGTATAAGGCTGAGACATAAATTTATGCAAGCCAAAGCCTAAGTGGGTGTTGATAATCTTAATTTTTTTTCTTTGGGACTCAGACAAATTTTTAAGTTTGTTTATCCGTTCAACATGAGGTCCTGAAGACCCATAAAGTTCACAAATGGAACTCGGTGGGAACTGATATTGAATTATGTATCTTAAGGTAGTGCCTGCTGTTTTAGGAATATGCTGAAAAATAATTACCTCTTTTTCTGAAGCTTTATTATCTATGTTGCTCAGAGAGAATATTTTGCTGTTCATGTATTTTTTTAGATATAGCTAATAATTTATACGTTTATTCCTAAACAATTTCCCTAGCCGATCTCGACCCGAATCTAGCCTATGATTGAGTTATAGATAGCTTCCAATTTGAGGGTTTGATTGCGAAGCTCGAATGTCTCACAAATAAACTCCCTTCCTTGTTGTCCCATCTTTTCTCCTAAAGCGCGATCATCCAGCAAATAATCCAGCCTCTGAGCGAAAGCAATCTCATCTTTTTCTGCTACTAAAAAGCCAGTTTCACCATCCAAGACTGCTTCAGGAATGCCACTATGATAGGTAGAAACCACTGGTATAGAGCAAGCAGAAGCTTCTAAAATCACAATGGGTAAACCTTCGCAGTCTCCATCTTTAGCTGTTTGACTGGGCAGAGCCAATATTTCTGCTGCACGCATCAGTTGCATAACCTTTTCATGAGGTTGTGACCCTAGAAAGCGGACCTGCTTATCGATGCCAAGTTTCTTGGTCAATGTCTGTAGGTTTTTGGTTAGTGGACCTTTTCCTACCTGAATTAAGGAAACACTAGGATGCTTGGCTGCAATTTTGGCAAACGCTCGCAAAAGTGTATCAATTCCTTTTTTTTCTGTATGTCTGCCAACACAAAGGATATAGCGTTCGTCGGTTTTTGTTGCTGCGGGAAAAAACTTAGTGGTGTCCACCCCAATATAATGCTGAATTATTTTTTCTTTGGGATAGCCCTGGTCAATCAGCTTTTGGCGAATGAACTTAGAAACAGCAATAAATGCAGCAGCTTTTCTCTTGAGTTTTTCCTCATGAAAAATTAGTTGGTAATATAGGAGTCTGCCACTTCTCCAAATAGCTTGACGAGAAATGGTAATGTCATATCCGTGGAAGGTCACTAGGAAAGGAATATCTAGTTTATCGGCAATATTCATCGCATAAACCCCATTGGGACCAAAATGGGCATGAATCAAATCTAATTTGCCAATAATATCGAAATAGTTGCTGAATAAGTTAGGGAAACAGGTAAGAGTGTGGGTTATTTGTTTAATTTTCCAGAAGTCATTCTGACTTAGGGATAGAGAGGGAAAAGGTGTTTCCTTCAACAGAGTACTAGCAATAAATGTAGGTTGATATTGCGTTAGGTTGTGGGCTTGCTCTGTAATAAAAGCCTCTGAAATACGAGGAAAAGTTCTGACATAGATGCCGATTTGTTTCATCTTTCATAATCATTTGGTCTGACTTGGTAAATCATCTAGACTAGGGCAGTGCCTCGCAGTTTAGTGGAATTAAGACCCACAATTTCCATAATTGTTTTGGCATATTCGACGGGGTTACACCGAACCTCGACCCAACGTCTACCCTGAGCCAGAAGATTTGAGGTATTAGGATCGGCCTCAATCCGGACAATTGCTTCAGCAGCAGCTATGGGATCGTCAGGCTCAACAGCCCACTCTGGCGCAAAATTTTGCAAAATCTCACCAATACCGCCAGTATTGCTACCAACTACTGGCACACTACAGGCGATCGCTTCAACGACAGTGCGTCCAAAAGGTTCTCGGGGAGCAAGAGTAACTACAACATCTGCGTACTTATAGTATTCTTCGATAGAGAATGTTGGTGGCAAAATTGTAAAACAGTCTGCTACTCCTAAGCGTTCGGCTTCTTCAACCAAGGCACGAGTTCTTGTCTGACCAGCAGAAGAGTCTCGACCAATCACGATGCCATGATAGTGATAGCCATTCGTTTTGAGGTGAGCCAGCATGGGGATAAGTCCTCGAAGATTTTTGTCGTTGAAGTTTTCCGGTTCGCTAATCCGTGAGGGTGTCAGTATAATACGCGCTCCAGAGGCAAGAATCGACTGTAAATTGACAGGAGGCGGTTCAGATGAGGGAAAATGATTAAACTTCTCTGTATCTACTGGAGGATAAAGGACATGCTGAACCCCAGGCAGTAGGCGAGCGATCTGCTCAGCAGTAAATTGGGAATTACAAATAGCTTGGGGGGAGAGACAGGTAAAAGTCAATTTCCTGAACCAGTTACCGAAGGGATTATAGGAACGTGCTAGGTCTCGGAAAACGTGGTAAACAGGTCGACCGCTTAGCAGAAGTTGGGGTGTGGCCAGTGCTATGCTTGGTAGTAGATAGCGGGCAGTGCAGGTCTCTAGCAGCAGAGGCCAATTTTGGGGTTGCTTGGCAACCCATCGGAATGCCGACTTGATAAACTGCTCTGGCTTTCCGTTTTGGGCTGAAATAACCTGCAGGCAATGCCCTTGACCAGCCTGGCGCAGGTACTGTTCTACAAGCGAACCTGACTTGACTAAGAGACATAACTGCTCAGATGCCCCACACTGCTCAAATCCCCTGACCATCATCGAGAGAGAGACTGTCATTCCTCCCATCCCACCGCTCCCTGGCAGTACGATGAGTTTACCCATAACGCACCCCTCGAATAGACTTTTGCTGGGAACAAAAAATTATCATGAGCAATAGAGTGTTGATATTAATTGGATTAAGGATTGTCACAAAGCACTGTAAGAAAAAGAACATTAGTACCGGAAACCAGCACATAGGTCTTTTCGCTCCCGTTTGGTAAAACCAGCCCACGAGTCCTCCCCAAGCAGCAAAAAAGATCCCTGTACCTAACAAGCCTTTTTGATATAGGAGGTTTCCTAAGATAAAGCTGTGGGAACCAATCCGAATGCCACTGTCTTGTACGAAAAAGGATGCGTTTCCTTGTATAGCTGGTGGCCCCTCAACTTTATGACCAAAAAGGGGCTTATGGGGAATCCTCTCTAAAGTTTCTTTGTATACTAAAGCACGAATTTCCGTTGAACCGGCGCGAGCGTTAGCTACACTTTGTGCCATTTCTGTGGAGCTATTGAACATCAAGTTAGTGACGGGGGGAAGGGATAGTGTGACAAAACTAACTATTGCCAAGATAGTCAACATAAGCCAAGCCTTGCCCATTTTGGCAAAAAACAACCCAAAGTAAATAAGCACGACTGCTGGAAAAGCCAGCCAAGAAGAGCGAGTTGCTGTTAAACTGAGCAGAAAAAGGGAAGTCCCTAATAGCGATAGCGACCAAACACGATTTTTGAGGTCTAGAGCTATTAAACCTGTGAAACCGAGGAAAGCAGCACAGATTTGGTTGTGAGCAAAGAAAAATCTAAAACGCCCCTCATAATAGACTACTAAGTAGTTGCCCCAACCACTAATATTGTCTCCAGAATCAAAACCGCTCTTCCCTGTCAGCATGGCATAAAGACTTCTGGGTGGACTGTTAACAATTCCAGGAAATATTTGCACAAATAGCCAGATTAATAGCATCTGCACAATGCTGACAGAAAAAGCCCAGGCAACAACCTCTAGACGAACTCTAATCTTGTTACTCTGGACATACCAAACCAGAAAAGGATATGCAAACCCGAAAAGTGACTTAATGAGACGGTTAGGATTTAGTTTCACATCTGGTGGGATATCTATGGACGGATATGCATGTAAATAGAGGAGAACAGTATCTATGTACCCGTAAACCAAAAAAGCGAATAAAGCAATTACTAACCAGCTGGGACGCTTTAAGCGCACTCTCCCGTAACGCCGCCGTTCATAAAGCACAATTCCCAAACACAAGGATAGTGTCAGATAGTTGGTGATGCCCACGAACCACCAGACTGGCAGTAGGACGATATTAGCGCAGACTACTTTTTCTGTTGTCGTCAAGGCACTCCAACGCAGAAAAATCCCTGTAAATAGCTTTTCTGGGGGTGGTTGGGGCTGGGGATAATTCTGTTTAGTTAAGATTTGAGTCATAGCTTGCTACTTCTTGTTGGGCAACAAGAGCTTGTGATGATTGTGGCCTGTAACTATAGCGATAACTGCTACTAGGAGAATCAACCCCGTTTAATATCAAGCCCTGAATTTGCGCTTTATGTAATTTAAGCTGTTCTAAACTATTCAGCACTGAGTGGCGATCGCTTTCGCCGGGTCTGACGACAAACAGTACGTTTTCAACGATTGGAGTCATCAGCATCGATTCACTCGTCAAATAAACGGGGGAAGAATCCACTAGCACATAATCATAATTACCTTCTGTTTGTACTTGGTCGAGATATTGTTGGAAATTCCCTCCAGCAAAAAACTGAGCTGTTTTCTTTCTGGGTACTACTGGAGCTGGAATGAAATCTAGTCCATGACTGAGATTTACGATGGGCTGATTTTCTACCCCATCTGCTTCTTGTTTTTCTGGCACAATATTCAAATGCTTGCTAAGGCTAGCTCTTTGGATATCTCCATCGACAAGTAGGACACGAAAACCCAATTCCATGAGAGAGATCGCCAATCCTAAAGTGATGGTAGTTTTACCTTCACCAGCCATCGCACTAGTAATCATTATGCGACGATTCTCTAATACTAAAGAGCGGACAATTGTTGCCAGACGCTCGAACTCTCGTTCTGCGGAATTGTCATATTGCCGGCCATAGCCATAGATTGCTTCGTCGTCCCTCTTCGAGGACTTGCCTTTGTATAATGGCAAATAAGACGAAGCAAGTTCACCATCCCCAGGTTCTAAGATATTTTTAGAGGACGACCCCTCTGAATTTTGCTGTAACTGTCGATCAGAATTGCTATTATAGCTTAAATAAGGCTCATCTAAACGAGCAACACTAAACAAAATTGGCAATTCTACCAGCATTAAATCCCTAGGACTTAGTAGAGGCGAAGAGGATTCGAGGAATAACACCAAGCCGACGCTACCAAATATCGAAGCCATCATCCCGCCTAATAAAATTAGTTTTTTACTGGCCTTATCTGGTTTTGGATCGATATTCGGACCATCAATTAATTGCACACTGGGATAGCTATTAAAGTTATCAATCTTTGACCGATTGATTTGAGCCACAATTCCTTTATAAACACCGTCGGCTATACCGTGTTTTCTTTCTAGCTCGACTAACTTAGTTTTATTGGCGGAAATAGTATCAAGCTCAGAAGTTAGTTTGGCAATCTGATTTTGAATTTGAATCGTTTGTTGCTGGAGTCCTTGACTAGCTGTTTGAGAAGCAATTAACTCGGATATTATATCCAGGCGCTTACTTGAGCTATTACCACCCAAGCTAGGATCGATCTCCTGACTACTAATATTAGGGATTGCCATGCTGAATCTTTCAGCTAGCTTTTGGGTCAGTTGTTTGCGCTTAAACAAGAGATTTTGCACTTGAGGGCTAGAGTCTTTATATTGACTGCGAGCCTCGGATAACTCAATTTCTGTTTGGGCTAGTTGTTGTCGGACCTCTTGATATTCCCGATTTCCCGATAAATTAAGAGCTTGAATGGCTTGTTCTGGAGTAATTTTAAAGTAACTGGCGGCGATTTCCGCCCGAGTTTGGCTAGCCTCCGCCTCCGATTGCAGGAGAGTTAGCTGGGTCCTGAGTTGATTAATGGAACTAACTAACTGTTGAGTTTGACCTGCAATATCGACAATGCCTCTACTAAGACGAAATTCAGACAATTCTTGCTCAGCTTCGATTAGCTTATCTTGAGCCTGTTTAAGCTCCCCTTGGGAAAATTCTTGTCGATCGTTAACGTCCAAAGAGCGTAATTCATTAAGACGCTGTTGATAAGCTTTTCCCAAATTTCTAGCTCTTGCAAGAGCCACCTCCGTACTAGAACCTCGCACTTCCAGTAATATAACCGTCGATTGAGGTTGTGGCTCGACAGTAAATAAACCCTTAAAGCTTTTTACGCTGGGAAAAGCTTCTTTTTCGGGGTCTATTGACAAGGTTTTCTCCATTACAGCATCACTGGTAATAATAGTTGACTGGATTTGTAAGGGACTCACTTCCTTGGAAAAACCAACACCACCATCATTGAGACTGCCTAAAGTACCTAAATCAGCATTTAAATTGCCGCCAGCACTAGGTACGTTAAGTTTTGCTCTTACCTTCCAGACTGGAGGATACCAAATATCCGCTAACACTGTTGCTGATAATAATGTCCCAGAGAGCACAATCAGATTCAGCCAAATCAAGGGATTACGATGTCTGCGAATAACATTAAAATTATGATTCATCGCCGATTAATTAATTAATTACTTTAATTTATTTAGAATTTATTTAGTTGCGACCAAATTAAACCGTTCCCCCATCCGAGTTAGTTGCCTACGCAAATAACCCCGCAACCCTAGACGTAAGATCGATTTTCCTTCAGAGGGCAAGAAAACACAAAGGCCACGTCGTAAAAGTCTTTCCAGGGTATCCTTAGGATTACGTTTTATTGCCCTACTTTCTCGCCACGAAAGCCAGATTACCTGCATTGTCTCGATTAAAGAAAAAGTACCTTGTTGGACTGCCTTCAGACTGCGATAGTCGGCATCCCGTTGTAAGTCAAAGCGTTCTGCTAATCCTACTTTAGCTGCCGTTGCATTAATATATTTAGCATTTAATTCCCGCTGTTTCAGCAAAAATTTAAGGTTGTCAGTATGTGCTTGTAGGTTATTACCATGCATGCGATAAAACATTAGCGGTTCATTAATACAGCCAACTTCACCGTAAAATGGGACTGCTGCTATGAGATATGTATCTGCGGCTTCGTTCCTCATGGTGGGAATCGGTAAAACTTGTTCTAAAACTTGACGACGATAAGCTAAAGCCGAAGTTATACCCATAGCGTATCTACCCCACTGCAATAGTAACTGGCTGACATCTCCTTGATTATGAGTTGTAGAACCTGAGCCAACAGGATTACCGTCGCGATCGACTGAAATCCTGCCATGAGATATTTGCACCCATTGGGGATGTGCCTGAAAAACGCTGACGATTTTGCTTAATTTATCATCCTGATAAATTAAGCA
>JAAUYM010096938.1_pt1 | contig 19434 bp, 17 predicted proteins | sample 7278001 | NCBI WGS metagenome assembly JAAUYM01 (sample SAMN14350224, study PRJNA611818) | marine sediment metagenome | isolation source: surface marine sediment (1.8m) | place: French Polynesia: Moorea | collected 2018-08
ACGAGGAGCTGACGGCTGAGGAGTGGAAGAAGAGATACGAGAAGGAGAGGGACAGGAACCTCAGGATGAAGGTCAAGATGGAGAAGCTGGAGGAGGAACTGCGCAAGTGGCGCGCGGGACAGACGGTTAGCGCAGACGAGCAGGCCAACCTGTCCGAAATGGAAGAGTCCATGTCGACGGCCGCGTCCTCGGCTAACATGGCCCAGCTGGCGAAGGCGGCGGCTCCGACGGCCGCGCTGGCGCTTACCACTTCCCACATCTCTGCAGAGGACAGGTCCAAGCTGGAGGAGGAGAGGGAAAGGCTCTATGCCGCGCTGGTAAGTGCAACAACCTTCTTTTCTCATTGCTGCAACTCGGTCCACTGCTTCCGTTTCCTGAATTGTGCTTGCAGGACTCGAAGGACGACGAGATCCAGGAACAGTCTCAGCTGGTGGAGAAGCTGAAGGAGCAGATGCTGGAGCAAGAGGAGCTAATCACCTCCACGCGCAGGGACTACGAGAACCTGACGAAGGAGATGTCCAAGATCCAGGGAGAGAACGACTCTGCGAAGGACGAGGTGAAGGACGTGCTTCAGGCGCTGGAGGAGCTGGCCGTCAACTACGACCAGAAGTCTCAGGAGGCCGAGACGAAGACGAGGGAGTACAACGCGGTGTCAGACGAGCTGACGCAGAAGCAGACGGCGCTGTCGACGGCGCAGTCGGAGCTTGGAGCGCTCAGGGACTCAGCCGCGCACCAGAGGAAGAGGATCAACGAGATGCTCAGGTCGCTGCTGGCCGACCTGGGGGAGGTCGGCACTGTCATGGCCAAGAACAACACCGATCTCAAGAAACCGGAAGGTGAGGAGACAAATTGCTGCTGATGTTGTTTAGTATTCATCTACTTTCTCTCCTTTCCCCCCCCCCCAGCCAATGCGGAGGGCAAGGTGGAGGAGGAGTTCACGGTGGCGCGCCTTTACGTGTCCAAAATGAAGTCCGAGGTGAAGAACCTGGTGCACAAGGCGACGCTGCTGGAGCAGGCGCAGACGGACGGACTGGCCAGAGCGGACGGTATGGAGAAGGAGTTGAGCGAGGCCAGACTGCTGATAGGCCAGCACGAGGCCAAGATGAAGTCAATGTCCGAGAGCATGAGGGAGGTGGACGCCAAGAAGCGCGGCCTGGAGGACCAGGTGGACGCCCTGAACGAGGAGGTCTCCAAGTTGAAGGCGGAGGAACAGATGCACCAGGTACGTCATGGATTCAGGAGAAAATTTACGCCATCTTAATCTGTGCGTATCAATTACAGCGTCATGTTGGGGCCAAGAAGGTGCTGCATTGGAGACTTTTTTAAAACAGCTTTTAAGCTTTTGTCTTCGCGCCGCTTGTCTGCAATTTTTTGAGGGAGTGTTTAATTTTTGTCTTTTTACGTACAGGTTGCCGCGTCCGAATCGAAGCAGGAGCAGAAGCAGATGAAGGAGGCGCTGGACGAGCAGATATCGCAGCATCGAGAACAGCATCAGAAGCAGGTAAGAGGCGTTTGCTCTTTCTCTTTCTCTTTTTCCCGCATGAGAAACCTCCCCTCACTCGATCTCTCTTCCCACCCCACTGCCCCCCAGATCTCCCAGCTTCGCAACGAGATCGAGGAGAAGCAGGCTGGCATCGCGGAGCTCAAGGATGAGAATCAGAAACTGTCACTGGCCTTCGACCAGCTCAAGAGAGACCACGAGAGGCTGAGGGAGGAGGAGCAGGAGAAGTCCAGGAAGCTGAACGAGCTTCAGACGATGAACGACCGCCGCGAGCAGGCCAAGCAGGACCTCAAGGGCCTGGAGGAGACGGTGGCAAAGGAGCTGCAGACACTGCACAACCTGAGGAAACTATTCGTCCAGGTAGTAACGGGAGGGTTCAGCGAATGTGTTTTCTTGCGTCCTCATTAATTTCTTTTTTTTTTTCTTTCTTTCTTTTCTCAGGACTTGACGACCCGTGTGAAGAAGTCTGCGGCTGGTGAGGAGATGGAGGACCAGGGAGGGTCACTAGCGCAGAAGCAGAAGATCTCCTTCTTGGAAAACAACCTTGACCAGCTCACAAAGGTAAGAAGAAGAAGAAAGAGAAAATTGCGGAGAGAAAATTGCGGAGAGAAATGTAGCGGATAAGTCCCAGGTTTCACAGTCACGCTTCTAATATCGAGTTCAGTTGGAAGGCAGCATCTTGCGCTTGCTTTCTCAACTTAAAGGTCCTTGTTAAGGGCTCTATTCTTTCTTGCAAACCTGCTCCTCCCTTTTCTCGTTGGTACCTGAAAAAAAAACCACCGTTGCCGTTCGTTAAGCACGACAGAATTTTGTGCAAATAAGGGGAGAGGGAGAGAAGTCGCCTACGCCTTATAAAACAATTTCTCCACAGAAAGGTTTTTATAAGTTACTACCTTAGTGTACCAGAAGAGAGTAGGACAGCAAGCAAAATGGTTTTTGCTTTGCTTTGCATCTTAGCCAGCCTTTTGCCTTCGTCTTTCTCCCTGAGTTTGGAAGATCACCTGTGGGAGGTTGTCGGTAGATCAGAAGCGTTTGTCGGCGCCAGCGGCATCCACATACCCAACGACTTCGACTTACTTGACGATGACGCTGCCCTCGCCACTTCTCTCACCTGGTCCGGGGTCTCCGGAAGCTACGGCCTGGGGATCTCCTTTGGCAAAGTGACCAGGATGCCATCCTTTGATCGCTCCGTCATCCTCTGCCTGGGATCCACTGCTCGGTTGTGCCCAGTCCGTGAGGAAGACGTCCTAAAGAGACACAACTTTGTGGTTGAGCACTCGTCACCTGACGATGACGCAGAGACGGTTGTTGGGATCCCCAGATACGATTCCTTGGTGTACCTTGTTAGGCTGTCTACGGAGGAGCCACTATTGGAAGTTGATGAAGCCTACTCCGTTGGCAAAGGCGCCTTGATGTCTCTCCTTCTCTTCGCAGTAGTATGTATGTACTAGGTACATGGTTTGCTACACGTTTGTAGAGTTACGTTTGGTAGTTGCTTTATCTTTCTCACTGTGTGATTAATGTGCAATGTAAGAGAGAGCATGGAGAGACATCAAATGACTTCCTAAAGGGAGCACAAGAAAGTTAGTTGTCCGCAACGTGGAGAGGTGGCGCCGTACCAAGTTGGCATCCAGGGCCCCTGGCCACGTCTGGGCGCGGAGGAGTGATCTCCAAGGGGAGGAGTTGACCGCCGCCGTCATGAACTATCCCCCTTTCACCATCTTCGATGAGATCACCGGTCAGGTCAGCGGCTACAACGTGGAATACCTGCACCAGCTGGCCGCAAGCATGAATTTCACCCTGAAGCCTGTCATGTACTCTGAGGAAAGCAACGACGACTACGACGACGACGACAGTTGGAACATGCTGATTGACGACCTTGAGAACATGCGGGTGGACGCCGCGCTTCATACCTTGTACAGGACGCCCGAGAGGCTGGAAAGAATTCCCTTCTCCGACGTTGTCCACAGCGTCAACCACTTGCTGGCGACCAGGAGAGACCTCGTGGCCACCGAGCACAGCAGCGTCTTCTCCATGTTCGGCAGTGACGTCTGGATAACTGGGGGTGCCACGGTTCTGGCCATCATGCTGGCGGGATCCGCGTCGGCTGTCGCCAAGGAGAAGTCCCTCCGCAGCTCCGGCCAAGTCTTGGACGAAACGAGCATCTTGTTTGGTGCGATCCTTTCTCAGGGGTCGACACTGGACGGGGACAGAAATTCGTCAAAGATCCTGCTGCTTACTGCACTCCTTTTTGGAATCCTGTCAGTGACGAGCCTATCCGCCAGACTAATCTGCACCCTCAGCGTCCGCCGTCAGGAGGACCTGGTGAGGGACCTTGACGACGTTTTGGACTTGCAGCTGCCGCTGTACTTGAACTCGGGCGGGTATGCAGAGTTTGCCTTCAGGGACGCGCCAAACACAACGACTAGGCACCGCCTGTGGAAAAACCGCGTGGTCCTCACACAGTTCATGAGCGACGCCGACTTCGTCAGGCACTTCCTTCAGGTGGACGAGAAGGCCGCGGCGGTCGTGCATCCAATCATTGTCAAGACCTTGATGAGGTCTAACGCGTACGCCAGGTGCCAGCTGGCAATTCGCAAACTGGAAGGACAAATTGATGTGGGTAAGTCTCAGTAGTCAGGAAAGTGCAAGTACCTACAGTAGGTACATACGTACACATGTCACGGGTGGCGACGCTCAAGGGTCGGAGTTTTGCAGGTTTTCCGTTTCGCAAGGACTTTCCTTACATGCCAACCGTGAATTACCACCTGGTCAAGATCAGACAGTCCGGCTTGCAGCACTACCTGCACCGTTTCCTTCTGGAAATGGGTCCCTCCAGGGACCACGCCTGTCTGGACGAAGGCGGAGGCGGCCGCGCCGATGGGAGGTGGGAGGCAGGGATGAACCAAGTCAACGGCTTCTTCCTCGTGCTGGTCGCGGGCCTTTCGGTCAGCTTGGCCGTTGCCGCCCTCGAGTGTGCGTGCACCAGGTCCTGGACGGTCAAGATCAGGGCCGGAAGAGACGTGAAGGACAATTACCTCTCTCGTTGAGAAGATGGGATGGCCTCCACTGCATGAATTGGAGACAACAGCAGTAGTATGTACCTAAATGCAAGCGTCCAGATTCTTATGGGATTATGTACTCCTACTACTGTACGTACAATAGAGAACTTAGAAAAGTTAAAATGTGAACCATTTGAAGTCAAGCAACTGGTACACACATCGTGGCTTTATCGTTCCTTTCTGTGTCCCGAGTCGCTCTAACTACACCGTTTAACTGAAAGCCCTGTCAGAACGTACTTAAACGCCATTATGTCCTACGCCATTATGTGTACTAGGTAAATATTTGTTTCCATTTGGAACTAAAGGGCCAACTTCTCCTCCGCAGTTTAGTCTCTTTCTTTAAACGAAAAAGAAAAAAAGGGCACAGTCGCAAGTTTGCAATGGGCTCCTCACGTTGGAAAATGTTTGTGCTCATCTTGAGCTGCTGCGAACCCTGCGCTACCTCAGGCGGCGAGTCCCTGCAGGAAGACCTGATGAGGGTTGGCAGGAGATCGGAGATATTCCACGGAGCAAGTGGTGTGTTCGTTCCCCATATTTCCCTCGGGGACAAAAGTCTGCACTTTTCCACCTCGTGGGCAAGGGTGGCAGACGCGGCTGGCCTGACCAGTGCTTTTGGAAGTGACGTTCCGCACCTGTCGGGTCGCCACGTCATACTTTGCGTCGGCTTTAAACTCGAAGATTGTCCGCTTGAAGAGGATGTCTTGAAGAATCACACCTTGGTGGCGGAGAATTCCGTTGAGAGCGTAGAGAGACTGAGGACCTCCAGATATGATTCTTTAGTCTACCTGGTTGATCGCGGGCCTGAACACGATTTGGCTATCTATGAAATCTACTCCATAGGTAAGAAACGTTTATTGCAGAGGTACGCTAGTGACATTTCCACCCTTTTTGTAGGAAGGACAAAATCCAAGGTTTCACTTGTTGAAAGGTGGCACGGTGACAGCCAACTTTTCAAGGCTGACTATGTTTGGGCCCGAAGAAGTGATCTTCAAGGGGAAAAGTTGACCGTTTTTATGATACAGAATCCTCCATTTACGGTTGTCTTGAACGCTACCTCGGGACTGCTGAGCGGATATAACGTCGAGGTTGTGAAGGAGATCATCAGGAGGATGAACTTTACCTTTGAAGTCAAGATGTTTGTTAAAGAGAAGGGGCGAGACATCTGGGAGCAACTCATGAATGACTTGGAGGCCGGGCTGATTGACATGTCGTTCAGCTTCCTGTACAGACTGGCGGACAGACTGGAGAGATGCTCCCTGAGCAGAGTCGTTTACAAGCCGACGATGGTGCTGGTCACAAGAAAGAACCTGCTCACGACTGAAGGCAGCAGTCTTACGTCCATGTTCAGGGTTGAGGTGTGGCTGCTGGGGGGAATAACAATTTTGGCACTGATGACCTGGGGATACGTGATCCTGCGCGCTGAATCCACATTGCTTGGCCTGAACAGCTCCTTGGCAGAATCCATGGAATTTCTCGGGGCCATGACAGCTCAGGGATCGACTCTGAGCATGTGTCGGGTGTCCAAAAAGATATTGCTGCTCACTGCACTCATGTTCGGCATCCTGTCCGTCAGTAGCTTGTCTGCCAGGCTCATCTCCACCCTCAGCATCCAAAGGACCGAGAGTCTTGTGAAGAGTCTGGACGACGTCCTGGCCCTGAGGCTTCCGCTGTACATAGCCAATGGCGGCCACACCGAACTGAACTTCAGGGACGCTCCCGCCTCCACAGTGAGGCACAAGCTGTGGAAGAGCGGTCAGGTGATCCCTTTGGTGGTCTATGAGGAGGAGGAGGTGATGAGAAAGTTCTTGCGGGTGAAGGATCGCGCCGCCCTGGTCATCCATGAGATCACCTACCGACACTTTATCAAGTCGCGCAGGGACGTCGGGTGCCAGCTGGCAGCCCATGGATTAAAAGGGAAGACCCACGTAGGCATCCCTTTCCGGAGAGACTTTCCTTACTTGCGCACCGTCGAGTACCACTTGGTCAAGATGCGCGACTCCGGCCTGTTGAAGCGCCTCTACGAAGAGTGGTTCCTCTCTGGTATGACCAAGGACTACCTGTGTTCAGTGGATGGCATAAGTAGATGAGTATATGAGGCTTCCACTACCACCTTTTTTCTGCACTTTTGTGACACTCGCCCGTATCACCCTTTCATCCCATAAAGACGCACCTCAACATACTTTTAAAATCTCACTCCCAAAAATTCCTCATGGTGTTCGGAAAAATTCACTAGAGAAAAACACTTGGCGGTACCTAGTACAGTACAAAAAAAGTAGTACCGTATAATACTGTATGAAAAATAATGGAATAGAGGGCCAGGAACACTGGAATATAAGGACTGGAAGGCTCTGCTCAAAAATGTATTTTCTAAACAAAAAGAGGGAGACTGGTACTTACTATATAAAGATTAACACAAAGAGCGTAAATAAATACCACAAATAAACAAAAACAATAACAAACTCACTTTATTATTCTTTATCTACGTACTGTACACACACTTCCAGTACTGCAACACCTGTACACTGCTCATCAGCAAACACAGGTAGCAGCTGACCCACACACGCCCTCCCCTCTCTCCAATCCATTCAGCTGAAGTAGCAGACCCATTTCCTCTTCCTCTTTAGTTGTATGGGTAGTCTGGAACTCTTAATTGAAAGGACCTAGAGAAAAGCAAGTCTCTGTGCACATCATCAATCCGCGGCCAGTACACACAACAATCTTAATACAGTAAGTGATGTTCTATCTCATTCACTTTTAAAATCTAAGAGTTGGTTAAGAGCCTTTCAGCCCGTATCTTCAAAATGTCCCTGGGAGGGAACTTAGTATTTTACTTATTTAAAAAATGGGGCAAAAATGGAAATCATTTGGAGTGAGATATTAAACGTGTGTTCAGGTGCTTTTTAATGGCGTGTAAGGGTGATGGGAATGAGAGTCACAAAAATGCAAAAAGTGGTAGTAGAAGCCTCATATTCTATCTACTGGCATGGATGAGATGTGGATGGCCACCATGGACAGCACAGAGCTGTTCTTCCTGATCTTATTTGGAGGAGCGTTGACCAGTCTTGTCGTGGTCCTTCTTGAACGGGCTTCTGTCAATTCCAGAAGGCCTTAACACAGTGTGAACAGTTTTGCGGATTAAAGAAACACCTAATTAAGTGTACTTTTGAAATTGCAGTGTGTACTGTACTACATAGTAGCTGAATAAAATGCAAAAAAGAAGAAATCTTAAATTAATCGAATCAAATTATTTACTCCCAAAGGCACCGCCCGGATGAATATGTTTATAATTTTTGTGAGAGCGTCGATTTACCCAGCGAGAGAATGAACGATCCCTTCCCACTGACAAAAATTCTATTTGTTCTTCCGGGCGAACATGTTTGGGAAATTAAATTTTCTTTCTTTTTTTTTTTTGCTCCTGTATTAGCTGCGTAGCAACTTCTCATCCTCCCAGTTTTACGTTTCTTTTTTTTTAGTCGATACGTTCTGTATAGTGGAAGTGATCTGATCATAAACGGTAGAAAGGGTGATCGAGCTCTCCTTTCTTCTTCCTCGCCCAGGTTCACAAGCAGTTGGTTCGCGACAATGCCGACCTGCGCTGCGAGCTGCCCAAGCTGGAGAAGCGCCTCCGCGCCACCATGGAGCGCGTCAAGGCGCTGGAGACGGCGCTCAAGGAGGCCAAGGAGGGCGCCATGAGGGACAGGAAGAGGTACCAGTACGAGGTGGACAGGATAAAGGAGGCCGTCAGGCAGAAGAACCTCGCGCGGAGGGGACACGCAGCGCAGATAGGTAAGGAAAGAGGACGCAGGACTTGGGAAAAAAGAAAAAAAAAAGGGTGAAAGAAATTCATCGAATGGACACGATTTCTCTGTAGTAGTGTTGGTTTCTTTGCACCCGTGCTGAAAGCCCTTGTGTCCCCATTCATTGGAATTTCGCTCAACCTTGATTCCCCAACACGTCATTCCCCAACAATGATGATAAAAAAGGCCGTGTGAGAGGAGGCTTCTTCGCCAACTCGATTTCTTCCTCCCCCTCTCCTTTTTCCTCGCTTTCAACTTTGGGTTCCCTTACCCTCCTCTCCTCCCCCTTTCCCTCTCCTCTCTCAAGCTGTCTCTCTCCCTCGGCGAAAATAGACAGGAGTCGAGTTTTTCCAAAAAAAAAATTCCTCCAGAAGTTTTATTGGCGAGGTTGCAGGAAGACGCTTTTCAGAGAGGGAGAGAGGGAGGCGGGTGGGGGGTGGGGGGGGAGAAAGGCTCCGAAGGGAAAGCTTTGGGAAAAGAGGAAGATATAAGAGAGTCGAGAAGCCGAATCAATGATCTCACCGGGAAGAAGCTTTGATCTTATCTGAACATTTCCTGTAGCACAAAATATCCATAGTCGATATCCCCTTCCGCCTGCTAATCACGTTTTCATTTTTTTTTTCTCTCTCTCTCTCTCCCATCTCCAGCGAAGCCGATTCGCGCCGGCCACCACCCAGGGATGGCCAACGTGGTGAGCGAGAGACTGCAATCACTTGCATGTCTCATTTTTTTTTTCACTTTTTTTTTTCATCATCTCCTCTTTTTTTTCTCTCTCTCTCTCTTTTCCAGTCGAGCACTGGCATCCGCGGTGGCGGCGGCGGAGGCGGCGGCGGCGGCGGTGGGGGCGTCTCCGTCCCTGTCCCGTCCATCCGGCCAAAGCCGCTGACGGAGCAGGATCTGAGGAAGTAGTGGATGGCGGTTGGGAGGGACGGAGAAGCGGGAAAGAGGTGGGTACCAACAAAATTTGTGATGGATGGAAAGGAGGCGCCCCAAACAACGGCATTTCTCTTGTTGTCTGGGACGCCCTGTCCTTTTCTTCCTTCTCTGTGCGTGATGACATTCAAAAGGCCGAGCTTGATGTCCCCTATCTCTATCTTTCTCTCTCCTCTCTGTCTCTTCGTGCGCACTTAAAAGGGGTTGGAAATCTGGCCTCTCCGTCAAGTGTAGTAGTTTCGCTACTCATGTTTGTGGCTTGAGGCTCCTTTTGTTGGATGGCTGGTCTTCAGCCCTGGTGCACGCGAAGAGAGATGAGGGGAGGAGGAGGAGGGAGTGATTGGATCTATGATGACAGCACAAGGCAAGCGATTGTGACTGATGAAGCAGCCTCTAATATTTTTTTGTTTTTTTTTTCCACCTTTCGTTTTCCCATATTTTGTTGCAATTTGTTTTATTGCAGGCCTCCTTCGACGATGCGCGCGAAGACGAAGGGCCTTCTTTCCCAATAATCGAAGTCAGCGACCGACGCTACTAAAAGAGAAAGAAAGAAGGAACGGAAGAAAGAACGGAAGACAGAAAGAAAGAGACGGATCCCATGAAAGAAGAGAAAGTATGGGAAACACTATTATTATTATTATTGCTATTATGGAAGCAGGAGGCACGGCTTGATTTGCCGTCGGCCTTCTAGGATGTATACCCTATTATATACATAGGCCTCAATTTCTCCCTTCCTCTTTCTTTACTGGCGCTTCGCTGTTATATTTTTTTTGGCTGGGGGGAAGGCTTGCGCTGTGAATGGGAGGGCGAAAAAAAAATCGCATGTGACACAAAAAAAGATACTACATCCTTTTCTTCTGCTTCTCTTCTTGAATTTGATATGGCCTGTCAAGTTCCCTCCCCCCCCTTTGAACCGTACGAACGTGTCGAAAGTACCAAAGATATTTTTTACCAGTGATAACCTTCTCCCACTCTCCTCTCCTCTTCTCATTGGCTCTCCCCAAAGATTTGTTTCTTCGCCACTGCTGTCCGCCACCAGTGTGCTTCTCGTCCCCTCCCCCCCCACCCCCCCCCCCCCCCCGTATTTTTGAGTGCGCAAAAAATACCTGCTCAAAAAAAAAAACAGTTGTTAGTTTTTTTTCTCCGTTATTAGAGAGAAAAAGAAGCCTTAACACGAAGTCCTTTGTGAGAGTTTTGCGACAAAGCAAAGGGGGGCAGATGATCGTAACTTTTATTTTATTTCCTAGCGCGCGCACACTTTTTTTTAGGGAAATGAACTTGCGAATTAGGATGTCTATACTACCAGGATTCTCTCTTTGTTTATTTATATCATCGTAATCCCGCATAATGGCTATCTGCGTGAATGAGAGGAGTAAGAATGACTTTGTCTCCCTTTTTCCTCCCCAAAAAAGCGATCCAAAAGTACCCCAAAACACCTTGGATAATTGCGTTGACAATAAAGGTTACTTCCAGAAATTTCTTTAGCCATGCGTTTTATTTCTTCGAAATTGTACAAAAACAGCCTTTAATACGAGTACGTAACAACGACTTTGGGAGTCCTGAACAGATGAGGCCTAAAAAAACCTGACTTGATCCGACAGCCCTTTTGGTTCGACGCCAAAATGCAGGTTACTTTTGTACAGTAGTATGTACAAATCGAACCTGGATGACGTTTGGCCATGTTTCAATGTCTGTCTTGCTGCTATTGCCGGTATCCTTGTTGCAAGAGCTGCTGTTGCTGCTGCTGCTGCTGCTGTTGGTACGCGTATTGCTGTTGCAGGAGCTGCTGCTGCAGGTACTGCTGCTGCAGCAGCTGCTGCTGTTGCTGCGCGTACTGCAGCTGCTGCTGCTGCTGCATAGCGTAGTTGTATTGCTGCTGCTGTTGCATGGGCTGTTCCTTGAAGTCCGCCATCTGGAACTGCTGCTCCCGCTGGTTATACTGGTGCGGGTACCCGGCGGAGGCAGACTCCGGGCGACCCAGGAAGTAAGAAGGGTCGTTCAATTCGCGGTGTCTGCGAAGGAGAAAGAAATTTGGGGTGTAAGGACGAATAAGGTCAATGTTATTAATTTTTTTTTGTCACAATTGGCGAAATTTTGCCAAACTGGGGAATTTTACAGTTTTCCGGCGAAATTCTGAGCTGCGGCTGACTCACATCCTCTAGAAGATGGCGAGCAGGAAGGTGACGACGATCATGCAGGTGATGATGACGAAGGAGGCGACGGCGCCGCCCGAGGTGACGTTGGACTCGTGGTTGCGCAGCCCGCAGAAGTAGCACCCGCGCAGCCCCTCCACGTAGCCGTGGTACTTGAGCTGGTTGTAGGCGTACCAGGCCCAGAAGACCACCAGCAGGACAACCTGCCACACCAGCCAGGCCAGCAGCATCCCCTGCGAGTGCTGGATGGCTCCGCCAATCAGCACCACCGAAAGTACCAGGGACACCACTGAGCACAGGAGGGCGGGGACTGACAAAAAAAATAGGGATTAAGAGGGATAAGGGTTCTGCAAAAGACCGGCCGTGGGAGCGCTTTGTGCATACATCTCCAGTGCCAGGGGCTCCCCACTCCAACAAACAAACAAACAAAAGGGATTAGGAGGATCGGAAGATATCTCATCAAGCGAAATAAATGGAAACCTGCATTATTAAAAAGCCAACTTTCTTCTCTTTTTCTCTCTCTCCTGAGATGAACAGTAGTTTGTTTTTCTTCCCACATGGTCACCGGGTCAAACCTTCGGGGGGGGGGTGAAGATTTCGGGTCTTTGGAAGTGAGAACTAAAAAAGTAATAATCTTAGGTACTGGCTGCAAAGGTATCGCCGAGATAGCATCCAGGTATTTGTCCACCTTCCCCCCCATGGTAAGGTAAAATGCTGAGGTAGGGATCAGACATATTTGAGACTAGAGCGACAAGTTTACCTCAAAATACGGTATCTTATCTAGCAATATCTTCATAGGCATTGGTGATGTCGCCAATCTTGGTCGAGAAGTCAGGCCAACTTTCTCAAAGAAGGCTACCGGGTATGTGACAAGAGCTTAATTTCTCCCCTTTGCCCAGGTGTGTTTGCCTGATCCTTATACAGCTCTTCCAAATCCCACTTTTTCTTTTCTTTCTCTCTCTCTCACCGACGTCCTCCGCGCTGGGCGAGTAGGTCCCCTGCGTCCACTCCCCTCCGAGCGGGTCGTCCGCGAACAGCAGGTAGAGCGAGAGTCCGACGCCGCACAGCGAGGACACCAGGAAGAACAGCCCGATGAGCACCGTCACCACGCGCAGCGGGCCGGAAGAACACATGATTGCTGTGGATTGTGCGTGTGTGTGTGCACAGAAAACCGCAAGTTCCCTCAAAAAAAAATAACACAAAGTTTTTTTTTTTGCACGAAAAGGGCAATTCTTCCTCCGCCCTTCTCCCCTCCCCTCCCTACAAAAAAACTTCTTCCGATAGAGTCAAGTCAGGCCTCCTGAAATTCCTTTCTTTCCCGAACGACGATGGTCCCAGCGGAGAAAGGAAGGGGAGAAAGGGGGAAAAAAACACTTTCTATTTTTAGTATCCGATTCTGCTTCTTCTCAAGAGAGAGAAAGGAAATAGTCCGGATTAATCTGCTGGCCTGCCCCCCTGCTAAGAAAAAAAAAAGAGGAAACTGTCCCTTTTTTGTGCGCGGGTGTCTTCTTCTTCCTCCTGTTCTTCTTCCCACCTCCACTTCTTCCTCCTCTCCCTCCTCCAACCTGTCTTGTTTGTTTTTCCGGCAAATAAATTAGGGTGGAAGGGCCATCCTCCTCCTCTCTTTTCTAGCAGTTTCTCTTGGGACCTTCTCTCCCCACCCACACACACACCTCGGTAAAATTTACTCTCTTTTTCTTCCTTCCCCTCCTCCTCCCCTCCAGGGCAAGTAAGCAATCACCTTACTTTAGTTCCTCCTTCTTCTTCCTCAGTGCCAACAAAAACAGCATCTTTTTTCCCACATATACGCCCTCTCCTTTTACCCCTCCTCCCGCTTTCCAAATTGTTCCCTGTGCCTCGTCTCCTCAATCACCTCTGCTCAAACGATATGCAAATAGAGCGAGATTGAGGCTGGGTTGGGTGCGCACTTGCAGGTGGAAGGGGTTTTTCCCCCCTAAATGGTGTGGAAGAATTCTCTTTGACGGCAGGCAAGAATGTTCTCCGCCTACTGCTTTGCAAAGCTGGCAAAGTGCATCAGGCGGGCAAAAGTCACCTCAGCGTCAGATCTCGTCCAGAAAAGAGCCAAGCGCTCTTCGCACTGCCGTCGATCACAGCATCAGGAAAAGATGCTAAGATGCGTCTCCTTGTCGCACGCGACCCACGAAAGGTTCTTCCTGCATATGCGTACATGAATACGGGGGTCACACAAAGCACGCACGCACGCAAGCACTCTCAAACTGTGAGGGAGAGCCACCAAGTTGTTGGTTGTTTTTCATCACCTTCTCTCTCCTCTTTTGCACTCTGCCAGCAACAGTGAAGGAGGGAGAGAGAGAGAGACTGACTGAGGCAGTTGGAAGCACATTCAGCTTCCCTTTCTTCTCCTCTCCCCTTCTTCTCTCTCTCTCTCTTTCCTCTCCGTCCGTCCGTCCTTTGCTTCTCCCCTCTTCTCTCTCTTCTTCTTCTTTCTCGCCCCCTCCGTCCAGGTAGAACTTTTAACGCTTGACATACAACGGTCGGCCTCCCATATCTGAGCGAAGGGACGACGAACGGACGGAAGGAGGGAGGGAGGAAGCTAGGGGACTCGCATATCTGCACGCATACTGTAGCACCATGGACACAAAAGGATTGTGAAAAATAAATTCCTTTTTTTGCAGCAGCAGCAGGGAGAGCACCATCGGGGGATTTTTTTAAGAGGACAGGGCGGGACTTAAAAGCCGTCTTTCCCTTTGAAAAAAGGCCCCTTGCAGGCATGGTTAAAATTTGAGAGAACATAAAAGAGTTGGCTCACTTCCACCATCCTTACACACAAGGGTACGCTTTGGTACCTACCACAGTAGACATTATTTATCGTGTCACGTTCAACTTCCTTACCCTGCAGAGAAGAAAGTGGATTACGAAACAAGAATAACCAGTATACTACAGACTCTAGTGCAGACTCTATGTCAGTGAAGGCAATGGAGAATAATGGATGATCAAGACAGCTTAGACAACCTACTACTACTAGTACAATGACATTATGGTATATTGCATTGCTTAGTTTTCAACGGCGAAGCGAAAGTAGCAACAAGAACAAGTCGAGAAATGTAACTTGACCGAAGACACGGACTCGTCCCACCCTCTCCTCCTCCTCTTTCCCCTCAAATTTAGTGGGGCATAAAAAGGCCTGCACTATCATCACCCATGCACCACCACTCTTTCCTCACTCTCCAGGCTGCCCTGAAAATTAATAATGCATCAGATGGTCTTCTTCTTCTTCCTCCTCCTCCTCCTCTCTCCTTCCCAAAATTGGCTCTCTTTTTATCCTTCCGTGTCTACGGAGGCGCAGGAGGCCTTAAGGAGAGAGGAAAAGATATCCAGCCGATGTCTGCATTTTCTAAATGAATGCAGGTAGAGACTCACTTCGTACGTACGTACGAAATGGAAATTGGTCAGATGATAGTTGAAAAGAGGCGGGTGTGTGTGAGAGAGAGCTTTTTCTTGGAAACATGCAGCATTCGAGTATTGAATATTATTAAGGTCAGTGTTTTCACAATTTCTACATACTACACGCGGGTTCTTTAGAGGCTGCTAGCAGAGGTAAACTCTTCATTACACCTAGTGACAATGGTGCCATTACATTGCACTTATTGACAATGACGGTTGTTGCACCTGACGCATATAAAGAACCCGAACCTGACAACCCGACGGGACTTTGAAAGTTACGAACGTAACAAATTTAAGAAAAAAATGTGACATTTATGTGATAGTCTAATGACATGCTCAACTATTGCATGTTTCCAATTTGTTATGCTAAGTAACTTAAAAGTCCCGTCGGGAAGCTTCTTTTACCGTACTATTTTATTAAGTTACTTATGTCACTGTGCACGCAACGTGCTACCCTCCTCCAAAAACTTTTTTAGGGTAGAGGAGGATGGTACGCGCAACCAAGTTGTCCAAGACACCATGATTGACAATTACGTAGTAGTCGCAATCATTCGCCACCCATGGCGGTGCTGAGCACCGCTTTGAGGTGTCCGCCCCTCCTCCGCCAGAGCAGCATCCTGCCGACGTAGAAGGAGGCGGCCACGAAGACGAGGACAGAGGCGGCGGAGGCGGCCTGGATTGCCACGAGGCCGGGCAGGTCGGCGTCGCCGCCCCCGGCGGTCGCCACCCTGGCCTCCATCTCTCGCATCCACTTCCGCCGCACGCCGGCGTTCTCGCTCGCCTGGATGCGCCGCCAGGCGGGACGGGCAGCGAAAGACTGGCGAAAAAAAAAGATGTACCGGTAAATTGTACATGTACCAGTGAAACTCAGATAATCGGAACAGGTCGGGAGACGGTTGCGCAACTGGTGCCACGGGATCACCAAGATTATAACTGCTATACCCATCGCTGTCATCATCAGCAACAGCAGCAGCAGTAACAGTAACGCGATTACACAGTCAATAGGCTGCTCCATTGTAGTGGACCCCACTGAAGTAGTAGATACAAAAAAGATTGCCAGCTTACCAAATTTAAATTTTCTTTCTATAGGTATACTATGTACCTATATATACAGTACGTAATAATAACCTTTGCTTCAGATAAAAACTCTGCATATTAGTTGCTGACCAGCCAGTACAGTAGTATGTAGTATGTAGTATGTAGTAGTACAGTGCAACTCGGATAATTCTGACAAGTCGGAAGACGGCCAAATTTTCCAATTACCCAAGTTTCCCACCTAACTGAGTGGCCTTATGTGGCAAGGCATAAATTCTGTTTTTCAGAAAGTTTCTCAATTAACTGAGGAAACTGATTCCCTACTAACAGAGTCCCGATATGTGAGACTAACACATATCGTGTCAGTGCTGCCAGTGGGGATATTACATTGCCTCCCTGGAGAGTGGGTAACTCAGATCAGTGTCGCGGTGAAATTTATGGCTGGCCGGGTCTCATCTTACGTCGAATCCCCAGTGCACGGCGAATGCCGGAGACAGGACGAGGAACTTCCAACCTGTCAGTTTCGTCTCCCACACCTGCAAGACGAGAGGGGAGAGAAAGTATAAAGGTGAGCTCCAAGATATGTGCACAGTAAAGTCGATGGTCAATTTCTCTAGCAATTTTCTTCTCTCTCTGGAGTAGTTTAAAGTAAGAAAGAAAATAAAGATTAATCATTATGGCCATCCTCGTATGTATCGAAGATCTTCCGTACAGCTGGTGTGTACCTCCAATACTGGTACTTAATTCCGTCTGAACCTGCGTGTTCCTGGTGTATCCGTATCCCAGAAATCTCTCGTCGTGTTTCGGGACGTCGTCGCTGGACACGTAGAAGGGCTCGTAGTAGAACTTGAAGTCGTCGGGGACGGCGTGGCTCACGTGCAAGGCGGAGTCGTCCTGAGCGCGCTCGAAACTGGGAGAGAAAGGAAGGTGAGGGGAGGGGAGAGGAAAGACGAGAGAATAAATCGAGGCTGCGGGCGACAATCCGTAACTCACAGCTTGAAGTTGGTCGCTTGTTGGTTGGGCCTGAACGACATATAGTGGTACGGCCTTGCCTTGCCCTGGGCCACCAGGCGAAGCAGCTCGGACTTGTTGGCCGGGATGGGCCTCTCGGCGTGGAAGGAGGAGGAGGAGGAGTAGGCGTGGTGGAGCTCGTAGGTGGGCACGACGAAGGCGCATTTGCGCGGGAAGGCCGGGCAGGAGGGGACGGAGGACGCGGGCAGCCGGAAAAACTCGTCCAGATCCTCAGCCAGGCCCGGAGAGGGGATGATGTCTACGTCCGCCGTGAACACGTAGTCAGTCTGGGAGGTCTGGCAGTTTAGGAACAGAAAAAGCATCTTTTTAACCGGTTCGATGCACAAAGTACTAGAAGCTGCACAACAGACCTTTCTGGCCAGATTTCTCATGTGTGACTGTGGGTAAGCGTACTTGGGCCGCCAAGATTGAAAGAAGACATCCTGGGAGATCCTGCAAAAGAAGGGGAAAGAAGATAGTTAATAAGATAAATGCTTATTTTTCTCCTCAGGAGCAACTTGACTCACCCTGAAAGCGTGGTCAGCTGGTGGTAAAATTTTTTGGCAGTGAGGTGGCAGGTGATCTTGTCCAACAGCTTGGCCGAGGCGCCCTTCAACTCCATTAGCTGTCTGGGCATGAAGGCCGTTGGGGCGAGGAAGTGAAAGCTCACCTGCGCAGAAAGTTTTATCTTGTGCTGGATCCATTTATATTGAAAAACCTTCAACTGGGACTAAATTAAAACACGTTTTCTCTTGTGGCTATTTAAAGACTTCAATTTTTTTGTAAAAGAAAGCCAGCCTTCATTAAGCCTTGGGAGCAGGAGTGGGGGCAGGCATGCGATTCCACATATAGGTAATGAATTCGACTTGAGGTGGCAACTGAAATGTCTGGTCGGGTATTGACACTTACAAACTCACAAACACACCCGCGAGATCTGGTCCGAATGACACTTTCGCATCCACGAGATGAGTCTCTTGGCCAGGTCGAACTCCACGTGCGGCGTGAAGACCGCGACGGAGGCCGGGCCGCGCCAGCTGGAAAGGGACTCCAGGAGATCGGGCAGGCGGTCCACGGAGCTCTGAAGAAAAGCGTGTCGATCGTACACGTACAGCACTCAGTACAGCAAAACTCGGGTTAATGGGAACCCAGTTAAACTGGGAAGCTTTCAAGATAAAAATAGCATTTGCGTACACGCTCCATTCTAGCGAATCTTTCTTACACTGTGTTCCGTTACCTGTGTGGCCAGAGTGACGACATACTCCTTGGAGAGGTCCACGAACCTTTCTCCCACCAGCACATGAGGGAAGACCTTGAACATGCGGGAGGAATCGAACATGCCCAGGCTGGGATTTATGCGAAACTCGGGGGCGCCGCCCGCGCGGTCCTCCACCGCCAAGGGAGAGGAGTTGGTGGACGAGGACTTGAGCGTCCTTGACGCCGCCGTCAGCACCGGGGCAGACTTGACTCGCCCCTCGAACGCGGCCAACTGCCGGGGATCGGGGACCGGGGTCCCCTCTCTCCGTTCCCCCCCGGTCCACACGAGGGCGGAGTGGAAGTGCATGAGGTAGACGAGGGTCAGGAAGAGCAGGGCGGAACCCACAACCCGCAGAGCCCACGACGACAGCGACGACAGCGACGACGACGACGACGACGACGTGGCAGACGAGGAGGTAGAGGTAGAGGAAGAGGAGGACGAGGGACCCGTATTAGCACTCATTTCGACTCTTGTATCTTGTCTCTCTTCCCTTTCTCTTTTTTTGGGGGGTGGGGGAGAAACAGGTCAGCAAAAAGAAAGTCGAACTTTGCGACGAACAAATCGATTTTTGGTCTTTGACTACTGTACATTTGCTGAGTAGTACACTATCTCTTATCGATTTGCTACGTGTCACATTTGAAGGGGATTTTTTTTTGTTGGCTCTAATAGTAAATGTGTCCTGCAAATTGCGACATAGTGTCATTCTCAATTTCCTGGGGGAAGTAAATTTGGCACTCTTCAAGATAATTATTTATTCTTGAGATGCCTTTGACATTGTCAGGGTAGACGAGATTTTCACCGCACTGTGCGTACACCAACTTATTAGCTCCAGTCAAAAGTGGCACTATGACAGGGATGTCACTTAGTGTCAATGTCAGGGTAGGAATGATGCCGTGGTATCCAGCACCAAAAAGCAGCATCTGATCAATGATCTGTTCGTGCAGCGTGCGCATAGTTGAGCAAAAAAAAATTGGGATGTGTTGCAACGACGAAGTCATATCTCACTGTAGATGACGCTGTCTCTACGAAATATGTTCTTTATTATTCTTGGCACATGTATTTTATATGGTATATATTATTCAATTAGAAAAAGAGCCAATCATTTGCCACAAAAGTAGGAACCAATAAGAGGATTCGAATGTTTCAAGGAACCGTTCAGAACTTGTCTCAAAGAATTATACTATAAACACACCAAAAAACCCAAAAAAATGTTGCTGTAACTGTCTGGGGATAGACATAATCACCCCCCCTTGCAATCTCCGCC